>Ga0209499_1003121_pt1 | contig 10268 bp, 9 predicted proteins | sample C_130208_EF_Meta_FD_187306 | JGI IMG/M metagenome (GOLD analysis project Ga0209499, IMG submission 187306) | Freshwater microbial communities from Lake Croche, Canada to study carbon cycling - C_130208_EF_MetaG (SPAdes) (version 2) | ecosystem: Environmental > Aquatic > Freshwater > Lake | place... | reverse complement strand
GTACACGACTATTTCCTTCTCGAAAAGGGTGTAGAGCGTTTATCTCTGATAGGTAGTGAGCCAGTCTTTTTGATAAGGCATCAGCATCTAATCCCTTAAGCCAGTTTTCACGGGCTAAATGAATACATTGTAGATGGGCTAAGTCAAATTGACCTGCTACGGGATTTTCTAAAATCTCAATTGAGCGCAAAGTAGATAGCTCGCCCTCATAGGCGTCTAAATCTTGTGCGTTAGTTATTTCTGCTTTATTTCGAAGTACGTCTGTACCTGGGTAGCAGTAAGTGTCATCCGCGTCGTAGCGTGACATAACGTTGTTTGGTTTCTTCCAATATTTGCGCAATACTCTTTTTGCCAGCAACGTAATCAGTGAGGTTTTGCTCTAACTGCTTAGTAGGGGCGATGCCTTCAATCCGAGCAGAGGCCACAGCGTTAGAAACGTTGTATTGGCGGACCTGAGATTGGTTAGCAAACTTAATCGGCATGTGTCTATTTTAATAGATTTAGGGTGGATTTCCTAACTAAAAAATAGCCCTAAAACAAACTTTAAAGAGCTATTTGGAGGGATGATGTAAGTAATAAAAAGCCCCGCATAAGCGAGGCTTAGTAATGCTTGGTGGGTCGGGCGAGATTCGAACTCGCGACCAACGGATTAAAAGTCCGCTGCTCTACCGACTGAGCTACCGACCCAGTAAGAAGAAGATTATAGCAAGAAGTTTATGAGTGCTTCCGGGTCTGTAGGCGTCTGCCTTAAAGCCCTTGTACTTACAAGAGCGCTATGCGTTTGCGCGTCTGGCAACCGGTGGATTTTTAGAGAAATAGTCCTTAATTCCTCTCATAATCGCTTCAGCAATACGATCTTGGTAAGCATCGTCATTTAGGCGCGCCTCTTCCTGTGGGTTGCTGATAAAGGCGGTCTCTACCAAGATGGATGGAATATCGGGAGCCTTAAGAACAGCAAAGCTGGCTTGCTCAACCTTCCCTTTGTGCAGAGGGGCGAATCCACTAATTTGCTTGAGGATGGAAGTGCCTACTTGAAGTGAATCTTTAATTTGGGCAGTAGTCGACATATCTAGCAATAGATTAGCTACCTGTTTGTCTTGCGTCTTGATATTGATGCCACCGATTAAATCTGAAGAATTTTCTTTATTGGCCATCCAGCGTGCAGTAGTACTACTGGCACCCATTTGTGAGAGTGCAAAAACAGAAGCACCTTTTGCCCTCGGCTCTATAAAAGCATCTGCATGAATCGAGATAAATAAATCGGCTTCAACGCGACGTGCTTTTTGTACTCGCGTATGTAGGGGCACAAAGTAATCGCCATCTCGTGTGAGAAACGGACGCATATAAGGATCACTCTCGATTTTGTCACGTAAGCGCTTAGCAATCGAGAGCACGACGTGCTTTTCTTTAGAGCCCATAGTGCCAATAGCGCCTGGATCTTCTCCGCCATGACCTGCATCGATTGCAATGGTAATGAGGCGTTTCTGTTTGGCTTTTGCGGAAGCTTCTTTTACGTCTGGAATAGCTTGGGCCACTGGCGCTCTCGGAGCCTCTTTCTCTTTCTTAGTTGCGAACTGCGCAATCAAGTCAATTTCTTCATTGGCTTTTTCTAGGGCACTTTCTTTGCGCGCACTACTCTTGACCAGTTCCATTAAGGGATCTGGTGGTGTAGCAGGGTAGAGATCGAGCACCATACGATATTGATACTCTGCAATAGGATCTAGTGTGAAAAGCTGTGGCTTCACCGGCTCTTTCAGATCAAATACCAAACGGACCATACCGGGTTGAAATTGCCCCACCCGAATTTGTGAAACATAGGGATCATTTGACTTCACTTTGGCGACTAAATCTTTCAGGGTGGAATTGAGTTCCATGCCTTGTATATCTACTACCAAGCGATCGGGGTTGGTCAATAATTGCTGGGTAATAGGTAACGCTTTATCAGACTCAAGCGTAATGCGTGTGTAATCTTCTGCAGGCCAAATGCGTACACCTAAGATCTTGGCTCCCCAAGCAATCTCTGCCTCACCAAAAAAGAGAATAAAGCCCAGCATCTTTGCTGAAGTTTTGAGATGCCTTCTTCTAGAGAAATTAATGAGGGGTTGATTCATTGCTATTCGATGCGCATCTTCTCAAGAATAGCCATGCCCTGACTTGAACTTGCTTGAAGGATGATATTTCTTTCATTTTCATCCGCACCAGCTATCAGATGAATTTCAATATCAAAAGCAGGAAGCGTGCCCTCAGCTTTTTCTGACCACTCCAGTAAACAGAATCCGGGCTCATCAAAATGCTCTGCAAAGCCAGCTTCTTGCCATTCCAAGGGATCTCGCATGCGATAGAGGTCAAAGTGGTTCATCGCTAAAGTCTTGCCATGGATGATGAGCGGATAGGGCTCGCATAAGGTGTATGTTGGACTCTTCACTCGGCTCTTATATCCCAAGCCTTGTATGAGATGGCGGGCAAAGGTGGTCTTGCCGGCTCCAAGATCACCCTTTAGGGAGATATTAAGGTGAGCGCTGTGATCAGCTTGAAAAAGATGGCCAAGACTTAAGGCAAGCTTTTGCGCTAAAGCAGCCGTATCTGCTTCTTGCCTACAATGTTGAGTAAATGAATTCTGAGCCATTTGCCTAGTTTATTCAATTATTAAGCTACATTCTGTATTCCTGATGACTTCTTCTCAAATGCTCAGCTCCGTTGACTATGCCAATCTGCGCGAATGGCTGGGTGAGCAGTCCCGAAAATTGGGTTTTGATGACTTGCGCATTACTGACACCCATCTTGGTGTCGCAACTGAGCGTCTTAATGATTGGCTCGCACAAGGGCGGCACGGCCAAATGGAGTACATGGCACGGCATGCTCACTTGCGCTCAGATCCGAGTTTGCTAGTGCCGGGTACGGTCAGGGTGATTTGCGTCACTATGAATTACCTGCCTCCCAAAATTGATTTTGATGGCGAGTGGCAACGTTTAGCTGATCCAGCCCAAGCTGTAGTGTCGGTATATGCCCGTGGGCGTGACTATCACAAGGTGATGCGCAATCGTTTGCAAGAGTTTGCTCAGTTGATCGAGAAACAGATTGGAACATTTGGCTATCGTGTGTTTACTGATTCAGCTCCATTAATGGAAGTGGAGTTAGCTCGTAAGGCCGGATTGGGTTGGCGGGGCAAACATACCTTGTTGCTCAATCGTGAATCTGGATCAACTTTCTTTTTGGGTGAAATCCTTGTTGATGTTCCATTACCTGTAGATCAAGAGCAGGAGTCGCATTGTGGAACTTGTCAGTCTTGTATAGACATTTGTCCCACGCAAGCTATTACCGCACCTTACCAATTAGATGCGCGACGTTGTATCTCCTATTTGACGATTGAAAATCCGGATGCCATTCCGGTGGAGTTTCGTAGGGCAATGGGTAATCGTGTTTACGGATGTGATGATTGCCAATTGATTTGCCCTTGGAACAAATTTGCACAACGTACAGCCATGCCAGACTTTGCTGAACGTCATGGTCTTGGGAAGGCGAGTCTCTTGCAGCTTTGGTCTTGGACGGAAGAGCAATTTAATCAGCGTCATGAGGGCAGTGCCATTCGTCGGATTGGTTATAGCCGCTGGCGTCGTAATCTCGCCGTAGCTCTGGGTAACGCCTTGGCTGGCGGAGTAGACCAGGATGCTATCCGTCATGCCCTGTGCGCAGCGCTGGAGAGTGCAGACCCCTTGGTGGCCGAGCATATTCAGTGGGCTTTGGGGCAGTCAGCGTAGCCACAAGCCTTACAATCAAACTATGTCATCTTCAGAGCAGCCTTATATAGATCCCAGCGAAATCCCGCTATCAGAGGCTGCGGTTCAGCGCTTTAAAAACCCGCGTGATGCGTTTTGGTCCGGCATTCGAGATGCAGCTGGTGCACCTGCAGCGGTACTGTTTGCGGGCATGGTAGGTTTTGGAGCGATGGGTAAAACCAATGGCTTTGATGTGTGGTTTACCACCTCTACTTCATTTTTCATGTTCGCTTTACCAGGACAGGTTGTTTTGCTCGAGATGGCGATTACTGGCTCATCAGCGTTGGCAATTGCCTTAGCAGTGACCTTAACCTCTACACGCTTCGTTACTATGACGGTGACACTCTTTCCGCAGTTTCATCAAAGTAATCGTAATCGTAGTCTGTATGCTTCGGTGCATTTGCTGGCCATGACTGCTTGGGCAATCTCGATGCGGGAGTTTCAGGCGATTGAAGCTAGACATCGCTTAAGTTACTTTGTTGGCTTAGGTTTGCTGTGCTGGCTAATCTCCGTTCCTGCAACAATTTTAGGTTTTTACTTGGCAGGGATGGTGCCACCCGCAGTGACTTTGGGACTAGTTTTTATTAATCCACTGTTCTTCTTGTTGACCTTCACAGAGGTGAAGCCCTGGATCAATCGCATTGCCCTGTTCTTGGGTTGCATCTTTGGCCCCATCTTTTTTATAGTGGATCGCGATACGAGCTTACTAACCTCAGGTTTAGTAGCTGGAACTATTGCCTACTACATTGATCGGAAGTTCTTGCGTAAAAAAGCGGGAGTGCTTGGTTAATGGAAGCCTTAAATCAAATGAGCGAATCTCTTTCCGGTTGGGGTCTTTGGATCGCTTTAGTTGGAGCTTGTCTAGGCACTTATTTTTGTCGTGCGATCGGGGTATTTCTCTCGCAGAGTATTAATCAAGAGAGCGAGATCTTTCGTTGGTTAGCTGCCGTAACTTACGCCATGGTGGCTGCACTCACAATACGCTTGATCGTCATGCCACTAGGTTTAATGGCGACCGTACCCTTATGGGTACGTATTCTGATTTGTGCTTTAGCGATTGGCGTGATGGTATCTAATCCTGCCAAAAGATTAGTCCCAGCCTTGTTGACTGGGACCCTGCTCATGGTGGGTTACGGCGTTATTCGTTAACTCGTATTGACGGCTTGTTCTAGAGATGGGCTGCCAAAATCTTGGCGATATGTACAGCATCTCTTTGAGTGCCATCGGCAATCTGATGACGACAGCTAGTACCATCCGCAACTACCCAGCTCTCGGGTGCTTTACGAATCGTAGGTAAAAGGCTAGCTTCTGCCATTTGCTTAGACACTTCAATGTGTTCAGCCTCGTAACCAAAGCTACCAGCCATACCGCAACAGGAAGACTCAATGAGCTTAGGCTCTGCATTTGGAATGAGTTTCAGAAGTTCCATTGCAGGCGTAACGGCAGCAAATGCCTTTTGATGACAGTGACCATGAAACAATACTGGGCGCGTTGCAGTTTGCAGTGGCAGTTTGAGTTTGCCTGCCTTGGCTTCACTAGCTAAAAATTCTTCTAAGAGCTGTGCATGCTTACTTACAGTAACTGCCCGCTCACCAAAGCCCATCACTAAGACCTCATCCTTTAATGTGAAAAGACAGGAAGGCTCTAGACCAATAATCGGAATATCTTTCTCTGCAAAAGGCGCTAGATGATTAACTAATTCATCTAGGCTTGCCTTGGCCTTATCGACCATGCCAGCCGCTAGGTAAGTGCGACCACAGCAAAATTCTTTAGAGCAGGTATTGGTACTCTTAGTTTCTGTTTTAGTCTTTTGAGGAATGTGAACACGATAGCCGGCCGCTTGCAAAACTTGTAGAGCTGCTCGTAAGTTCTCATCCTCAAAATAAGCATTGAAGGTATCGGCCAACAGCACTACTCCCTTATTACCATTAGCATCTACTGTGTTCAGTTCTGCAGGTGTAAATTGATAAGGTGCAATTGCGCTGGGCTTATTCCAGAAAGTTTTTGCTTTCCAAATCGGCAAACTTCTTTGTGCAGAAATGCCCATGAGCCATTCTTGTAATTTGGCGATGGGCGCAATGTGGTTGCGCAGATTGAGTAATGCGGGAAGCCCTGGAATGCTACTGATGATAGGAGCGTATTTTGGCAAATAGGCGACCGCGAGATCGCGTATCGTATGACCAGTCCGCTTCTTGTAAGCAGACAAAAACTCAATCTTCATCTTCGCCATATCAACGCCAGTAGGACACTCACGGCGACAAGCTTTGCAGCCGACGCAAAGCTCCATTACTTCTTTAATGGCGTCGCTACCAAGAGGCGAGCTCCCGTCTTGAATATCCAGTTGATTAGAGAGAGCTAGGCGCAATGTATTAGCGCGACCACGGGTGAGGTGTTTTTCATCACGAGTCACTCGATAGCTCGGACACATCACTTCAGCGTCAAACTTACGGCAATGACCATTGTTATTACACATCTCCACTGCTTTAGAGAAGCCCATCGCAGGATCGCCGCCAGTGCCTGGCGCACTGGTCTCTTCAGTAACAGGATTATTTTGTACGTTCCAGGCAGACCAATCTAAGGCTGGTTGCAGTGGAATGACTTTGTAGCTCGGTGGAAAGCGGAAGTTACTCGCATCATCCATCTTTGGTGGGTTCACGATCTTGCCAGGATTGAATAAGCCCTTAGGATCAAAAGCATGTTTGATTTCTCCAAGTGCTTGGGTAATCTTGGGGCCAAATTGCCAGGAGATCCATTCACCGCGGCAGAGTCCATCACCGTGCTCACCGCTATATGCGCCTTTGTATTTGCGAACCAAGGCAGAGGCTTCTTCAGCAACTGCACGCATCTTTTGCGCGCCATCACGACGCATATCCAGAATAGGGCGGACGTGGAGCGTACCGACAGAAGCATGTGCATACCAAGTACCACGTGAACCGTATTTAGAAAATACATCTGTCAATGCTTGGGTGTATTCAGCAAGACTCTCTAAGGGCACTGCGCAGTCTTCGATAAAGCTGACTGGCTTACCATCTCCTTTGAGACTCATCATGATATTTAGGCCAGCTTTGCGCACTTCCCATAGATTCTTTTGTAAGCCAGCATCGGGCATAGCAACTACTGAGCCTGAAAGTCCGAGGTCACCCATGAGGTTTTGCAAAGATTTTATTTTTTCAAGTAAGGGTGCATGTGACTCGCCAGAAAACTCCACCAGCAAAATGGCCTCAGGAGTTTGAGCGCTAGCATCTATCAGTGCAGTCTCAATGGTTTTCTTAAAGCTCGGATTGTAGCGCGCCAAGTCAATCATGGTGCGATCAACTAACTCAACAGCGGTAGGTCCCAGCTTGACGATGTGTTGTGCACTATCCATTGCCTTGAAGAAGCTCGAAAAGTTCACTACGCCAAGCACTTTATGTTGCGGCAATGGCGATAACTTCAGTTCAAGGGATTTGAAGTAAGCCAATGTACCCTCGCTACCCACTAACAGGTGCGCCAAGTTAACACTGCCATCCTGGGTGTAGGGGAGTTCGCTTTGTGGGTGGAATACATCGAGGTTATAGCCAGCGACACGACGCAAGACTTTGGGGAAGTGTGCCTCGATCTCAGGTTGCAATGTATTGGCAAGACCTTTAACAAAGTCACCCAATTGTTTTGCGGGGCCGGAACTGTGAGCGTAACTTCCAAAGCTAGCTACTTGGCCGTTTGCAAGCCAGGCATCGATTCCTAAAACGTTGTGCACCATGTTGCCATAAGCAATTGATCGACTGCCGCAAGAGTTATTGCCTGCCATACCACCAATGGTTGCTTGCCCTCCGGTAGAAACATCTACTGGATACCAAAGGCCGTGGGGCTTAAGTGCGGCATTAAGGTGATCAAGCACCATACCCGGCTCAACCATGGCTGTGGCCTTGGCTGGATCGGCATGCAAGAGTTTGCGAAAATATTTAGTGTTATCGATGACAAGTGATGTGCCAGTAGTCTGTCCACACTGACTGGTGCCTCCACCACGAGGCAGAACTGGAATACCTAAGTCAGCTGCAATCTGAATCGCCGACGCAATATCCTCAGCTGTTTTAGGAATAAAGACGGCAACTGGCATGGCTTGGTAGATCGATGCATCGGTTGCATAACGTCCGCGACTGGCGATATCTGTCATGACCTCGCCAGAGGTTTCTTGTTTCAGGCGTTTAGCGAGCTCTGCCTTATTGGCAACGAATTCTGGCAATGGCAAATCAACGGGCTTGTTCATGCTACAACTTTCTCTTTGGATTCTGAGTCAATTAATTGAATCACGACATCACGCTTATTCATGACATGCTGCATCATGACTTTGCGCATTCGCACGCTATCGCGGGCTTTCAATGCGTCCAACATTTCTTGATGTTCCTCGACGGCTTTTTCCCACTTGACGCCATCCTGATTAGAGCGAAAGCGGAGCGCTTCAATACGAGCGTTGACTTGGCTAAATAGTTGGCTCAGTACAGGGTTATTCGCTGCGGTATTAATAGCTTGGTGAATCTTCAGATTGAGTCGGTAGTAGCTAGACAAATCTCTACGGGCGTATGAGGCCATCATTTCGTATTGGAGTGCTTCAAGTTCAATTAGCGTTTGGCCACTAATGTTTTGTGCTGCCAGCTCTCCAGAGAAGCCTTCTAAATTGGCGATCACATCAAAGGTATGAATGATGTCGTCTCGGCTCAGTTGAATGGCAATAGCGCCGCGGTTGGCAATTAATTCAACCAGCCCATCAGCAGCCAGACGTCGAATCGCCTCGCGGATGGGAGTGCGTGAGACATTGAGTTGCTCTGCTAACTCGCGTTCATTGAGTTTGCTTCCTGGCGCAATGGAGCCCTCCACCAATAAAGCTCTGAGTTTAAGGAAGATAGCTTCATGCAAGTTTTGTGTATTTGCTGGTGTTGTGAGCATCATTTGAATGCCTTAAATTTGTATACATAATCACTATAACGCATCTATGAGCACAAATAACGCCTTAAATAGCTTATTTTTTGATTATTTAGATATTATTTTGCATACAAAATTGTAAATTAGCAAAAAGTGCCTTACACTTGCTCGCAAGATTAACTACAAAAACCAAGCGAGACTTAGCATGCTAAAACTAGATAACCACCTCTCAGGACGCCATTTTTTACACATCCCCGGGCCAAGCCCAGTACCTCCCCGCATTCTGAGGGCAATTAGCTATCAAACCATTGACCACCGTGGTCCTGAATTTGGGGCATTTGGTTTGAAGGTTTTGGATGGCATTAAGAAGATTTTTAAGACTGAGCAACCCGTCATTATTTATTCCGCCTCCGGAACGGGTTCTTGGGAGGGCGCTCTAGTTAATGTACTCAACCCTGGCGACAAGGTGCTCTTCTATGAAACCGGCCAGTTTGCTAACTTGTGGGTTGCCCTCGGTAAGCGTCTTGGTTTAAATGTTGAGGTAGTGGGCAAGACAGGCCAAGACACTTGGCGTTGGGGTGTTGACGCATCCGTGATTGAGGAGCGCTTACGCAAAGACACAGGACATGAGATTAAGGCAATTTGTGTAGTTCATAACGAAACCTCCACTGGTGTTACTTCAAATATTGCAGCGGTTCGTAAGGCGATTGATTCACTGAAGCATCCAGCTTTGTTATTGGTCGATACCGTATCTGGCTTAGGCTCTGCAGACTATGAGCATGACAAATGGGGCGCTGATGTGACTGTGTCTGGATCGCAAAAAGGTTTAATGTTGCCTCCAGGTATTGGTTTTAATGCCTTGTCAGCCCGAGCAATTGAAGTCAGCAAAACCAACAAGATGCCCAAGGCCTATTGGGCTTGGGATGAGATCTTGGAGTCCAATAAAACAGGTTATTGGCCAACTACCCCAAGCACCAATTTAATGTACGGTTTGCATGAAGCGCTCGACATGATGATGGCTGAGGGACTTGACGCTATCTTTGCGCGCCATCAACGTTTGGCGGCAGCTTGTCGTGAAGCAGTCAATGCATGGGGCTTAGAAATCCAGTGCCAAGATAAAGATTGCTACTCACCAGTACTGACTTGTATTGCCACTCCAGAAGGTATGAACGCAGATGTTCTGCGTAAGCATGCTCTAGAGAAGTTCAATTTATCGCTGGGTACAGGCCTTGGAAAAATCAAAGGTAAGGCCTTCCGTATTGGTCATTTAGGCGATTGCAATGAGCTCAGCCTAATGGCCGCGCTCAGTGGGGTAGAGATGAGTTTGGGTGCGATGGGCTATAAGCCGAAGGCAAGCGGTGTAGTTGCCGCCCAAGAATTTCTAAAATAATCAGTAAGTTGGGTGTAAATGGGGTGTTGGCTAGCGAATTGTCTGGCCTAGACCCCTTATAATTCAAGTACTTGTAAAGATAGCAGTTTCATCAAATAAAACATATTCGAGACAGAGAGATTAATCATGCTGGCAACTAAACCGTATTTAACTCAGGCAGATGTTCAAAAGATTTTGGCTGCAGCTGACAAGCATGAGGCAGC
>Ga0209499_1003120_pt1 | contig 10268 bp, 7 predicted proteins | sample C_130208_EF_Meta_FD_187306 | JGI IMG/M metagenome (GOLD analysis project Ga0209499, IMG submission 187306) | Freshwater microbial communities from Lake Croche, Canada to study carbon cycling - C_130208_EF_MetaG (SPAdes) (version 2) | ecosystem: Environmental > Aquatic > Freshwater > Lake | place... | reverse complement strand
GGCTGACCAACTCCTAAATTAACCATTTTTTCTGAATTAGGAACATCATATTGTGAATATTTAGGCATAAATTAGATTTATATTAAAATAATATATTTTTAGTTCAACTTTTTCATATGTCATAAATTAAATATTATTTCTTATTGCATCTAATATTAAAAATGCATTATATGCAGCACCTCTTAATAATTGATCTCCACTAATCCAAAAATTCCAACCAAATCCATTTTTAATACTGGAATCTTTTCTAATATGTCCAACTTGTACTTTTACATTATTAGTTGATGTAATACTTTCTGGAAATATTTTTTCATTTTTATTATCTAATATTTCAAGATAATTACATCCTTTTAATATTTGTATTATTTCTTCATATGTTGTTTCTTTTTCTAATTCAATATTAACACTTTCGCAATGTGATCTTAAAACTGGAATACGAATACAAGTTGCTGTAATTGGAATATTACCATAATCTTTGAATATTTTATTTGTTTCATTTATTATTTTACATTCTTCTTCATTATAATTATTATCTGAAATAGCACTATTGTGAACAAATGCATTATGAATATATTGTTTCTTCCAAAATTTAGTAGTTAATTCATTACTATTAGTAATTTCTTTTGTTTGTGTTAATAATTCTTCAAGACCTTCTTTACCTGCACCAGAAGCTGCTTGATATGTTGAAACAATTACTCTTTTAATTCCAAAATTATCAATAAATGGTTTCATTAATAAATTTAGAATAATTGTAGAACAATTCGGATTTGCATAAATACGATGTAATTCTTTTGGAAAATTAATTTCAGGAATAACTAATGGAACATTTTCATTTAATCTAAAAAATGATGAATTATCAATTAATATACTTTTATCAGACATTTTTTCAGATATTACTTTTGCTTGCTCAGAATCAGCACAATTTATATAAATATAGTTATTTTTATAATTAATATCATCTAATGTTATAATATTATTTGTAATATTATTAAATTTAATGATTAAATTTTTTGATTTGTAACTTCCTACAAATATTAAAGATATATTATCAATACCGTAATTTTCTAATAGTTTAATAAATTCTGTTCCTACAAGACCTGTTGAACCTATAATTACAATTTGCATTATGAGAGAAATAATTAGTATAAAAACTTATAAAAACAATTTTTTCATTTTAAAAAAATATTTTCCTAACTATTGTATATATGAGTACAGTAACATTTCGTCATGAACGTAATGAATCCTATAAACTTAAGGGAGTAAAACACACCATCAAAGAAAGTATCATTGATGGCGAAAAAGGTCTCAGTTTTATGTTCTTAAAGAAAGTAGGTGAAAATGACTTTTATAAAGTATACGCACAAGAAAAGGAAGGTGGTAAGTTTACCGTCCAAGAAAAGAAAAATGACAAAGAATCTGAATCTGAAATGTCAGAAGCTGATGTAAAAAAGATGATTAAAGGTAATAAAGATTTTGCTTTCGTTGCAACTTGGTGGGACGAAAAAAGAGGTTCATACAAGGGAAAGACAAAGGCAATGAAAGGAGGCAATCCTATACACAGCGAAAACAACCAAAATAACCAAAACAACCAAAATAATCAAAATAACCAAAATAACCAAAATAACCAAAATAATCAAAATAACCAAAATAATCAAAACAATGTAAACAGCACAAATCCTCAAGCAAATAACCAAGAAAATCAAAACGCTGAACAAGCTGGTGGTGCTAAAAGAAGAGGTAAAAAAGGTTCCAAGAAAGCCTCTAAGAAAGGTTCCAAAAAGGCATCTAAGAAAGGTTCCAAAAAGATGAGTGGTGGTGCTAAGAAGAGATCCAAGAAGGCTTCTAAGAAATCATCAAAGAAAGCTTCCAAGAAAGCATCTAAGAAAGCTTCCAAGAAAGCATCCAAAAAGATGAGTGGTGGTGCTAAGAGATCCAAGAAGGCTTCTAAGAAATCATCCAAAAAAGGTTCTAAGAAATCATCAAAGAAAGCTTCCAAGAAAGCTTCTAAGAAAGCCTCCAAAAAGATGAGCGGTGGTGCCAAGAAGAGATCCAAAAAGGCTTCTAAGAAATCATCCAAAAAAGGTTCTAAGAAATCATCCAAAAAAGGTTCTAAGAAATCATCCAAAAAAGGTTCTAAGAAATCATCCAAGAAAGCCTCCAAAAAAGCCTCTAAGAAAATGAGCGGTGGTGCCAAGAAAAGATCCAAGAAGGCTTCCAAGAAGGCTTCTAAGAAGGCTTCCAAGAAAGCTTCTAAAAAGGGTTCTAAAAAAATGAGCGGTGGTGCTAAGAAGAGATCCAAGAAGGCTTCCAAGAAGGCTTCCAAAAAGGCCTCCAAAAAAGCTTCTAAAAAAGGCTCCAAATCCAGAAAATAAATAAATGTTACTAACTAATATATTAAATTATAGTCACAAAGACTATAATTTAAATTTGTTTAAAACTCCAATGGTCTGATTTATGAGCGTGTGCAGTAGCTATTTCTTCATTTAAAAATTTTTCATTACAAGTTGTGCATTGTAATGAAACCATTTTACTAAGGTCAACAAAATCACCATTTTCTGTAAATTTTTTAGAGTGATTCTTAAATAGTTCAAAAACGTCATTGTCTTTTGAATTAAAAATAGTTATATCAGTATCTATATCAGCTGATTCATCAAAATTCATTACTAATGGGTCATAATGAATACCATTATATAAAATGAATATTCTATTTGTATATGCTTTATCTTGACCAAACAAATCAATACGATTTGTTTGAACATCTACAACTGCTATTTGTAATTTTAAAATTTCTGTAAATATTTTAATTTCAATGCCTCCACCCCATTTAGATGGATCAGCTATTGCATTAATATATTCATTTTTGGGTAAATCTAATAAAGATTCATCAAATTCATTATTACATAAATGTTCAACTATCATATTTCTATAAATATGTTGACTACTTTCATTAAAAGTAGCTCTATCATATAAATAAGCAATAGATGAAAATAAACACGAATTATTTGCATCTACGTATCTTCGAATAGGTATTCCTAAATCCATATATATTTTTAAATATATTTATAAAATAATCATTTTTCATCTTTTTTTAAAGATCAATAGAGATAAATCCATCTTTAGTAGGAATATAAACAGATTTATCATTATTCTGAATACACTTTGAGTAATTTCTGTATTCATTCAAAGTAATGTTACCTTTATCATTAGTATAGTTAATAATACTATCCATTACATAATTACGCAAATCTGTAGATTCATTCTTATTATTACTTTTATACTTATCAGTATGATCGCCATACTGATCATTTGTGATAATATGTGCATTAGAGTCAAGAAACGCAATTAGAATGAACAAGTCATCGCTTTCGTGTAACGGTGAAGCATAATAATTAGTTCCTGTCAACATATTTTTAATTGCTGGATTTTGTAGATGACGCTTATAAATAATAATTAAAGGATTCTTAGTTATAGAAATAACATTCTTCAAGTCATCAATATTCAATGTACCATCTCGTGAATGCAAAACATTACCAGCATCAATAATAGTATCATACTTAATAGTCTTTAAATAATTAGTAAACAATTCAAGTTCATTTTTGTTATTAATATCTTGATTAATTGAATAAATATAATTACTCGCGTTTTTAAGCTTATACTTACGCAAGTTTTTAGATTCATAATTAATATTATGAATATTAAGTTCAATAAATTTACCATCTAGAAATGGAAGCAAATATGTTAGATTATTTTCAATCATAAAAATAATGTCTTTCGATTGAATCAAATCAGTATTAATATACTTTGTAAATAGTATTGTATTATACTCGACACTATTATAATGAATCATTAGATCAAAGAAATCTCGCTTCATTGTAAGTTTATCAAAAACTGAACGAATAATATCTTCATTATTTGTTTTAATTCCAAAACGAAGCATCAATGTAATAATACCTTGGTCCGCCGAATTTTTAAGTAATTCCCCATAAGGATCCATAATGTTAGTCTTGATATAATCAAAACTACAGTCCGATAAAGATTTGTGAAAATCTCGGCAAAGTTGTTTGGGAAGACCAGACAAATTAGTTAGATTTTTAGTTAGAGGCAGTGCAGTGTGCATAATATAATATAAGTTTATTAAAAGAATAATTATTCAATTTTTTTATTTTTTAATTTATTTAAAAAATAAATAAATTGCTGCAATTATCTATTTGATGCCAATTTTTTTATTTTTTAATTTATTTAAAAAATAAATAAATTTAAAAAATAAAATAAATAAATGAAGAAACTAATTTTTTAGTTTTATTTTTAGAACTTCTTGATTATTGGGATTAAAAAATGATACATTGCCGTATTGTATCAATACAAAATGATTTGGAAGAACATTTAACATATTATACTTCATAAAATTGTCAAAGTTCTTCTTCTTAACAACACTTGGAATATTCTTCAAAAGTGATTCAGAATACTCTGCGACAGGAATCCTGATATTGTTATCAATCATACGTGAAATTGAAGATGTTTGAATGCTAATCATATCCTTAACAGTTTCAGTAACAATTTCGCCAAGCTCGTTACTATAATGGACGCGTCTGATACCCGTTGACTTCATCATATTTAAACAATGGCTACACGGGCGAGAATTATGCATTCTTCCAACACCATTTACCCTAATAACAATAATATCCAACTTCTTTAACTTTTGAACCTTTCCCTTTGGATGATAGATAGCATCGCCCTGTTGAATCTGCGAACGACAGGTCGCTACCACACAAATGCATCAAAGCATGAGCCTCTGCGTGCTGACTACCACAAGGATAGCCCATAATCATATTACGATCAACATTTGCACAAGGTGGTGTAAACATCTTATTACCCTTGATAACTGCAGCAGCATGTTGATTATTAATTGTACTTTGAAGAGCCTTTGTAATGAGCGAAGGAATTATAGAAGCAAACTTATTTGACTGTGACATACCAAAATTAAGATAGCATAAACAATAAATAATTCAATTTTTTCTTTTAAATAAAAGAAATATGATTAATTTATATTTTAACTGGTTTTTTTAGTTAAATGAATTTACCAGATTATTTCACTGGTTTATTTTTTGGATTTACTTCTTACCCTTTTGGATTTACTTCTTACCCTTCTTGTTCATAGCCTTCTTGTCCGACTTGTCCGACTTATTGACTGCATCACGCATCTCGTCGTTCATCCAGCTCTCCGTGACACGTGCAAGGCCCTTAGGAGCACCGATGATGACCTCGTCGTCAGAGTCAGATTCCGGCTCAGAGTCCGACTCAACGGAGTCAGAGTCAGAGTCAGAGTCAGAGTCAGAGTCAGAGTCAGAGTCACAGGTTACAGGCTTCTTGGCCACAGGCTTGGTCACAGGCTTGGTCGCCTTCCGCTGGAGAGTAGGTGCAAAGACCATTGACTCCGTGTGACCGTAGGCCTTAGCTGCCACAGGAATAAGGCTGATGAGCTTCTCCTTGCCCGTGCTTACAGCACTGCTCATTGCATCGCCTGAGCCATTCTCCTTGTCCTGGTACTTGATAGCCTTCTTAACTGCATTGTCTGCAGGGTCCTGAAACTGGACCTCGAAAACCTCCTCGTACTCACGAACTGTGGCACTCATTCCGCCGGACTTGGAGATAGCAGTCTTGACCTTCATAGCCATGGCCTTGGTCGGGAAAGGACCGAAGACCCAGTAGTTGACCACAGACTTCTTGCCCTCATCCGATACAGACTCGGTCTTGTCGCCCTTAACGAGGTACATGACGCACCCCGTAGGCACTACAACACGACCAGACCGCAAAAGCTCGTTAGTCTGACGGAGTGCACCCAGTTGGGCCTCGCCAGAGAGGAAAGTGTCGTCGCTCGCAGAGGGGAGAGACATCACCTTCTTGGAGGCAACAGGCTTCTTGGCTGCAGACACAGGCTTAGCCATCGCAGGCTTCTTGGAAGGCACCTGCTTCACAGGCTCCGACATGAAAGCCCACCACGACTCCATTGTGTGCACCACGGGCTTGTCATTCTCGTCTACCTCGCTGTTGGGAGGGCAGAAGAGAAACCGTGCAGATGTGAGCACATTGGGTGCCTGGACCTTATCCGCCTGGTCCGTGTAGAGGCAAATGGTCGTCGTCGTAGACGCCTTAATCTCCTCGACATAGGAGACGGCATCAAAACGAACAAGCTCAATAAAGGTATTCACCTTGGACTTAAAGTCATTGCTGTGGATGTTGGCCCTGAGCTTCTTGTACCCCGCCTCAAACACACTCAACTGAATCTGCACATTCTCAACGTCGTTGGAGACGAGGGAGTCATGCAGCTTAGTGAATGCATCGGCAGTGATAATAGCACGAGAGGGGAGTGTCGCTGCAATAGAAATCAGGTCAGCCTTGAGTGCCACGAGCTTGTCCTGGTGGGTCACGAGGAACTTGGCACAAACGGCATCACGGTGGGCCACTGCCTCGGGCTCCGTACGAGGAAGGATGGACAGAATCTCCTTCACCTCAGCCGTGTGGTTCTTGTGACGAGACAGAGAAGCCAGACGGAGAAGCTCCACGTCGTGAAAACTGGGTTGCACGACGATGTTGCCAAAGGTGAGGGGACCAGGCTTGGAGCCCTGTGCCATCATCTCGGGAGTCCACACCTTGGACTCCTTTACGAGAGACGCAGCAGTGCTAAAGTGGTCGTTGTGGAGATATGCCGTGGACTTCTGCTGGTCAAGCACCGACTTCTTCACTGCAACGATGTTCCACCCATCCTTCTTGTCCTGAATGAACTGCTCAAAGGAAACGTTGGGCTCCCGCAGATTCACTCCGTAGCTGTAGTACTCCTGATAGAGGTAAGGGGAGGTAATAAACGTCGCAAAGTCCACACCACCGTGCACGCCCCCAATGTTCTTAGATGCAGACGAGACAATCCACGCACGCATGTTGGCCTCGTTCTGGACAAACGTGAGAATGGTGATGTTGGAATCCACCGGTTGCACGTTGTTCACATAAAAGCACACCTGCCGGAAGCTGAAGCCAGGAAAAGACGCAAGTGCCTTGACACAGTTCTTGTACTTGGGGATAGAATCCAGCCAGTCAGAGAAAGTGCCCTTGTACCCACTGTCCTGAAACTCCTTGAAGAGCAGGGGGTTAGAGGTCACGATAGCTCCAGCCGTGCCCACCACCTTAGGGTCAGAGGTCTTAGGGACGTCAAAGTAGAACGCCCAAAAGTCAGCATAGAGGATGTCCTTCTCCACACAGCCGACATAGACGTCCGTGACGTCAAAAGACCGAACCGTGCTCTTGGTCTCGTAGTCCCAGTGCTGCTCCAACATAGTCCGCTCCGTCACCATCCCGAGGTTGTCCCACTTAGTACGCTGGCTGCTAACGTCCAGGAAGAACGCATCCCAGGTCACTGAAGAGGTCGTGTCCAGGAAGTGAAACCAGGCCTCACGAGTGAACTTGTTGAGGAAGTTGTTAAAATCCATAGCACTGAATGCCCCACACGACACAAACTCCTTAAACTGGACGAAATTAAATACGTCAAGCTGCTTCATAAGTGCAGGAGTGGTGATGGGACCAGAGTGAATACGGAGGATATAGTTGCAGTCTGCTGCATAGCACTGGCCATCCTCAGTCAGATAGAACACCTGACGTCCGTCGAAGGTCTTCGCACGGGGCTTAGAAGGCTTGTCCAGGAAAACAACAAAGTGCTTCTTCTCAATGTGCTCACCGTAGGCCTTCTTTGCCTCCTCGGCAGACAGACTGGCCATAGCAGTGAACTTCTTGGCTGATGCCGTACGAAACGTCTGGACACAGTGCTTGATGAAATTAGCAAGGGAAACGGCCTGCTTGGCACGCTCCACCTTGAACATCTTACGTACAATCTCGACACGCTTCTGGTACGTCTTGAACTCCTCAGAGGGCTCAGAGGTCTCGTACACGGGAGGCTCGGGAAAGTCACTGTCCGTCAGCTCGTAGGAGCTGGGCTCATTGACAAGAATCTCCTCCCTGACCAACACACCAAACTTGGGCTCGGGAAAGAGCCGCAGCAGGTTGTAGGAAGTAGAGATCTCGTTACGGAGGTAGTCCAGCTCAGAGTTCAGCTCGCCAATCTTACGCTCGTTAATGGTCCGCTGGGACTTGGAGATGTGAGACTCCAGGTTCGCAGACTTGAGCTTCTTGATGTCCTCGTTGAGAGAGGCAATTGATGCCTCAAGTGTAGACCGGTGAGACATGATGTCCGACCGATTGTTACGAGTGGAGGGACGCCCACAGAAGTTGTCCATGTTGATGGCACCCAGGAAGCCGTTTTCGTCAAGCAGGTCGCAGTGCCAGCCGTGCTTGCAGCCCCAGCCACCGACGCACATGGGAATCTGTGACGCAACACGGAGCTCCTTGTTCACTGCTGCCAGCTGAACATTCACCTCGCTAATATTATTCACGGCAGTCTCACGCTCCTTGTCAGTGAAACGGACCTTGTCAGAGATGATGACCTTGAGCTTCTCACGCTGGGCAGTAAGAGCCGCAACGGTAGCCTCGGTCGTCTCACGCACCTTACGGTGGTCCACACGAGGGCCGTCAGACCACTCACGGGGCATAGTGATACTCTCCTTGCCGCCGAGCATCTGCTTGTACTGCCGGGTGGAAGTCCAGCACACCTTGAACCGCCGGATCAGCTCCCAGACCATGTTCTCCTCATAGCAATCCTCGCCAGTATAGAGTGCAGTTGCCTGCACCTTAAAGTTATTAATCTCCTGATCCTGCTCGAGCTTGGAGATCTTCTTACGAGCATCAACACCATCGCTCTCGCTCTTGTTCTTGAGCTCCCGCTTCAGGTCGCCGATGCTACGGGAGATATTCTTTGCAGTCGCACGGAAGTTACCTGCCGCCTTGGACCACATATTGAACCAGGTGTCACGGTCGTGAGCCCCGTCACTAGGCAGCTGGGTTGCATTGGTAGTGAAGAGAACCTCCTCCTTAAGATTAGAATCAAGAGCCTTGAGCACCCGCTTCACCTCCGCAAGCATCGTGAGGGGTGCAAGGGTGCCATCAGAGACACGCTTGTCAAACTCCACCTGGTACATCTCACGGTGCTGGTCCTCAATGGAGTGGGATGACCCGCAGCCGCCACGGCACTCCGTCTTGCCCTCGGGGAGAGGAATATTGAGCTTCTTTGCCAGGGCAAGGCTGCACATCACCTTATTCACTGCACGCTCCACACGAGGGGGACGAGGGGCACGGTTGGCTGCACCACGAGGGACCGCATCAGCAAGAGTGACCGCCGCCACGCCACGGAGGACCTGGGGGAAGTTGATAGGATGAACGAAGAGGCACCTCTCGCCAAAGTCACAGGGCTCACCCGCCAGTGCCCGCCCACAGATATTCAGCTTTGAATCACCACCGTGACGGTCCTTGTTATAGTGCTGGTGAGGGCAGGGCTTGGGACATGGCTTCTGCTTGCTCTTGTCCTTGGTCTGCACCCAGCTGATGCTGTTGGCAATATTTGTAGAACAGAACTGGAAGTCACGCACCTCCTCCTGCTCAATCTCAGTAATAGACTCGAAGCCGTCGTCAGAAACGACGCGCTTCTTAATCACACGCCCAGTTGACAACTGGACAAGAACTGACGTGGCACGCACGCCGGAAGACTCCAAAGGAATCGATGTAAGGTTCAGGTTCTTAGAAATAATAGAAACGGCTAGATTAGACGTCATAAGGTGATTTGTGGGGTTTACTCCCCTGGTGTCCGGGACACCTGGCATTTTTTTAACGTGGTTAGCTCCACAGGTATTATTAGTAGTATCAGATGATGAAAACATTATAATATTTTTAATAAAGGACATCATAAAAAGTTCAATTTTCAATTTTTTATAAATATAAAAATATGATTAAAGCAATCCTTTTAGTTGATACTAAAAACAACAACTACAGTACCTAGATTCATCATCGTAGACATCGTAGTCATCGTAGTTGTTGTAGTAGTAATTGTCAACAAAGTTACTCTCATCACTCTCCGGAAGAAGATTGCTCTCGATGATAGAGTAACAACCGTCCGTAGGCTCAAACTTGTTGATGTATCGCCGTCCGTGTTGCCAAGTGAGGAGGTAGGGCTTCGCCTTCTTGAGAGTTAGGAGGTCGACATCCTTCTTTGAGACGAGGTCTGCCCAGTAATTCCGCCTTCTCAAGGCGGCCTCCCATCTCAGCCAAGCAGACGATGACAGTGCCCTCTTCTTCCCGTTGTTCTTTCTTACAAAGACAGAAGCTGTACCGAA
>Ga0209499_1003113_pt1 | contig 10277 bp, 4 predicted proteins | sample C_130208_EF_Meta_FD_187306 | JGI IMG/M metagenome (GOLD analysis project Ga0209499, IMG submission 187306) | Freshwater microbial communities from Lake Croche, Canada to study carbon cycling - C_130208_EF_MetaG (SPAdes) (version 2) | ecosystem: Environmental > Aquatic > Freshwater > Lake | place... | reverse complement strand
AGAGGCCAAATTGAATGACCAACAAACAGCGAGTGTTCATGTTCCATCACTTGCCAAAGATTTATTGGAACAAATCGCTTTTGAAGCCAGAGAAAGTGAATTTATTGATAACAAAAGTGGTGTAAGTGCGAGAATGACCATTACTGCTTTTGAAAATTTAGTAAGTACCGCCGAAAGAAGAGCGTTGTTATCGGGTGTCGATAAAACGACTATTAGATTGTCTGATTTTATGGGAATTATTCCCGCTTTGACAGGAAAAGTAGAATTGGTATATGAAGGCGAACAAGAAGGCGCAGCAGTAGTAGCAAAAAATTTAATAAGTAATGCTATTTATACGTTCTTTCCGGCGTATTTTCCAAAAATTGAAAAGCTAGAAAAAGATATTGATGCCAGTCCGTATGCTAAAATACTGGAATGGTTTTTTACAGAAACAGGTTTCGAATTGCTAGATGATGCTTCAGATGAGGACTACAAAAAACAGTTGGATGCTGTTCAACCCTTAGAAGATTTAATCCAAAAATACCAACCTCAAATACCTGCTGAAGACAAATACTTTTTAAAAGAATTTGTACTGTGGGGTTTGGTAGAATATGAAAAACTGAGCAAAGATAGGGTAGACGTGGGCTATCAGTTTAAAGATTTATACAGCAGTTATATCAATAGATTGTAATTGGTTTTACTGGATTTATTTTCAAATCAAACAAATAATATTTTGAATTGATTACTTAAAAACCTTACTTTCGTTTGATAAGGGTGACGCTAATTTATAATAGTACAAAAAAAAATCCCTGCTATAAGCAGGGATTAATTATTTAAAATCAAAACAACTATCGTTTTACAACTCGAACTGTTTTTAATGCATCTCCTTGTGTAACTACTATATTGTAAATACCATTTGGATAACGAGTTCCGATTTCTTGTTCAGCCATTTCACTAGGTTTTACTTCACTTCTTTCGATAAGTCTTCCTGTCATGTCATAAACCAAGATGCTTACTTTATCTTCACTTGATGTTGTCAAGCTTAAGTTAAACGATTCTGTGTATGGATTTGGATAAGCTTTCACTTCAAATGGCACTTGTGTTGGAGTAACTACTACTTCATTTGGTGCCATAAGTTTAACAACATTGCAATCTTTATACCAAACTGCCAAAGAAGTGCTGAACACATCAGTTGAACATGGTGAACTGCTAAACTTAACTCTGAAATAGTTGCGTCCAATTGCAGGGATAAATTCATTTTGTCCCACTGTGTAAGTTGGATCTGTTGCTCCTACTATATCCGTCCATACTGTAGTTGAAGTTGGTGTCGTATTTGAAGCAACTGTCTGCCATTGAATAATACCTCTATAATCTGTTGCTAATGTAAAGGTTTTTGGAGTACTCAAGTCCCTACATAATCCTAATAAGGATGTGGCTCCAGATGGTACTGTAGTGTTAGCTAAAAAGTTTTTAGCAACTGGTTTAGGACTAACATTCACATCTACAACATTAGAAATCCCTACAGTAGAACAAACACCGCTGGTAACTTCTGCTCTAAACCAAGTTTTAGCGGTTAAAGCTCCTGTTGATACTGAAGCAGTTGTTCCAGATACTATTGCCCATGTGGCTGCTGTTGGATTATTTAAATCGTAGTTTATTGATTTTACCCACTTAATCACTCCTGTATTATTTGACAATGTTAAAGTTGCACTTGAGCCTGTGCATACTTGGGAAGTACTTACGTTTGCTGCTCCTACTACTGCAGTAGGATCTACTACTACTCTAACAGCTACGGAGTAACCAACACTACAAGCCCCGCTTGTGAATTTAACTCTGTACCAGCATGTATTTGTTACATTAGTAAGATCTAATGAATTAGCTGCATTAGTGGCGGCTGTTGGAGTTGTAACATCTCCTACATCTGACCAATTAGTATCAGTAGATAACGGAGTTGTAGTACTAGCAGTTACATTACGCTGCCATTGGATAGTTCCTACTGATCCTGAAGCTAAAGTTAACGTTCTGTTGCCTCCATAACATACATTTGGTGTGTTTCCTGTGATGGTCTTAACCACCACTTTTGGACTTACATCTACATCTACACTATTAGAAATTAACGTACCACAAGTTCCACTTGTAACTTCTGCTCTAAACCATGTTCTAGCTGTTAAAGTTCCTGTTGATACTGAAGCAGTTGTTCCAGATATTGCTGTCCATGTAGCTGCTGTTGGGTCATTTAAATCGTAGTTTGTTGATTTTACCCACTTAATCACTCCTGTATTATTTGACAATGTCAAAGTTGCACTTGAGCCTGTACATACTTGAGAAGTACTTACGCTAACGGTACCTACTACTGCAGTAGGATCTACTACTACTCTAACGGCTGTAGCATATAACAAACTGCAAGCCCCGCTTGTGAATTTAACTCTGTACCAGGTTGTATTGGTTACATTAGTAAGAACTAATGAATTAGCTACATTAGTAGCAGCTGTTGGGGTTATAACATCTCCTACATCTGACCAATTAGCATCTGTAGCTAACGGAGCTGTAGTACTATTGTTTACATTACGCTGCCATTGGATAGTTCCTACCGAACCTGAAGCTAAAGTCAACGTTTTGTTGCCTCCATAACATACATTTGGTGTGTTGCCTGTGATGGTCTTAGCTATTGTAGTTGGATTTATAGTTAACGGTACCATATTAGAAATTAATTGCGCACATCCACTGGAGCTAATCAGAACACGATATTGAGTACCTTCTGCTGGTAAAGGGGTTGAAGTTCTTATTATTCCTAATGTAGCTGTAGTATAATTTTTATAAACATGAAAATTAGCTGATGTAATGGTTCTCCATGTTGGATTTGGATCTGTAGCTGAAACTACTCTATATTGCCAAGAGTAAACTGGTGAAGTAACATTTGTTGTTACTGAAACACTTGCTAATGAGCCACCTGCTGAACAAAGTTGAGGTGCCTCTGGTTGGGTAGTAATACCTTTGATTGTTAAAACCAACTTATTAATGACTTTAAAACCCGAAGCATTTGTACTAGTTTCTGTATAAGTTCCTGATGTGGTATAGGTTTGACCATTAACCGACCAGGTATAAGAACCACAGGCCGTTTCAGTTTGTATCGTTGGTGTACTATTGTTAATTCCCAATGACAATTCTTTTAGTGGTTTTGCCGTTAAGGTAGTTGTTTCATAATTTGCAGTAGCGTTATTAGTACTACTGTTATCAATATTCCAAATACTACCATTATTATAAAGCAATTTCAAATTAGTTTCGTCTAGGCTATTGAGTTCTGATTCATCGTAATTAAATTGTAAATTACCACTAAAAGGAGCTGTAGTAGCCTCAAATATATAATTCCTGTTAATATGATTTATTGATGCACCATTGTTTAAAACACTACTCAATACCAAACTCGTATCCAAACTAAAATCGGCAGAGGGTGTTAAATCTAAACCCTCAGCACCAATTACGGTACCTGCTTTTATATTAAAACCATAATCCGATGCCACTGACACAATTTGTGATTGCATACTCGGGATGAGTAATCCCAAGAGGCAAAGCGTTAAATAAATATATTTATTTTTCATCTATAAAAGTATAATTCAATTAGAATTGTCTAATTGGTAAGACGTAATTAAGAGTAGCCTTTGTATTCCAGCCACTACCAGGTGTCCCAGCTCTGTAGGCATAATCACTATTTGTTTCGGTTGAACTCCAATAAATGTGTGAGCTATTATATCCTGACCCTGAAATTAGAGAAGAATTATTTACTAGTAGATTAAGTTCATACCAAGAAGGCAAATACCAATCTCCATATTGTTGCTCACCTGAAGAAATCGTTGGTAAATATTGAGCAGCAAATAATGCAGCATATCCATTAGTGGTACTTTGCGCATAGTGAAAATATTGCATACTAGAATTTGAGGTTTTAGATATAATTATATCGGTATTCCCTTTACCTGCTCCAATTCCATCTCTAAATGAACCAACACTACCATTTGGGGCCCATTTTAATCCCGTTGTACTAGTAAAGTTTTCGGGTCCATTGGCACCAATTTCATTTTTTGCTACAATTAGTCCATGAGCACCATTATCCCATGTGTAAAACACAATTCCTCCACCATAACTATCCCCAACAGCATGAGTAGCACTACTTACAGAACTAACTGAACCATCGGCCATTAAGTATTGAGAAGAGTTACCATTTGGCACTTTGAAACCTGATGCGGTTACAGTTCCTGCTGTTTTTACGCTTGTAATACCACCATTACCCAATTGAATCGTGTTGCTAGCCTCTACAGTAGCTCCATTTCCTAATGCAACAGAATTGTCAATCGAACCGCCCCCAGCACTGGCATTTTTACCAAGAAAAACACTATTTGTTAAATCATCATTAATGTTACCTCTATGTCCTGCCCAAGATCCGATGGCAACATTGCCAGCACCTTTTTCTGCATGTAAGGATCCGACTCCAATAGAAACAATATCGCTTGAAGATTCATTATAGTAATTTGCTCCGTTTCCAATTACCACATTAGAACTTCCTGAATTGTTAGATTTAGCTGCATCACGTCCAATAGCAATATTTGCGCTACCTGATTGAATACTTGCTAAAGCATTATTTCCAAATACTGTATTGGTTTCATCATTAGAATTGCCAACTCCTATACTCATATTATGAACTGAAATATTATTAGAAAAATATTTTTGTCCATTGATTGTTTGATTATTTGTTAAATCTACAAAATTACCTCCTGCACCATTGCTCACAGAACCATCAGCCATTAAATATTGAGAAGAGGTGCCATTTGTAACTTTAAAACCACTTGCTTTTACATTTCCTGATACTTCTAATTTTTCTTGTGGATTGCTTGTGCCAATCCCTAATTTACCCTCAGCAGTCAATCTCATTTTCTCTGTAGTTGACCCACCTACTGTTCTCCAAAAAGATAAATCAGTAATATCAGCACCAGATCTTTCTGTTCGCATTCTCCAAGCCGAACTATACCAATTAAACGATAATTCAGTATTGTATGGATCTCCATTGAATGACATTTTAATACTTTCTAGTTCTCTACCACCATTTACCATTAACCTAGTATTGTTGTCTGAATTCAAACCAGTATAAATACCTCCTCCTCCAGTTGATTTTCCAATATAAAGTGCCGTTCCATCCTCTGAAATAGAACTATTAACTAAGGAAGAAGAGTTACTGTTGAATTTTGGAATAAAATTTGAAGACAATCCATTTGTTGTAGCATATCCTGTAGGACCTGCTGAAGTAGTTCCATCAGCCATTAAATATTGAGTTGAAGTACCAGTCGGCGTTTTGAATCCTGCTCCTGTTATGGTAGCACTAGTATTTACGCTAGTAACCGATGCGTTACCCAATTGAATTTTGTTACTTGCATCTACTGTTGCGCCGTTTCCAATTGCAGTTGCATTAGTTAATCCGTCTGTAGCTACATTTGCAAAATATCCTAAAGCCGTATTATTAGTTCCAGAAACATTACTAATCAAAGCAGAATTTCCAAGAGATGTGTTATAGGAACCAGTAGTATTAGCGTTTAATGAGTTAAACCCTACAGCAACATTTCTTGTGCCAATCGTATTTGCAAATAAAGAAGACGAACCAACTGCAGTATTATTAACCCCAGTTGTGTTAGAATATATAGAACTATTCCCAATAGCAGTATTATTATTTCCTGTTGTGTTCAACGATAAGGCATTGTAACCGATTCCGGAGTTATTGTTACCTGTGGTGTTAGCAAATAAAACGCTAGATCCAAAAGCTGTATTCCATCCTCCAGAAGTATTATTGAATAAATTGTTATATCCAACAGCAGTGTTTGAAGAAACTGACCCTGCACCCTTTCCAATTGTTATTCCATTTACCTTCAAATCTGAATTAAATGTTTTAGTCCCTGCAAAAGTTTGTGCTCCATTGGTAACAATTCCTCCATTAGTACCATCAGCAGGTGCTAAGTTTAATACTCCTGATGTAATGGTTCCACCATTGGCAGTAGAACTTCCAGCAATAGCTCCAATAGTAACAGAAGCGTTAGATCCTGCTGCTCCAGTTGCACCAGTATCTCCTTTTAGACCTTGAATGCCTTGTGATCCATTTGCACCCGTATCTCCTTTTAAACCTTGAATACCTTGTGGGCCTAATCCACTTTTCCAAGCCGTACCATCAAAATAATAAAGTCCTGTAGTCCCATCGGTTTGATAGATGATTAATCCAGCTGCTGGACTAGTAATAGTATTTTTTTGTGCTTCCGTCATTCTAGGAGGCAAAAATCCTTTAGTGGTAGAGGCTACCTCCAGTTGTGCCGAAGCGTTAATGTTTGCCGTAGGCACTCCAATACCAACTTGTGCTGATACACTAAATGTTGCTAAGACAACTAAAAAGTAAAATAAATTTTTCATACTACATATATTTTTAATAATTATTAAATTTAGTGCGAATTAAAATTTTAAAAATAACTCTTGAAATAGCTGACTATTTTTTACTTAATTTCGAGATACGATTCTCTGTTTTTGAGATACAATTTCTTCAAGACTATTAGCGTATCTTATTTAAAAATGAAAAAAATAGATTTTTACGCTAAATGGAGTTGGTTAGGCATTAAAGTAGTTTCGATAAACAAAAAACAGTCCTGATTGTTAGCTTTTTATCGATTTTTTTTGGAGTTTAATGGATTTTTATCACATTATGAGTGATAATTTCCATCTTTTGAGATATTTATTTTAAGAAACGTTAGTAATTATTTTGGTACTTTGCATAATATTTTTTATTCCATATTTTGAATAAAACAGTAAGTCTTCTTTTTTATATTTCTCTTTATGTTTAGTAATATTATATTATTCATTACCGCTGTTTTAGGATTTTTATCCACTGCTTTAATCTTTGGAAAAAATAAATACCAGGAAAATTCATTGATCAATAAATATCTTATTATTATAACGGCATCCAATGCTGTTCGATTTTTATTTCACGGTATTGCACAAGCTTATCCAGTTATAGATATTAGCAAATTTGTAACGATACTCGATGTAGGTATTGTCATGTCGATGCCTTGCTTTTACCTCTACTTTACTGATATCATATACGAAAACAAGTTTAAGCTGAATAATTTATTGCATTTTATAACGCCTTTATTATTGGGTAGTTTATTTCTTATTTTCACTTATAGCAATGATTTTAATACAAGTTGGATTAAAGAAACCTTTATTTTTTTTGTTATTTCGTTCTATTGTATCTATTTTGTTTTAGGGTTTTTGATACTTTACAAACATGTTTGGCGCCGTAAAACCTACATCAATGCTATTCAAAAACAAAATAATTTGATGAAAAAATGGACCTTCTTTCTATATGGTTCTTTTTTATTGATTTTTATAACACGTATTACCATAAGTACAATTTCTTATAGAATAGGTATTTCAAGAGACCATTACCTTTGGATAGCAGCACTTATTTGGATGGGAATATTTATAAAAATAATCCTTACGCCCGAAATTCTTTATGGCTATAACTTGTTAAACAAAATCATTGATGCCGCCAAAGAAAGAATAGTTCTCAGTAGTATCTGGAAGTTGGAGGGTCCTATAATGGCTGTTACCAGCGAGAAGGATAAAAAACTAGAGGAGAAAATAAAACCATTGCTCGTTGAATATATTCATAAAATGGAAGAGTATTCTTTTTATTCGGAAGCTTTCCGAAATCCCGATTTGGGCTTAGAGGATATTGCTGTAGCGTTAAATATTCCTATCAGTCACATTCATTTTATTTTAAAATTTCATTGTTACGAGAGTTTCATTGATTACAAAAAGATTGTACGCATTCACAAGGCTACTAAATTGCTTGAAGAAGGTTATCTCAATGACCATAAAGTAGAAACACTTTCTACCACAGTAGGGTTCTCATCCTACAATACTTTCAGTATTGCTTTTAAAAATATTACAGGTGTTACTACGCAAGAGTATCTGAAGCGGTTTTAATTTTACATGACCCTTAGTATTTTTACTTATCAAGAGCAGTCTTTCAATTCATCAAGACGGTAGTTCTGTTTTGCCGTGGAAAATACACATGTTACTTCTGTGAATTTGTTACTTACTGGGTACAAATTGCAAAACACTGGATTTTGCTTCGCAAAATCCATCAAAGCTCCGCTTTGTAAAACACTGGATTTTGCTTTGCAACATCCATCAAAGCTTCGCTTTGAGAATAAAACCAACAAAAAAACGCTCAAGCAAGCTTGGCGTTTTTTCTTATGATTTTATTCATTCGTGACCTCGACTGGATTCAAACCAGTAACCTTCTGAGCCGTAATCAGATGCGCTATTCAGTTGCGCCACGAGGCCTTTTTTGTGGGTGCAAATATAAGTATTAATGTCTAATATGCAAACTCAATATACTTTTAAAGCACTATTACTAATTCTTTAAAGCACGACTAGTAACATAATAACGCCAACCTATTATAGCCATTTGCCATTTCTTGGCTTTGGATATATCTAATCCTTGCTTGGTAAAACTAGGCAACAGAAGTTTGTTAATTTTGGCTAAGAGTGGATACATCATTGTTTTATTTGCTACAAAAATAGAACAAAACCATCGTAGTGAAGGTTTAATTACATTATGCTTTTTGAGTTTTTAAAATTGTTTTGGTCTTTTCTAACTCTTGCTTGGCTTTTTTGAGTTCCTCTTTGGCCTTCTCTAGTTTTTCCTTTGATTCTTGCAGTGACTTATTGCTTTCCTCAGGTTGATTGTTATCTTGTTGTTTTTGCATTAACTGATTGAGTTGTTCTTGCATCTTTTTCATTTGCCCAGCCATATTCCCTTGGTCATTAAAATTGAAATTAGGAAAGGCATCTTCGGCAGAGCGTTCTACTTTATTATTTTTTTGAACTTCTTCTAATTCTTCTTTTGTATAATCATCGCCACCTTCAACTACTTCACCATCTTCAATTACTAAAGGTTTTTTTCCGTCTTTTTGGATAATAGTTCTTGACTTGGCTGAGAAATTATCATCGCTAAAACTATAACTATAGGACTTAGCATTTTCATCAGCATCACCCTGACTAAAATTGAATAATTGCATAGGGTTTTGTCCGTTTGAAAAACCATTAAAACCATTAGCACTAGATAAAAAGTCATCTTTGGCTGGTTCACCAAAGCCAATATGTTCTCCTTGTTTAAAGAACTTAATGGTAGCAATCGCTTTTTGATTATCCATATCTAAGGAACCTTTATTTCCTTTTCTATCGGCATAGGTTACTTTGATAGCGGTTATTTCTCCTTTGCTGTTTCGTTTTACGGCATCAAAGGTAATAGTTACACCATTATCGGCTAAAGCTTTGATGTCGTCTTTCATTTCTTGCTCTGGTGTATTTGCTCTCCAGGTCATCACGATATCGCCTTTGTCATCATTTGGTTTTATAACAAATGGTTTCTTGTCTTGTGAAAAGCCATTAGCTATAGTGATAATAAAAGCCACCAACATTAAGTTAAATTTTGTTTTCATAAGAATAGTAAGTTTTAATTTTAAAGTATAGCAAACTTAAAAAAAGATGTTTTTCAGTAAAAATAATTTAAAATTTATTTAACTATTTTGTAAGTAACTAGTAATGTAATAGGGATAGTTACTTTATACTTTTTGTTCTCTCTGGATAAGGCGAAACACATAAACTCCCGCTATAGCACCTAACAATCCAAGTGACCCCATAACCAACCAATTGATTTGGTAGCCGAAATACTCAATAATTTCCATACCCATTTTAGCACTAAGGATGTGTGCTGAACTAAAACTCATAGTGTATATAGCCATATAGCGCCCTTCATGTCCCTTAGGCGCTCTACTAAGTGCCACCGAATTGGAGAAGGGAAACGAAAACATTTCACCAAAGGTCATAAATAACATCATAATAATGAGAACACCAGCCCATGTATTGATAAGCAGTAAGAATAGACTAATAGCCATTAGCAACACACCTGTGGCAACGACTTTCACTTTACTAATCTTGTGGCGTTCCACATAGCTAACAAGCGGCATTTCAAGGAAGAAAATCATTAAACCGTTCAGGGTTAAAAGCAAGCCAGTTTGCAACTCGGTTAAGTTAAATTGCTCTTTGTGGTAGAGTGGGATAGTAGTAAATAATTGAAAAAATAATATACCCGAAATTAGACAAGTAAAAAGAAAAATCATAAAGGGCTTATCTTTGAAGACCGAGTGGGTAAACACTTCGCCGGGGTGAACTTTATCGCGATAAGCCGCTTTTTTCTTCTC
>Ga0209499_1003109_pt1 | contig 10288 bp, 9 predicted proteins | sample C_130208_EF_Meta_FD_187306 | JGI IMG/M metagenome (GOLD analysis project Ga0209499, IMG submission 187306) | Freshwater microbial communities from Lake Croche, Canada to study carbon cycling - C_130208_EF_MetaG (SPAdes) (version 2) | ecosystem: Environmental > Aquatic > Freshwater > Lake | place... | reverse complement strand
TAATATCGCGCTGTGTCCTCTCGTCGCCAATCAGCACGCTGTTGATTGTAGCCATTATTAAGAAGCAAACACAAGATTGGCGAGACCCGATACGATACGCAGGAAGTTCACGGACTCTACGTAGGTTGCCACGTGATAGGTGTAGTTGAAGATGATGTTATCATTCGTCTGGACCACTGTCAGCAGTTGATCAGGGGTATACATGTTGACCTGAGCCGCAGGGACGATGGTCGGGTTGCCACTCAGTGCGGTCGACTTCAGAACACAGACCACGTTGGTCGACGACGCGGCCACAGATTGCGGGAGAGGTTGTTGGAGGGTCGTCCGAAGAACAATCTTGTTAAACATACTCCCGTTGACGGCACCCGAGGGCTGATACGAGTCGTTGTCCAGTGCAAAGGAGTACATGTAGACGCCCGGCAGCAGGGCCGTATCTCCCGTCGTGTGACGATACATTTGAAGCAGGGAGAAGTATGAGACTGGCTTGGTCTGGAAGCGCTCCTTGCCGTCGAACAACAACACGGCATCCGTCATAGGATACTTGGGATACACGGAGGTCACCTGTTGCTGACCGGAGGTGAGGATCGCCGTCTGCGGATCAGTGCTATACGGCGTGAAGGGAGCTCGGGTATTCGAGTCCCAGTTCGTGTAATTATCCCAGTCGTTGATGGCGATCTTGTCGGAACGCTGGGACGAAAAGACGATTCGGGTCACCAGATTGAACATCGGGATTTCCACATCGGAGTTTCCACCGAACTGTCCTTCCTTACTTACGTATTTGACCGTCTTGAGGAGGAAGGTCTGATCGGCCTGTGCCAACTGGTTCATTTCCATTTCCGTGAGGTAGATGAAGTTGCCCTCGAGATAGGGGTCCGGAAAGAAGGTCGCAAGGCTCGGGTTGCTCGGGGTTCCATCTGCCTTCGGAGGACTCAAGAACAAGGATAGCGGGAAGTTCACGGGACGAACGCGCTGTCCATATGTCGTGCTTGTCGGGTTGACATCAATCACGGTGTAGATGTCGTTCAGGTTGCGAAGGGTGACGTTAATGAAGACCTCCGAATTCTGCAGGGACACCAGTGGCAGGGCAAGTCCCGGATTCTCTGCGAAGAAGAAGTGGAGGGGCACCACCAGCTGTCGGGAGCGGATCGAGGGCTCGGGAATGGTGGTCATCGGCATGGCCGACGGAATTGTCAGGGGAGTCACCGCGTGAGGATACTGTCCCTGCCGATCGTATGCGTTTGCAGGATCATTCATTTCAGTCACATTTCCCACCATCTGATCGACAATCAGGCGCTTGTTCCGGTCATGTGTGAGGTAGGAGTAGAATTTCATCCACTCACCTGTCATACTTTGAATGACCTGACCGTTCATGACAAGGTCGACGTGGTCGATCAGATTGTATCCAAGATTGTCGATCCACTGAAACTCGTAGCCAATCGAGTTTGGCTTTGGGGTAAGGTTAAGTCCTGCCCCATACCCAGACGGAAGCGTTGAACCAACATTCGCCAGAGGAGACCAGATGTTCGGCAAGGTGAGGACGAGATAGGTGTCGTGAATCAGCTGGGCATACCGATCGATACGACACGAGATCGTCTTGGTTCCCGTGCTGGAAAACTCGAGGTTCGACCCCGAGAAGCCCATGCGAATGGACTCCATCGCAAAGTTCGTGTGCCGACGATACACGGCCCGAAAATGAGTCATGGAAGGATTTCCATTCACCAACTCATTTTGAGCACCTGTGCCAACCAGTTGCAGGAGGCCGCCGGGCATTTGTATTAAGATAGGGTCTTTGTTTAATTTCTTATAGCGTCGACAGAGTTATACTGTCACCTGCGTGGCCTTCACGCCCAGAGGAGGAATCACGCTGTTACGAACCACACCGCGATCCGTGACCGTGTTAAAGGTGCCCGGAGCACCGATGGCGTTCGACACACAGCACAGGTTGGTGAAGGTGGCCCCGCCGACTTTACCGCCAGCGCCCGCCGCAAGTGTCGGAATGATGAAGCGCTGATACTGGGTGGCGTTGTTCGCCATCGCGGACAAAAACACGTGGTTGTGCTTACGGGACTGAGGAGGAGGGATCGAGTGATAGGTTGCTGCCACGATTTGGCGCTTCCGCTGTGTCAGGTAGTCCTGTGCCGAATTCACCTGCATTGTTATTTATACGGTAGACTTTTTACTTAAGTATGCGTTTCGTCTTGGTGAGCACGCACACCGATCAGACAACGGGATACTCCAAGGTCACCCACAATCTCCTTCGTCAGCTTGCAACCCTCACCCCGATGGTGAAGGTCTATCACTTTGGGTTTCAGCGCCATCCTAACCGCACGAGCCATCGCAAGGTGGCCGATGGCGTGGTTCAGTATGATGCGGCGGCCAATGAGGACCCCAAGGAGGACGGATTTGGGTTCAATAAGATCCATGAGTATCTGGACATGGTGAACCCCGACATCGTGATGATCTACAACGACCCGCTCATTATCTATCGCTTCATTGAGTCCATGAAGCACGAGCGCGGCAAGTCGCCCTACAAGCTGTGGACGTATGTTGATCAGGTATATCACGGGATTGCCCAGCCACTCATGAACAAGATCACTGAGCACGCGGATCGCGTCTACTGCTTCACCGAGGAGTGGAAGGAGACCTTTCTGGCATACGGCACCCATCCGGACGTTCGCGTTCTCTCCCACGCTGTCGACCCCGGTGTCTTCTCTGTCTTGCCCGCGCAGGCGAAGCTTGAGTGTCGCAAGAATCTGAACGTGCCCCATGATGCCATCGTGTTCCTCAATGCGAATCGCAACAGCCAGCGCAAGCGCCTCGACCTCACGGTGGCTGGCTTTGCCGAGCTTGTCAAGCGGAACCCAGACAAGCCTCTGTATATGGTGATTGCGACGAACACGACGCCCCAATCGGGTGGTTACTATGATATCGGACGTATTTATGCGATGGAGCTGGCCCGTCACGGGCTTGCTGTGGAGGCCTACCTTCCTCGTTGTATCATCGTGGACACGAGCCCTCCCAATATCATCAACGATGAGGGTATCAACCAGCTCTACAACGCGGCCGACGTGGGCGTTAACACGACGGACGGGGAGGGGTATGGCCTGTGCCAGCTGGAGCACATGTTCACGGGTGCCCCGCAGGTTGTCACGGATGTGGGAGGGTTCCGTTCATTCATGGACGAGACGGTTGCCGAGTTTATCCCTCCCAAGGATCGTGTCTACTTTGCCGGATCCATGCCTCTGGGATCGTATGCACCGATCTTCATGGTATCTGATGTGGCCGATGCCATGGGGCGCGCCCTCGACACCCTGGACGATAAGCGCGTCTCCTTGAAGGTATACAAGTTCAAGTCGTGGTCGCGTATCTGTGACCCGTGGCTGGACGACGTGCTCAAGGCAACGTCCACGTAATCTGTGTGGGAGACGTCAAGAGTCCCACACGAAGAAGGCGCTGCTCATCTTCAAAGGCCGGTCCATCAAAGACCTCCTTGGTCTCCGGATCAATCAAAAACACCATCTGCTTGATCAAGACCTTCTGCAACCGCCGCTTCCGCCGCTGGGTGTTTCGCAGGTAGGTCAAATCCGTTTCCTCCGACTTGATGTTCGGCTTGAAGGCCAGATCCTCACCTGTCGACGCACTATCAAAACGCATACACGACAACACAGGCTTTTCACGACTATGGAGTTTTCGATGAATTTCACAGTCGACGGCGGCCTGTTTCAGCAGCAGCGTAATGCGCTTGTTGGTAATATCCTTCTCAAATGAGGTCTCATACAGATACTCGTCTGTGGTCATAAAGGCCTCGATGGGCTCACCCTTGTATCGCTTGGTCGAGGTATCCGACCGACGAATCGGCACCACGTTGGACGAGTTCTCCGTTGACTTGGCCTGTGTGTCCGTGAAGACACTGACATAGAAACTGATGCGGACCGTGCGCTCCTCCATCGGAAGAGTGGCGTGCGAGCAAATACGAATCGCACGTCCAATAACCTGTTCATGACGAGCGGGATTCCAATGGGGCTCCATGATGTGGACGTGACGCACGTTGGCTAAGTTGATGCCCGCCGCACCACTCGAGGAGGCCATCAGCATACAGAGGAGTTTCTTGCCCCGCGACTCGACAGACGCCTTGAGACTGGGCGGGAAGTCATCGGCGAAGCGCTCGTTGAAGATTTGGCGCATCAGATCGCGCTGGTCCACATCCTCCTCGCCCGTATAGAAGGCATATGCGGGCTTCTCGGCATCCATGGTCTTGTCCTCGACCCACTGATTGTTCTCCTTGACGATGCGGTAGGGTTGCCATCCGTTCGCGTCCAGCACGGCACTGAACACGCCCAGTCCCTCCAACTTACGGTACTGGGAATAGACGAACTGGTTCTTCCACTCGGGACTCGACTTCAAGGTCTCATTCACATTGGTCAACATGCGCAGGATCTTGGGACTGAAGGTCTCCAGAGCCTTCGGGGACAGGAACCGTTCGGGATTCGCACGAAGCTTGTCGAGCACACCCTCCTTGCCAGGCTCCTCGTCATCCTCGGTGATCTCCTCGTTCTCGTCCTTGATCATATCGGGTGGGACTGCATAGTTGCACGCCAGGCGAGAGTTGACGCGGAAGGACTTCATCTCGGCATCACTTGCCTGGGAGGGGGTGATGCGACCCTTGCTCCGCTTGATTTCCTTCCACCGCACATGGAGGTACCGGCTAAACATCTCGGACGACATGGGGACTTCCTCAAGCATCTTGTCGTCATCCACGCGCTTGGGCAAGAGACGGTCATCGGCTCCCTTGAAATACGAGACCAAGCCTTGGATGCGGCGGGCGAACAGAATGGGGTTCTTGATATTGAGGCCGTCCTGAAAGACCGTGCCAAACTCTACCTGATCAGTCGGGAGACACTCAAGCGTCTCAGTCGTCACACGATCGATGGCCAACTCTGATCCGGGGATCTCGACCTCAAACTTGTTCTTGAAGCCGGTCACCCAGTCGGCCGCGATCTCCGTGAAGGGCAGGTCCTTCATATATTGAACAGCCGTCCGCTCGCCTGCCTCGTTGTAGACACTGCGAAAGTGGGGAGGGTTGCGTGTCACCATCAGATACTTCTTCAGGGCGTTGAACTCAATCACGTCCACCTCCGGAATCCCCTGTAGGACAGACTTCATTTTTTCCTCATCCCACGCCGTGATAGCCTTCAAGGGAATTGTGATGCGCTCGATGGGTCCCCGCAGAAGATTCATCAAGAATGCAATTTCAATCGCACGATTAATCACGGGGGTTCCGGAGAGGGTCACGACCTTGCAGTTCTTGGCAAAATAGATCTTGTCATATAACTTCCGAGCCACATCCGACATATTCACGATACGAGAGATGAACTCGTGCACCTCGTCGATGATCACCACCGAGTTGTCATAGGGATTGTCTCCCTCGGCGGGCGCGACCTTCTCGATGTTGGTGCTGCTCAACCCGTTGTAGCGAATGAAGGTGAAGCGCTGATCGATAATGTCCTCAATCTGCTTGCCGATGATGTCGCGGGCATCCTTGGGCAGAGTGTCAAAGTTGGGTGCCGCATTGGGGATGGTGACGAAAAAACGACCGTTGCGATCGAGAAAACCATCGGAGATACCGAGCTTCTTGGCCTCGGCCCGGGTGTCGTCAGACAGGGCACGCATCTCCCAGTGTTGCTCGTAGGCATAGATGGGATCACCACACTTCCGGAGCTCGCCGCGATAGTTGATTTCCAGGGACGCCGGGAGCATCACGTAGATCCGCCGGTCGGAGACCAAGGACTCTGCCACAGCGATGGACGAGCAGGTCTTTCCGGATCCGAGACCGTGGTAGACGAGAAGGCCGCGATAGGGAGTCTCCGCCGAGAGGTATTCGCGCACAATCTTCTGGTGGGGCAGCAACTCCCGCGCATTACCGCGCTTTGTGCACAGATCCACGTCCTTGTCATCGTCGTCCACGTCGCGGCCGCGGTATTTGAGGAAGATACGTGTGATATGGTCCGCGAAGGCCTTACGATTCGGTAGAACGTAGGGTCTCGCCATTGTTTTTACTGTTGATTTGATAATGAGGAAAAACCATCGCGTCACAATGGTGACGATCTATCTGTTTTTGTTGGCTGCCTTTCTCTACCTGAAACCCGCGATTGCGTTTGGTCGAGAGGGACGGATTCGTCCCTTTGGCACACAGGATCGTGAGGCCACGGTGTTCCCCCTGTGGTGGTGGATCTTTACGATTGCCGTCGTCTCCTATGCGGCGACGGTGTATCTGTATAACTTCAAGTTCTAATCGTTCAGATAATCATTCATTCAGAGTGGATTCGTCTCAAAGGTCTGCATGATATCCCGCAATTCATCTAACATATTCAGACGCTCAATGTGGTGAGGACGTATCAGCGCCTCTGCCTCTGCAAAGGTCTTCCATCCCAGTCCAGAAATCTCGCGCCGCTGCATCGGCGTAAATTTCTGTGTCAGATTGATCTGTGCATCCTTCTTCAACAACCCAACGAAGTAGACATGGCGATATCGGACCCCGTTGAGTCCCATGAAGGTCTCTTCCAAGACGATGTTCTTGAGAACAATGAAGGACTCGCGCGGGATGTTCGTCTCCTCGGAGAACTCGCGGAGGGCGCAGTCGATATCCGATTCGCCGCGCATACGCCGGCCCTTGGGGAAGCCCCACTCGGGTTCGGTGTAGACGGATAGGTTGTTCCGCATCAGGGCCACACGATCAAGAGAGTTGAACTTGTCTCGCGCCATATTGAAGTCCGACGACGATCGATCGTCACCCCAGAGATACTTCCATAGGGCCTCAAAGGTCTCGCAGGCAATCAGACTCTGCTCCTTGAGCGTCATGTTCTGGACGAGACTCGAGACGTAAGGAAGATTGGTTGGCTCATACTTGCCTCGAATGAACTCGGCAAAGCTCATGCTATCCTTTCGACGTATCATGAGGATGTTTGTCCGTGTCGGGCTTGCCGGCAGGGTGGCACTATCCAGCAGGAAGATGCCACACGACAACACCGGGTCGCGACACGTTCGAAATATGTGTCCCTTTTGACCGCAGTTGTTGCAGTACATATTGGAAGGCATATGAGTACTTGGACCCAGCGTTCGTTTTTCCATTGTCTTAGTCAGGGCGTTATCAAGAAAGTTCCTTCCTAAACATAAATGGGACTCTTCTCCTCAAAGCCGACGGTAGCGTCCACGCTGTCGGACGCCGCCGAGTCCCTCTCGGAGTCTGTTACACCGTCTGCGGCCCCCAAGTCGTCCTCCGGATTCGGTGGCATTCTCGCGGGGGTCATCGGTGCTGTCTTTCTCTTGCTTCTCGGGTTCGCCTTTTACAACTACATCCGCACGAGCCAGGGGAAGCCCGCCGTGACACTGTTTCCCACCTCGGGAACAGGACCCGATTCCTCGGGAGATAAGGTGCCGGCCCCCATTGACGGAAAGACCCGCACGGTCATTTCGGCGGGGGATGCTCCCCTGAGCACGGGGTCTGACTATGGACTCCAATTCTGGATGTATATCAGCGATTGGGACTACCACTTTGGTGTGGAGAAGCCAGTCCTGAAACGCATAGCGTCGGGCAACAATGCGACCGTCAACCCGTTCATCTCGCTTCACCCAACAGACAACAGTCTCAATGTCCGCGTGAGCGTGTATCCGTCGGACAACACGGCCGGTGCCGCGAACCCCGGTGCCAGCACCACAGGGGATTCTTACACCTGCACAGTCGAGAACGTGCCTCTGCAATCGTGGTTCTCGGTGTCCGTCACGGTGTTCCAGCGCAACATGGACGTGTATATCAACGGGCGGCTGGTCAAGTCGGTCGTCCTGCCAGGTGTTCCGAAGCCCGCCGTGGGTGACATCGTCCTCAATGACACCGGCGGGTTCTCCGGCTCGATATGCAATGTCCACAGCTACGGCGGAATGTTGGGTCCCGCAGACGCCAAGTCGTTCTTCTCGGCCGGAACCACGTGCCAAGCACCGGCGCCGACCACGGGCGCAGGAGCCCCACCCTCGTCCGATACCTTTATCACGCTGTTCGGATACACCTTCCGCTTCTCGACAATCGACAAGACGGGCAAGGAACTTTCTAGTTATACAGTCTAAAATATCAACACACCAAAAGACAATGAAAATCCTACTCAAATGTCCGACCCGGAGTCGGCCCGAGAAGGTCATGTCAACTCTTACAAAATATGTTCAGTACGCATCGCGACCCGAAGATCTTGGGGTTGCGATATCGTGCGACAACGACGATGCCTCCATGACAAACTCTGCCGTTCAAGCGCGCCTCTCCTCTTTGTTGGGCAAGGTCTCGTGGTATCACATCTTTTACAGTGACAACAAATCGAAGATCGAAGCTTGTAATGCGAACATGGACGAGATTCAGTATCCGTGGGACATTGTTGTCTTGGTCTCGGACGACATGATTCCCCAGATGCACGGATACGACGATGTGATTCGCCGTCACATGCGCAGTCGGTTTCCGGATACGAACGGGATTCTCTGGTTTAACGATGGGTATCAGGGGAAGGATCTCAACACCCTGTGTATCTATGGACGAACCATGTTCAATCGTCTAGGACACATCTACGAGCCCTGCTACAAGAGCTTCTTCTGTGACACAGAGTTGACAGACCTGTGTCTCACAACCTACAAGGATCAGACACTCTACCTACCGACGATCATTATCCGCCACGAACATCCGGCCGCAGGAAATGCAAGCACGGACAACCTATACCTGTCAAACCAGCGCTTCTTCTCAACGGATATGATGACCTATATTTCCCGCAAGATCTATGAGTATGACCTGTCGATTCTCATTCCGACCCTCGTGGAGCGTGATGCGCAGCGGGAGACACTCTTGGCCTCGATACGTGAGAAACTCGGGCGCCTTGCCCCCACGCTTCGAGTCGAGTTTTGTATCGACCGAGACAATCGTCAGACGTCCATCGGTGTGAAACGGGAGAGACTCAAGAAGGGCGCCAAGGGCAAGTATCTCGCTTTCATTGACGACGACGACGATATCACTGACGCCTATATCGAGGATGTGGTTGCCACGATAGGTGGGGGGTTTCAGGTTATGCGCCTTGTCGGCCGGATGGGGGCATACGATTTTGTTCACAGCACCGAGTTCAATCTGACGACGATGATGTGCAGTGCCAGCGATCCTCCTGTGTTTCAGCGCCCACCCAATCATCTGAATCCTATCATGTCAGATATTGCCAAGTTCTTCTCCTTCCAAGATGCGACCTATGGGGAGGACCTGGATTGGACCATTCGCGTGAGTCGGTCTGGATTCCTGCAAAGGCAGTATGAGGTGGACATGTCGCGCGTGCACTACATCTACAATATTCCTGGGCGAACGATCCATCCATCCACAATTGACTTCCAGCGAAAGGCAACTCTGGTCACAATGCACCCCTTCTTGTTTACGGCCGCATCCTCAGCGGGACAGGCGCCGTCGACAGCAACATCCAAGACCAACGAGACAAAGAATATACCGGCCTTGCGACTTGGTTCGCGGGGCTTTGTTTCTAGATAAAGAACAATGTGGGGTCTTCTTGCCGTCGTCTTGGTCGTGGGACTTGCCGGTCTCCTGTGGTATCTGTCAACCGTAAAAAAGACAGATGAGATCGTTATCGTGTCTGGATCGCAGCGTGGCAGCGTAAAGAGTCCCTTTACAGACTCGATTCCTCGGTCCTTCAACCAGCCCGAGGGCATGGTGTTCACCTACTCTGGTTGGATTCTCATTAACGACTTCACCGTTGGATATGGGAAGCCCCGCACCATTCTTGATAAGGCGGGCACTCCTCGTATTTCTATCGACTCAACCTCGAACTCCCTCATCTTCGGAGTCAAGACGTTCGGTGCCGATGAGACCGTGCTCATCCCGAACATTCCGGCCGCGAAATGGATCCACTTTGCGATGATTGTCAATCAGCAGTCTATGGATGTCTATATCAACGGGACTCTGCGCCAGCACCACACACTCGGACAGCTTCCCGAACAGAATGAGGCCGGAGTGTCGACGGGGTCCAGCTGGGACGGTGTTGTTGCCCGCGTCTCTTACTGGCCTCGGGCCATCTCGTCTTCCGAAGTTCAGGCCTTGGCGTCTCAACCTGCTCCCGACAGCCTCCAGCCTCGTCAAGGATATGGACAGTATTTTGATATCGGATGGTATATTGGACGTTTAAATTCTGCCTAATCCACAAATGAGCGCGGGAGGACAACGTGCTATTGACGTGTCGGGCATCAATACCATGCGTCTTCGTGA
>Ga0209499_1003108_pt1 | contig 10300 bp, 11 predicted proteins | sample C_130208_EF_Meta_FD_187306 | JGI IMG/M metagenome (GOLD analysis project Ga0209499, IMG submission 187306) | Freshwater microbial communities from Lake Croche, Canada to study carbon cycling - C_130208_EF_MetaG (SPAdes) (version 2) | ecosystem: Environmental > Aquatic > Freshwater > Lake... | reverse complement strand
TTTGAAAGTTTCTTATAATCCTGATGTTTATCCAGGTGTAAAAATTCAATTTGAAAATAATTGGACTGCAAAAATATTTCGCACAGGAAAAATTATTTTGACTGGAATTACAACTAAACAAGATTGTTCTATATTTGCTGAACAACTGGAACAAATATTGAAAAAGTATCTTCCTGTAAAGTAATGATAGGTATATTAATTTGTGGACCTTCAGGTGTAGGAAAATCATCAAATTTATCAAAGATTTTTAATATAGATTTGGAAGTTTTAGATCCTGATAAACGTCCAGAAAAAGAACATTCAGAACGTTCTTCTAAAACTTTAGAACAAGTTTATGAATTTATTTCTCAGAAAAAAGATTTTGCTTATGTTGCTACATGTGGTGGTATAAAAATAATTAAAGATATTTTTAAAAAAATGAAAGAACAAGGATATGAAACACGAATGGTTATTGTATATACTTCATTAGAAACTGCAATAGAACGTATTTCTAAACGTGATCAACATACACCAGAAGAAGTTATCGTAGACTTACATGCGTTTTTTACAAAAAAAGCTGAATATTATATGAAAGCTAAAAACGTTGATCAGATTTTTCTATATAATAATGAAACTAAATTCAAATTAATTTTAGATAAAAAGGGTAAGAAAATACATTGTCATTCAAAAGAAAAATTTTATTTTGATATTTCACCCTACTGCAACTCCAGTATTTAATTTAGGTTGTTCTGAAAGAAATGAAACAAGTGTATACAAATATACAAACGTATATATTTGTAATGCTGAAATTAGAATTAAAAATCCAAATAATCCAATTCCTTCAGTAAAATAACTAAACGTTCCGTTTGCGTAAGTTATGCTTGCCCCTAAAACGACGAGTGCGCTTCCGAGAACTCCCCATAAACTTCCTTGTATTACGTCCATGCTTCTTTGTCTTACGTCTACGTTTTCTTCCACCAACTTTATACGGTTGTGTTCCTGCTAAACCATCATAAGTTTTATCTGCATTAAGTTGATTTAAATTATCTATTAAAGATTTATGATTTGCTCCAAATGATACACCAGGAATTGTTCCACCTTCAGCTACATGTGGTATACTTAAATTACCACCGCGCATTGAAACACCTGCTCCTTTAGCATGAGTAGCTTGTTGATGAGTTCTTTCGATAGTTTTAGCTGCTGCATGATTTAATAATCCACCTTCAATATTTTGTTGATGTCCTGTATGTTGAGGTCCAACACCTGTAGCAACAACCATTCCATTTCCATGTGTTACGGTAGGAGTAGCCATATTATTCTATTATAAATATTATAAATGACATCATTGAGTGCTATACAGATTCAAGCTTTAGTTCGTGATATGGATACATCATTTAGAAAACATCGTTCTTTAAAAGAATCAAATCCTCAAGAATGGTCAGCAAAAATTAAAGAAGAAAATCTTGTATTATTTAATGATTTTCCCACAGTTTATAATATGCATATGAATGGAACTCTTGATCAAACATTTTTTGATATGCTTGCTTTAAAACGTAAAATTGAAAAAGGTGAATTAACAGAAGATCAAGCTTCTGTAATTGTTGGACAAAAATTATTTAATAGATATGTTGATCCGGTCTTAAAAAATTTACCTGCACCTCCATCATTATCATATTCTGAATTTTATAAAGAAAAAAGCTCAGAAGTAGATTAAGAATGTCAGGAATAAGATGGAGACCAATAAATATTGTACAACAAACAAGTCCTGAAGCTAAAAAAAGTATTCAAGTTTATAGATTTGGTAGAAGTGCAAACTTTAATTGTTGTAGAATTAACAAACCTATTAATATTAAATATGCATTAGATGGTGGTATACCTTCTGCTGGTGGTCCTGCAGTAAAAAATGGTGGTACACCTTCTGCTGGAGGTCCGAAAATATATGACGGAGGAAAACCTTAGAGTATAATAAAATGACAGAACAAGTAACTTTTCAATTAAGACGTGGTAATTCTACTGGGGCAACAGGATGGACTACACTAAATCCAATATTAGCATCTGGTGAACCTGGATTTGAACTAGATACTACAACATTAAAAATTGGTAATGGTTCTACAAATTGGAATAATTTAGATATGCTGAGTTATGGAACTAAAGTTGCAGTTGGACGTGGTACAGGGTTTAATCAAGGTGCAAATTCGATTGCTATTGGTAATCAACCCGGAAGTTTTACGCAACCAGCTAATACAATTATTTTAAATGCTACAGGAAGTGGGGTTTCTGGTATTTCAGGTCAAACGGGATCATGTTATATTGCACCAATCCGTGGTGCTAATACAAATGGAAATCAGTTATTGTATAATACATTAACGAAAGAGATTACTTATAATACAAATGTAACACAAACTATTGGAATAACTGGAGGTACAGGAATTGGTGTGACATTAAATGGAACAACATATACAATAAGTTCCACAACTGTAGCTGTTAGTATACCTGCCAATTCAGTTTTATTTTCTGATGGTTCAGGAATTTCAGGAAATACAGGATTTCAATATTCAACTAGTGGAATAACATTAGGTAAACTAAATATTCAAAGCTCGCCTTATCCTGCAACTATTGGTATTGGATATGCTGCTGGTAAAGGTGGTCAAGGAGTATCTTCAATTGCAATAGGACAAGATTCAGGTAATGGTCAAGGAGACTATTCCGTTGCTATTGGATATGCTGCTGGACAAACACGTCAAGAACAATTTACTGTAGCTGTTGGAAATAATGCTGGAATTACTGGACAAAAAGAACGCGCTGTAGCTGTTGGAAATGCTGCCGGAAATGCAAATCAAGATACAGGTTGTATTGCAATTGGTGATTCTGCAGGATATACTGGACAAAAACAATATTCTGTAGCAATTGGACCTGGTGCTGGATATTTAGGACAAGGAGATTTTTCAATTGCTATTGGGATTAATGCTGGTGTAAATAATCAACCACCAAATAGTATTTGTCTAAATGCTAACAGTGCTATTTTAGATCCTAGTTTTCCAAATTCTTTTAGTGTAAAACCTATCCGAACAGATTTAACTCAAACTACTCCTTTATGTTATAATTCAACAACTGGTGAAATTGTTGTTGGTAGTAGAACAACAACTGGAAGTTGGACATTAACGACAGGTGCCAATCCTGTAAGTTTGACAGTCCCTTTAAACGACACTTACTCAATATGGGTTAGAGGAAATATTCCAAGTGGTATTGTTGTATATACTGCTACAGTTGTTGTTACAAATTCTAATGTTCCTGTAATAGGTACTAGTTATGGTTGGTATTATGTAGCTGGAAATGCGCTTGTCCTTACATCAATACCTTCTCAAGTTATTGGAACTGCTAATAATATTATCACTGCCGTAGTTCCAACTGTAACTGCTAATGTATTTGATTTTGTTATTACGAATAATAGCGGAACATCACAAGTAGTAAATTGGGGTTACACTAAACTTTAAACTCATCTCTTAAACTCATCATAATTTTCCCTAATTGATTTTGTCCTTTCCACTTTTCAGGATTACGAGATTTATCAGTATTTTCTGATGTTCCAATACCCCAATATAAATCACGTGCATCGGCATCACCAATAGGTTTATTTTGAGTTTCAACTAATTGTTTTTGTAATTCAGGATGTTGAACAAATTTTGCTCGGACAGCACGTTTCATAATATCTAATCTTTCAGAATCCCATTTTTCTTTTATAAAATTCTTAACTTTTTTACCTAAAGCTTTAACTGCTTTAGCTGAAGGTGTTTCCATAATTTTTTGTAACATATCTTTATCATTAAATTCTTGAGCTTTCATTGCTTGAAAATAATGTTCTACAGTAGGATAACGTTTATCTTCAATTTGCACAGGATATTCTGCCATATTACTAAATGTTCTATAAGGTCCTTTATCTTCACCTGCTGCATGAAACAGGATAACTTCGTCTTTTTCAACACCACCTTTCTTTTTCAATTTACGTTTACCTTTTTCTTCTAATTCGGGAACAGCATCATCATTAGGCTGAGGTTTTGTAGTTTCTGTAGCATCAACTTTATCAAATATAAATGTTCTATTTAAGAAAGAATAAGTTTGTTGTTCAGGAGTTAATTTATCACTTTCAAATTCTGAAAATTGTGTAGACTCTCTCAATTGAAATCCATTCTCTTCAAATATTTCTTTAATTCGATTAAATGGAACTAAGTATTCTTTTTGTGGTTTATCAAATGATTCTAAATCAACAGTAATTTCCATTCCAAATTCTTCAGACCATGATTCTTTATCTTCATATTTTTTTGTAAATTCTCCACCAATATTATGACCATCAGTAAATATATGTTTGGGTTTTCCTACTAATAAAGAATATACAGATTGTCCATCCATACAAGTTCCAAAGAATGTTTTCTTAGTATGTAAAACAACATTTTGAACAAATATACGAAATATTTCTTCAGATTGACATGCATAATGTATATTAAATTGTGATGATGAACAATCAAATTTTTGTAAATTTTCAAATGCTTGTAAGTACAAGGTAGTTCCTTTTTCTTCACCTCTCAAAATTTTAAATTTATCACTTTCTTGATCATATAAAGGTTCTGTCATATCACCTTTTACAAGAAGCATTTTAGGACGATAATCAGCTGGATATTTTTCTTTATCTTTTAAATAACGTGAACATCCTTCTTTCAAGCCAGATTCTGATAAATCTATACCAACAATTTTTGAAATTTTATTTCTTTTCCATCTTCCAAAATCTCCTGCTTTTCCAACACCAAATTCTAAAAGTGTTTGATCTCTTTTCAAACATTTAGAATACAATAAATCTTTTACAGTTAAATGAAATGTATAAGAAGGTTGTAAAATACGAGCATATCTATTCAAGTCTTCTTTATAATAAATTTCATCTTCTTGTGAAATATCTATTGGCACACTTGCAAATTGTTTCAGAGTTTGTTCAGTTATAGGAATATGTATTGATGTCCAAATATTATCTGCAACTTGACTATAATTTCCAAATTCAGGTTCACCTTTAACTTTATATTTATATGTTTTGTCATAACGAGTTCTCAAAATAATCCAACGTTGTTTTTCTAAATCATATGAACATTCAATAATAGTATTATCTTCTACACGATTTCCTTCAGAATCATAAGGTAAATTTTTATCATCTAATGGAACCATAATTTTATATGCATCAGGATTTTTAGGATTTGATGGTTGAAATAATGCAGGTGCATATTTTTCTGTTATTAATGCAGATAAATCTTCTGGTAATTTTTCATGTACAAATTCACCTGTTAAAGTTTCACATGGATATAAAATAGCATCTGTAGGTCTTCTTCCAATATATAATTGTCCGCGTCTAACTCTTGTATCTAAAATAGGATCATAAGTTTCTTCTCTTAATCTCAAAAGAAAATCAATAGAATTTTGATGTGGTGGTTTCCATTTATAAACTGTTTTCCATACATTTCTATCACGTTGTTCCAAAGGTGCAAGACCACTTGTTTTAGGAGTAAATACTAATCCATCAGTATAATATTCATAAGGAGTTTCTAAAACTTCTTGAATAGCTTTTTCCATTACTTCACCATCTCCTGCATAATACTTTTTTGCTTCAAGACGAAAATTTCCTTCAATACTAAATTTCTTAGAATCTTCAACAAATTTTGCTACACATTCAAGTCTAGAATTTTCACCCATTAAAGGAAGTTTTGTAACATCTTTACCTTTATAACGATAAATATCAAATATAAGAAATAAATTTGGTTGAATAAATTCTCCATCAATAAAATCTCCTACAAATTCTTCTGTTGCAGTTAATCCTGTCCATGAAGGAATATTTGTTCGGAAAGCTATACGTAAAATCTTTTTATTTCTAGCTACATACAAACCAAATCTTGTTCCATCAGCTTTTATTGTTACAGTATAATCTTTCCAAATACTAAATTGAGTTGTTTCAACAAGATTTCTTCTTTCTAATGTAACAGGACTATAAAATTGTAACCTTGTTGCCATAAATTCTTGCACATAATTTTCTTGTTCTTTTGGAGTAAGAATAAAATCTGTTTCTTGAAATGATTTTACTAATGCATCTATTAAACGTTTCAAAGATTCTAAAATATCTTCATTTTTTAATTTTGTATTTGGTTTTATAAATTCAATTTCAAGTTCATAAGTTGGTGGTTCTTTTAAAACATCTTTCAAAGAAAGTTTTGCTTTTTTAGATTTGACCATAGAGAAATCTATTTGAAATAATTCATCTATAGATTTATATGTACGTCTATTTATTATACGAATCATTTCTACACGAGGATCATTAGGAGAATGTGGCCAATCTTTTCTTTGAACTTCTTCTTCTCTCAGACGAAATCTTGTAAATCTTTCAGGATAATCTAAAGTATTATTAGAAATTGGATAAGGTGTTTTCTTTTCAACTTTCAAAGGTATACTTTTAAATGATGATGTCATACAAACTTTTTGAATTAATTGTGGTGATTCAACTTCTACACGAATGTTTTGAGGATACATAACTCTTAGTAAAGATGTTTCTGTATATGAACCTAAAGAAATAGTTTGAATACACGATTGTATTCTATCTGCTACATCTTTAGTTTGTATAAGTGAACCTTTTGATCCTACTAAAACAGAACATTCAAATTCTGCTTTAGAATCTTTTTTAGATACTTCTAAGAATTCATGGATTATTCTATCCATCTTTACATTTTATACTTTGAAATTACCTAAGTCCATTTTTTATATACATAAAAGTAAATGGAAAGTATAACTTCGAATATTTCTAATGCAGTTTATATTGTTGCTGCAATTTTATTAATAGGTCTTGGTGTTTGGATTGGTCTTAAATTTAGACCTTCAGTGAAATCGTCTACAACTGATCAAGATACTGCTAAACATACTAGTAAATCTGTTCCATTTTCTGGTAATTCTGCATCTCCGGCTCCTCCCGCGCCCGAGCCCGCGCCCCCGCCACCAACAAAACCTTTTACACCATCACTGCAATTACTTCAAGCAACTTTAACTCCTGCAAAAGAAATTAAAGTTGATTATATTGTTAACGCAGATACTCCTGTTCCAGTAACAAAAACTTATTCTGTAAACTTTACAGTTGAAATTAATAATAAACCTTTAACAGATATTTCAGAAGATGATCCATTAAATCAAGGTGACATAGGATTTAAAAAACAAGCTTTGTTAGAACTTACAGGTTTAGAATCAAAAACACAAAATTCAGCATTTGTAGTTAAAGCACAAATACATTATTATTCTGAAGGAAAGTATGGAACAGTTGGTACACCAAAAACAATAACAGTATCTTAATCTATTCAGCAAGACGTTCATAAGTTTTTCTTTGTTTTTGGTCTTCTTCCATTCTTTTACGTTGGTCTGAACAAAATTGTATATATGTAGAAATTTCTAGTAAACATTCTTCAGATAAATTTTCTGACGAAATAAAAACACCGTTTAAAGTCTTTGTAAAAACTTCCGTATATTTCTTCATAATAGAATATATTTGTATATGTTCTTGTACATCCAAAGAATCAATCTGTAGTTTCATTGCTTCCAGCTTTGAGCGATTCATTTGTTGTTCCTACTGTTTTTCTCTTTAACTTCTTTTTTACAGGTTCTTCAGAAGTTACTACTACAACTTTCTCTTCTGAAGTTTCATTTCTACTTAGTGGCACAGGTTCTCGATGTTCTGCATGTAACAATGGCATTAGAGGAGCAGGACTTAATTGTGAACGCAATCTTCCTATAACTATAATATCTTTATCCATTTGTTTAAATACTGAATTAATAACTTCAAATTCTATTTCTCTTTCCATTTCAACAGAATCAAATTCTTGATTACCTATATGCAAATCACGAGGAATCAATACTTTTAATGGAGGTAATTCAGCATGAATACCTATTTTTGAACGAATTGATGTCTTAGCTTTGAAAACTTGTCCTTGATGTGGAAAACATATATCTGCTTGAAAAGTTACTTCATAATCAATACCACCTTTAGTATAATTTGATCTTCCAATAGAATATTTTAAAATTGTTATACTTTGTTGTTGAATAAATCCTTCAGAAGAACAATGACCTTCTAAATTCATTCTTAATTGTTTTAGTAAAGGTTGAAGCATGTTTCTCTGAAGTGTTCTAGAATATAAGTGTACATTGCGAGTTAATTCACGACGTTCAAATAAAGGATCCATTTTATTTGTTACTCTTATACATAGTAAACACATTCCATTTTAAAAGAATTAAACTAATCAATTAAGATGACTTGGAAACCTATTCATAGAAATATTCCTTATGGTTTTGCTGGAACTATGAAGCCTAGTGTATATACTATTGCAGATATTCAATTACTAAGAAATGATGTAGAATTAAGTGACGGTATTTATGAAGATGGAGAAAATCAAATAGCTATTCTAACTTTGAGTACAGGATATTTTAAAGTTTATACTTCAACAAAAGTTATGAGATACACAGTTGAAAAAAGAATAGTTTTAATGCCTCTAGATCTTTCTATTTTATCTCCCGATTCTCCAGATATTTCTTTTGTTTTTAGTTCAATTTCTGATATGAATGTTTATGCAAGTGATATTAATGGTATTATGCATATTAAAGGAGAAGAACACATTATTGCAGAATATGAAGAAATAGAAGATTAACTATTCTTAAATATAAAAATGATTCTAGAAGGTTTTAAAAATGTAAGAACATCTATGATTAATGGCCTTACACATTTGCATATAAGAATTACAGGTGAATCATTAAAACATACAAAGTATGATTTCTTAGCAGATGTTTTTATTCGTAAATTTAATGGAGAATATTCAATTGCAAGAATTGATACTAAAGATGAAAAAACTTTGAAAAAAATTGTTGAATTACTTCAATCTCAATAATAAATCTTTACGATTATCATCTTCATGCATGATAGTCCATTCTTCAGGAGTCCACCAAACAATACCTTTTTTATTTTCAATAATAGCTTGACGAATAAGTAAAGCAAGAAATAAACAACGATCTTTCTTTACTTTAACATATTCTGGGAATGGTGTACCTAACCATTCTGCAAATAAATTTAATGCACCATCTGAAAATGGTGTTCCACATGCTCTACCACCTATATTTTTTGAACGTTCAGCTTTTCTTAAAGGAGCTTCTTTTTCTATATTAAACTTTATTGTTTTACCATCCATTGCAGCAAAATAATCTTTACGTGATGATAAAAATCTCTTTTTTAAAGATTCAACCCATTCTTCATATTCATCTAATTGTTCTCCTATTGGTACTATACGTTCTAAACCTTCATAAATATTTTTTGAACCAAGAATTTTAAAATGTTTTGTTTTTAAAGTTTTTGCAAATATTGGAGGTTTATTCCAATCTAAATTTAACATATGTTGTAATCTATCTTTAGGATGTAAAATATGATCTAAGACATACCATCTTAAAACTTCAATAGAAAATCTTGTTTCAATATCTCCTAACCATTTCATTTTCTTAGTAAGTTCTTCTAGTGAATAACCAATCTTTTCTTCTTTTGTGTGTATACTTAATGGAATACTTTCGACTGGAGGTTTTCCAACATATCTATCTTGCAAAGAGTTAAATTTACTTAATGTAAATGCATAAACATTATTCTTAGATTCAAGTTTACCATTTCTACCATTTTTATCAGTTAATGTGAATCCAGTTTCTATTGCTGTATTCAAAGTATAAATTAGAACATCTGGAGTATATTGTTTGAATTCAGGAGATTTTAATAAATCTTCAGTTGTCCATATAGGTTTTCTTAAAAATGCTGATATAACTTTATCAAGAATTTCATCACGAACATCAAAATATGCAGATAAAGGACGTTCATGTCCTGAATCTTCTTCTCCAAATTTAGTCTTACAAGTTTGAGAAACTTTACCAAATAATGGTGAAGATAATTCACTTAATTTCAAAGTTACTTTTTCATTTGTACTACTTATTTGAGGAATATCTAAGTTTTTCCATTCAGAAGGTAAATTGTTTAATTCATTTTGTAATGGACAATCCATTGCCGATTCCATTACAATATTTTTAACTTTTGCAATGTTTTTAGCTTTAGTTTCAACTATAGTTCTATAATAATATTCATCAATTAATTCTTCTGAAGAGTTTTCTAATTTACATATGTGTAAATATACAGTACAATTTTGTTGTTCAAAAGGTAATCTACTATGTGAGCATGTTCTAATTCCTCTACCAACAGCTTGTTCAATTCTTGACATATTCCACCAAAAAT
>Ga0209499_1003107_pt1 | contig 10306 bp, 10 predicted proteins | sample C_130208_EF_Meta_FD_187306 | JGI IMG/M metagenome (GOLD analysis project Ga0209499, IMG submission 187306) | Freshwater microbial communities from Lake Croche, Canada to study carbon cycling - C_130208_EF_MetaG (SPAdes) (version 2) | ecosystem: Environmental > Aquatic > Freshwater > Lake... | reverse complement strand
TCACAGCAGCGTCACCGTTATGAATTGCGGCATGGCGCGCGATATCTAACCCAAGGGTTGATTTACCAACAGCAGGGCGAGCTGCGAGCACAATCATGTTTCCAGCATGGAAACCATTTGTCAGTGTGTCTAAATCTTTAAATCCACTCTTAACACCTTCACCTTTTACGCCATTTGAAATTGCTTCGATTTCATCCAGGGCTGCAGGTAGTAGATCCGAGAGTTGAATGTAATCATCATTAGTTCGGTGTTCGGTTACGTTATAAATTTCTGCTTGAGCTTGGTCGACCGCATCATCGATTTCGCCTTCCTCGGAATATCCAAGTTGCACAATTTTTGTGCCGGCTTCGACAAGTCGACGCATGATTGCGTGGTCACGAACAATGCGCGCGTAATAACCAGCATTTGCCGCCGTCGGGACCGAACTAATTAGTGTGTGAAGGTATGGTGCGCCACCGGCACGAGCGATATCGCCACGCTTTGTTAATTCAGATGCAACAGTCACAGCATCTGCTGGTTCACCACGGCCATACAAATCTAGAATTGCATCATAAATTAATTCATGTGCTGGTCGGTAAAAATCTCGCTCTTTAATTATTTCAACAACGTCTGCGATTGCTTCCTTGCTTAATAGCATTCCGCCAATCACGCCTTGTTCTGCGATCAAATCTTGTGGCGGAGTTCGCTCGAACTCAATGCTCTGTGTTGCGCGGTTATTAGAGTTGGATCCGCGGTTGGGGAATTCTGCGATGCTCATATTGAAAGCCTCCCATTTCCCACTGACATCAGGATTCCCAAAGGTTTCCACGCGTAATTAACCCGTGTGCGTAACCTATTGTTGAGCTGGAATATCTGTTACTTACGCGTAATTTCTTGTGCACCACCGTGTGGAGAAGGTCGGGATAACTAGTGGATGGTGTGTGTATAAGTGTGGAAAACGGTGGATAAGCCCGAGGGGTAGCACCCCATACACGCTCAGTTTTTGGCGCTAGCCCTGTGGGTAAAGATTTAATTTCTCATCTCATTATCTAAGAAATCTAAGAAATCTAAGAATCGAGAGAATTCAGAGCAAAAGAAAAAACCCGCCAGATTCTGGCGGGTTTTCAACTCTTGAGACGTTGTTAGTTTGCTACAACGTTCACAGTTATATTTGCAGAGATTTGTGAATGTAGGCCAACCTTTGCAGTGTATTGACCAACCTTCTTGATGTGTCCGGCGACCTTGATGCGATGACGATCTATATCTAGTCCGGTGACTGATTTGATTGCCTGTGCGATGTCTTTATCGGTTACTGACCCGAAAAGCACGCCAGTTGCGCCAACTTTGGCCGTAACAACGATCTCTTTGCTTTCGAGGGAAGACTTAATCTGCTTTGCATGATCCTGGTCGCGAATTTCGCGAGCTGAACGAGCGCGGCGGATGCCTTCAATCTGCTTTTCTCCACCAATGCTCCAGGCAATTGCGTTGCCAAGAGGTAGTAGGTAGTTGCGCGCATAACCATCTTTAACGGTTACGACATCTCCTGGTTGCCCAAGACCTGATACTTCACGAGTAAGGATGAGTTTCATTTTTAGTCGCTCTCCTTATCGTGCTGTTGAGGTGTAAGGGAGAAGTGCCATCTCGCGGGAATTCTTAACCGCGGCGGCAATCGCACGTTGATGTTCGGTGCAGGCACCTGTTACTCGGCGAGCGCGGATCTTGCCGCGATCGGAGATGTACTTGCGAAGTAGGTTAATGTCTTTGTAATCGATATAAGTTGCCTTATCGCGACAGAAAGAACATGGCTTCTTCTTAAACTTCTTCATTGCCGCTGCCGACATCTTGCTTACCTTTGGCTTCGGCTTCAGCGTCTTATTATTTCTTGCGCCCACTGTGGTGCTCCTTTTTAGGATGCCCTACGGCTTTTCAAGCTTTCTGCTTGCAAACGCCTTAGGAATGGTTGATTAGGAATGGTTGATTAGGAATGGTTGATTAGGAATGGTTGGATTTTTTAGAATGGAGGTTGATCATCGGAACCAGCTGATGACCAGCCACCTCCGACAGGTGCTGCAGACCATGGGTCTTCAGCAGAAGCTGTTTCAACTGGAGCAGAAAATCCGCCGCCGCTTGTTCCACCAGCACGTGTTGTTTTGGTGACCTTTGCGGTTGCGTTGCGAAGAGATGGACCAACTTCGTCAACTTCGATTTCATACACAGTGCGCTTTTCGCCTTCTTTGGTCTCGTATGAGCGTTGCTTCAAACGACCGGTGACAATAACGCGCATTCCGCGAGTCAAAGATTCGGCAACGTTTTCTGCTGCTTGACGCCAAATATTGCATGCAAGAAAGAGGCTGTCGCCATCTTTCCATTCGTTTGTGTTTTTATCGAGATAACGCGGAGTTGAAGCGATTGTGAATTTTGCGACCGCAGCACCGGAAGGTGTGAAGCGCAATTCAGGATCGTTTACAAGATTACCGACCATAGTGACGGTTGTGTCTCCTGCTGCCATGTCTTTTCCTATTCTCTACTTTTCGAGTCGTTTATTTTTTATTCTGGACGTACAACTTTTGTACGAAGCACTGCTTCGTTCAAATTAAGTTGGCGATCGAGTTCTTTGATTGCATCAGGACCACAGTGCAAATCAGCAACGGCGTAAATACCTTCTGCTTTTTTATTTATTTCGAAGGTCATACGGCGACGGCCCCAAATGTCGAGCTTGTCGACGGTTCCGCCACTTTCCTTGATGATCTTGAGATATGTCTCAAGGCTTGGTGCGACTGTGCGCTCTTCTAACTCAGGATCGAGAATGACCATGATTTCATAATGACGCATGTTCTAACCCCACCTCCTCTGGACTAAAGCGGCCACGGCATTTCCGCGGCAGGAGGGTTAAATCTCCTTCAGTAGCGGCCACGGTGTGACCCCGTCTTGAAGGAAGGCTAAGCGTAACCGCTAGTCGCGCTAGTTAAAAATGCGGTGCTTTGTGGATCGATTTCAGGTGTGGATTTACGCATAAGGCGGGCAGAAAACCAGAATAAGGCGGCAATCCGAAGGAGGGTGGCGGTTGCATAGGCCCCGCCAGAAATCGCGAAGTGAGTTCCGGTGATCGTGGCTAGGTACTGCCAAATTGCGAAGTGGTAAATCAATTCAGCTCCCTGCCAAATCCAAAAATCAATTCGATCACGCTTATCAACCAACGCTAAAACCGCAAGCGGTGTTAACCAGATTATGTATTGCGGGGAGTAAACCTTGCTGGCTGTCACAAATATTGCCACTACAAAAAAAGCGGTGGCTGCAAGAGTTGGGGTTTTCTTGATGCCTAAAAATATTATCGTGTAAGCGGTTATCCCAATCAAAAAGAGAAGTATTGAAAATAAATTCAGGGGATTAACGTTCTTACCAAATATTGCTAGCGCTTCCCAAATTGATCCCCAGTCTGCACCGCGCTCGCTATTTAACTTAAAGAATCTAAACCAACCCACGGGGGTTGTCAGGATGAAAGGTAAATTTATAATAATCCAAGTCGCAAAAGTTAACGCGAAGTACTTGAAGAGATTTTGAATTTCACGGCGGCGGAAAAATATTAAAGCAATCGGCAACAGCAAGACGATTGGGAAAAATTTTGTTGCAACTGAAATACCCAGCAACAAAGCGCTCGGTGGATATTTTTTACGGTCAAAATAATAAATTGCACCTAGTGCGCTAATAACTGCCCAGATATCCCAATTTATATAGAGCGATGCTATTACCGCAGGTGCAATCGGAAATAGGTACCAAAATTCTGGTTTCATCTTTCTTAATAAAACAACTGACCCAATAAAAATTAGCGCAATCAAAAATGCATTGAAGTCAAAGTAGGCGCGGTACTGCCCAAAATTTTTCTTAACTATGAAAGAAGTCGCCCACATAACAATTCCAGTTACTGGTGGATACTCGACAGCATTTGTCGCACTTGAATATGGCCAGGAGTGATCGATCATCCCCCGGTCAACCAGTAAGGCGGGCAGGTCGGAATAACACGCGTGTACATAGACATCTGGTGTGCCCCAACCAAAATTGCGACAATGATCAAATTTTGCAAAAGAAAGTAGGGCGGCGATAATTGCCAAAAATATTGTGCTCTTTGTTAGGAGCTTCATGGTTACTTCTTTTTAACGGGCTTTGTTATTGAAGGTGCTGGTGTTGGGGTTGGCGCTTTCGTGGCCCGGACTGGAGTCGGTGTTGGGGTAATGGCTAGAGCCGGGTCAAGTGTTGGTATCGCAGATGCGTATGAAACCGGATCAGTCCCACCAATATTTGCTGGCTCTGGGAAAGGTATGACTGGTTGATTTTTCAGAATTGATTTCGTGTAGCTGTTCCAAATGCGAGCAGGGAAGGAGCCACCTGTTACCGCATTCAAGCCACCAATTCCATTTAATGATTGTGTTGCATCATCTCTAAAAAATGCGACTGAAGTTGCAAACTGGGGGGTGTAGCCGTTAAACCAAGCAGAAGCGTTATCTGTTGTTGTTCCAGTCTTTCCTGCAGTTGGTTGTTTAATGCCAACACTTGCCGCGGCGCCAGTTCCATAGTTCGTTACTTCTTGCAGCGCATAAGTTAAATCTGCCATTACATCTGGCTTGAATACTTGTGAGGCTTGAATCTGTCCTTGATACAAAACACCCTTGTTCGGCCCCAGAACTTCGTTAACAATAAACGGTTTTGCGTATGTTCCGTTAGCGGCAAATGTCGCGTAGGCAGATGCAACATCAATTACATGTGGGCTCGCTACACCAAGTGTCACGGAGGGTGTCGCCATCATTGCAACGCTTGTTGGGATGCCAGCACGACGTGCGACATCAATGACTTTATCTGGTCCGACTTTTATTCCGAGTGGAACAAAAATTGTGTTAACTGAGTGCGCTGTTGCGGTTAGCAAATTTATATTACCGAATTGCTCATTACCGTAATTAAATACTGGGTATGGCTTACCCACATCATCGAATACTTTTGGTGAGCCACCATTCCAAACCGAAGTCAATGGTAGGCCTTGTTCTAGCGCGGCAACTAGAGCAAATGGTTTAAATGTGGAACCGGCCTGAGTTATTCCTTGGGTAGCGCTATTTAATTGGCTAACCAAATAGTCGCGACCACCATACATTGCAACGATCTCGCCGGTACCTGGCCTAATAGAGACCAAGCCAATTCGTAAATTATCTGGGGCGCCCTTTGGGGTTCCTTTTTCTACCGCCGCGATTGCTGCCTCTTGATTTACTTTTTCAAGAGTTGTTCTAATTACATAACCACCTGTTTGAAGTTGGCTCTCGGTGAATCCCAGATTTGCTAGCTCGTGTACAACCCAGGAGATTACATAACCCTTAGGTCCAGCAAGCGCCCCTGAAGTAACCTTCGCGCGGACGGTTGGAAACTTTGCGCGGGCCGCACTGTCTTTCGATAACCAATTAGCACTAACCATTCCATTAATTACATACTGCCAGCGATCTTTTAGACGTTGCAGGCTCGCAGCGCTATAGGAAGGATCGTAGTAACCGGGTGAGCGCAAGATACTCGCTAAAAGTGCAGCCTGTGAGATGTTGAGTTGATCAACGGTTCGGCCAAAATAAACTTCGGATGCAGTTTCAACACCATAAGACCCACGGCCGAAATAAATTGTGTTTAAGTAATTTTCTAGAATTTGATCTTTTGACATCTGATTTTGTAATTTAAGCGAAATAACAAGCTCTTTCACTTTACGAGTAATTGTTCGTTCCGGTGTTAGAAACGCGGTCTTTGCATATTGCTGTGTGATTGTGGAACCACCTTGCAGGGAACCACCTTTTAAATTGTTAAATAGTGCACGTGCGATGCCAAGTGGACTGACTACGCTTTCAGAGTAAAAGTTGCGATCTTCTGCGGCCATGACTGCGCGGCGCACATTTAGTGGAATGTTTGCAAGTGGAACTATTCTTCGATTTTCAGATCCTAACCGTCCCGCTTCACTGCCATCTGCATATTGAATAATGGTGGATTGACTATTTACAAAAGAATTGACATCCGGGATGCTCACTGTGAAATATGCATAAGCAAAACCCAGAACAAAGACAATGAAGCCAATGCCAACACCAAAGATCGCAATACGAATTAAATTGGTGCGAGCGCGACCCATAACGAGAAGGTTACCGCCTGCGATTGCCGCGTAGGCTCGCTTCATGTAGATGCCAGCTCTTTAACTCTTTTGGGCCTTTCCAATCATCATCTTCCAGTGTGTGGACTTTTCTGGGAGCCTTCCGAGTGCGTCCATCGCCGAGTAAGTATGAATAAATCAAATGGTTCCACCCACAATCAAGACAGACCTCGACTGTATAAACCCGAAATTCACCAAACTCGTTCTCCATCTCTTCCAATTCTGGAATGGATTTAATGCGTCCGGAGTATTGGCCTAGTTCATCACCAAAGGTATAACGCAAATCCCTGATCTCTCTTTTTTTACATATTGGGCAATCTCTTGTTGTCACATCACCATGATGTTTTGCGGCTCGGCGCAAATATGGATCAGCATCACAAGCATCCATTGCGGATGATGAACCACGAAAAAGTGCTTGCAGGGTGGACCTACGATCTAATGAATAGTCGATCTCATCGCGCCGTGACCACATAATGGGCAAGGATAATCCCAACTTACTGATTACGCTTTGTGTTATGAAACTTCCTAGTTGGCCGCTGCGCAAGGGAAGTTCACTGGTTAAATTGTTACAAATTCGCTGGCTTGGCCAAATCAGTGACGGGATATTTCAATCCGCACTGGCCTCCTTCGTTTTATTCTCCCCGGAGCGACAACCAAATGCGGTTGCAGCCGCAGGTGCTTTTACCGTCGTGTTACTTCCATATTCATTCGTCGGGCCTTATGCCGGAATATTTTTAGACCGGTTTAGCCGACAACGGATTGTTCAAATTGCCAATGTAATTCGCGCAATTGTTCTAGTGGCAATCGCGATTTTAATTAAAAGTGGAACAACCGGGCTAGTACTTACGCTTTTTGTCTTGATCGCATTTGGCATCAACCGATTAATTTTGGCTGGACTTTCAGCCGGCTTGCCACTCTTGGTTTCAAAAGAAGAATTAGTTTCAGCAAATGCTCTTGCAGTTACTGGCGGAACAATTGGTGTTGTAATTGGTGGTGGCATCGGAATTGTTATTAAAAATTTCTTAGACCACAGCAACCGAGGTGATTTATCAGATGCTTTTCTAATTGGAGCGGGGGCGGTCTGTTATCTGCTTGCCGCTGCACTCACAGCGCGACTTAAAAAGAACTCGATCGGCCCACACGAACATGAAGTTTCGCCAGAGTCGCGAGGTTGGGCTGAGATGGCTGAAGGTTTTAAAATTCTTCGAAATCATGGTGATGCGCTAAGGGGGATATTTGCAACAGCGATGCAACGAAGTGGTTTAACGGCTCTGACTTTGATGGCGCTGCTTGTTGAGCGAAACACATTTAACCCGCCTAATGATCCAACTTCTGGACTACGTAGTTTTGGTTTTGCACTTGCAATTGCTGGTTTTGGTATTGGAATTGGCGCTTTCCTTAGTCCACTAGGTGTCGCGAAATTTGGTCGCCACATTTGGATTCGCATCTCAATGATTGGGCCAATTCCGTTTCTAATTGCATTTGGCTTCTTTCCAACTAGACCACTACTCCTGGCTGCGGCTTTCTTTTCCGGTGGCTTTGGTCAGTGCGTGAAAGTTACAAATGACGCACTAGTCCAATCTAAAATTCAAGACGAGTATCGTGGGCGAATCTTTGCTTTCTATGATGTTGCGGTAAACGCCGGGATCATTTTGGGTGCGCTTTTGGCCGCGTTATTATTACCAACTAGTGGAAAGTCATTGCTCGTATCCGTTGTTATTAGTGCTACCTACGCGCTTGCTGCCTTTGTGTTATTAGCAAAGCCTAATTTTTCGGCGAGTTCGCACGCCACCATTTAAGTAATTCGGTTGTGGCCGCATCAACGCCTAACGGGCCTTGTTCCATCCGTAAGTCAAGAAGATGTTGATATGCCGCGCCAACAATTGGTGATGGTTTAATCCCCAAAATCTTCATAATCTCAACGCCATCAAGGTCTGGTCGAATCTTCTCCAGCTCTTCCTGTTCCATTAACAGTGCAATCCGCTCCTCAAGTGAGTCATAGGTTTTAGCCAGTGATTCGGCTTTCCTTTGATTGCGGGTAGTGCAATCCGCTCTAGTTAAAACATGTAGGTGAATTAATTGGTGTTCGGCATCGCGGATATATCTGCGTACTGCGGAATCTGTCCATTCTCCATTTCCATACCCATGAAAGCGAAGATGAAGAAACACTAGGGCTGCAACATCGCTAATCACTTCATTGCTAAAACGTAGTGCGCGAAGTCGCTCTTTCGCCATCCGAGAACCGACAACTTCGTGGTGATGAAATGAAACACCGCCACCAGGAATCAATTCACGGGTTTTTGGTTTTCCAATATCGTGTAAGAGTGCAGCTAAGCGAATAACTAAATTTGGTCCGCCAAGGCGCTCCTCAAGAGCAATTGCTTGTTCTAGAACTTTTAAGGTGTGTTCATATACATCTTTATGGTGATGGTGCTCATCAATCTCAAGTTTTAACTTTGGGAGCTCGGGCAAGATATATTCGGCAAGCCCAGTATCTACCAAGAGACTTAAGCCCAATCTAGGGTTGGGTGACATCATTATTTTAATTAACTCATCGCGCACGCGTTCGGCGGAGATGATTTCAATTCGGCCAGCCATTTCCAAAATTGCGCTATTGATTGCTGGATCTACTGTGAAATTCAATTGCGAGGCAAACCGGGCGGCTCGCATCATTCGTAATGGGTCATCACTAAAGGAATCTTCTGGTGTGCCAGGGGTTCGTAATTGCTTTCGCGCCAAATCCCCAACTCCGTCAAATAAATCGATGAAGGTTGGTGGCTCAGTGGTTAACTCGAGCGCCATGGCATTTACTGTGAAGTCGCGACGTGCCAAATCTGCTTCGATGGCTTCACCAAAGGCAACTTCTGGTTTTCTACTGTTGGGGTCATAACTCTCACTCCGATAAGTTGTAATTTCGATTGTCACTTCACCGTGTTTTGCGGCGATGGTCCCAAATTCTTTACCGGTCTCCCAAATAGCATCCGCCCAATTTTTTAATAATTTATTTGTTTGATCAGGTAGGGCATTTGTTGTGAAATCTAAATCATTTCCAAGGCGGCCAAGAATTGCGTCTCGTACCGGGCCACCAACTAGTGCCAACTTAAATCCCGCCGCTTGAAATTTAGTGGCTAGTTCATTCGCGATCGGTGCACTCTCGCGCAGGGCAGAGCTAGCCAACGCGGCAGCAAGTTCGCGTGGATCTGGGTTATTTTTCACAGTAGCTCCTTCACAGGAACCTAGGCTAGAGCAGTACCCTTGCCCTATGACCACGGCACCAGGTGCGGGTGGCGAAGCTAAGCGGAAAAAACGGCGTCGGCGCCGTCCGAAAAGCGGGACCACACCAAACCCAAGTAATTCTTCAACTTTAGGAAGTTCGCCAGACTCAGCAACTGGCGCGCAGCAAAAAAAGCCGTCCAATAATTCTAAAAAGCCGCCGCAGAACAAGCGGGTATATGCGAAACGAGTAGATGAAGTCAGCGCGGGTGGCTTAGTTATCGATGCCACTGGAACTAAAGGTTTGTTAATTGGGCGGCGCGACTTAAAAGATCAAAGTCGAGAGCGTCTGCTTTGGTCGCTTCCGAAAGGACATATTGAAGAGGGTGAGACGCCCGAACAGGCAGCGATCCGAGAAGTTCAAGAAGAGACAGGTATTGAGAGTGAGATTGCGCGCGAATTAGGAGTTATTGATTTTTGGTTTATGGCTGGCGGTAAGCGAATTCATAAAACCGTTCATCACTATTTATTCAAAGAAACTGGTGGTCACCTATCACCGCAAATAACCGAAGTAGATGATGTCGGTTGGTTCCCATTAGATGAAATTGTTGGATTACTTGCCTATCCAGATGAAAAGAAGTTGATTGCTAAATCTGGCGAGCTGGTTATATGAAAAAAATTCTGCTCATTATTTCGATATTTGTTTTTAGCGCTTTAGGCTTACAACCAGCTAGCGCGGCAACCCAAATTACAATCACAGAGCACTCCCACAGACAGTTAGATGGGAAATTTTTTGACGATGACTTGGCAAGCCTTCTCACATACGGTGGGCGACTTGGGCAATTGGTATTTAACCCACCCCGCGGTATCCGGGTCTGGCAGGTTGATGCACAACTAGTTGATGAAGTTTCTGCAATGGCGCAAGGCTATAAATTGGTTGATGGAAAAGAT
>Ga0209499_1003105_pt1 | contig 10309 bp, 8 predicted proteins | sample C_130208_EF_Meta_FD_187306 | JGI IMG/M metagenome (GOLD analysis project Ga0209499, IMG submission 187306) | Freshwater microbial communities from Lake Croche, Canada to study carbon cycling - C_130208_EF_MetaG (SPAdes) (version 2) | ecosystem: Environmental > Aquatic > Freshwater > Lake | place... | reverse complement strand
AGACCTCCCCGCACCTCCCGTGGACCTCCTCGCTGCAGGATCAGCCCAACACCATCCCCCTTGAATTGATCGACATCATCGTTGAGGGCGATGCCGTCCCCTTCGAGCTCCCAGCGTCGGTAGCTGCGCCAGCCGACGACGCCATCGCCGAGTTGGCGGCCGGACTCATCCCTGACGGGGCCACCCTCCAGACCGGCATCGGGAGCATCCCGACCAAGGTCGCCGAGCGGCTTGCCGCTGGTCCTGGCGGGGGCTACGGGATCCATTCCGAGATGCTCACCGATGGCATCATGCAGCTCCATCTGGCCGGAAAGGTCACCAATGCTGACAAGGGGATCTTTCCCGGGCGCTCGGTGACGACCTTCGCCTTGGGCTCGGCCGCGCTGTACACCTGGCTCGATCACAACGACGACGTGGTGTTCGCTCCGGTGGGCTTGGTCAACGATCCGATGGTGATCAGCGCCAATGATCGGCTGGTCTCCATCAACGGGGCCATCGCCATCGACCTCTACGGCCAGATCGTGGCGGACTGCGTGGATGGTCGACAGATCTCCGGGGTGGGGGGTCATGAGGACTTTGTGGTCGGAGCGGGCCTCGAGACCGACGACACGAGTCTGGTCTGTCTCAGCTCAACCATCGAGGTGGCTGGCGTCTTGACCAGTCGGATCTATCCGGTTCTTCCCGCTGGAGGCGTGGTGTCGACTCCCCGTCACCACACCGGGACCATCGTCACCGAGTTCGGCGCGGCCGACGTGACGGGACTGACGGTGAGAGAGCGAGCGCTGGCGCTGGCCGGAATCGCCCACCCGCAGTTCCGCGAGGAGCTCCTCGCTGCCGCTGATCGCCTGGGCCGCCCTTGAGGTTTCGGCTCAGCCGACGGCGGTGAAGACATTGCTTCCGAAGCTCGTCACACCGGGCGCCCCGGCCATGCCGAGATGACCAAGACCATCGGATCCGCCAGCGGTGATCCCGAGCAGATCCTCGATCGTGCGCAGCAGGCTGTAGTGATTGAAGTGGTCGGTGGTGTCACGGGCGCCCGAGGCCACCACCGAGGCAGGGCCGAGCAACAAGGCGCCGACCTGGCCGCCACCCGGCCCGAAGCCGAGTCCGGCCGAGGTGACGTTGGGCCCTGATTGCTCGGAGCAGCAGGCAGCCCCGGCCTTGGCCTGGAACACCGAGGCCTCGTCGAAGGTGATCACGACGAGGAGGTGGCCTTCCTGGGCCACCTCGGAGGCGAGCAGCAGGGGCACCCAAGCGCGCAGCCACGCATCTGCGGCCACCAGTCCTCCGATGGTTCCGCCGGCAGCGCTCTTCGAGGTGCAGACCTCGTCGTGACCGTCGTTGCACAGGCTGGGGGTGATGAACGCCAATGCCGGGGTGCGGTCGGCCGAGGTGGAGGAGAAGTCCTGCGCCAATGGACCAGAGGATCGGGGGTGGCCCGATCGGTCGAGTGCTCCGAGCGGCACCACGTTGGCCGCGCAGACCTCCGTGCGATCGATGACCGAGTGGAACCACACGAAGGGGTTGTGGCGGGCGGCGTAGCCGCTGGCCAGGCTGGCGAAGTTCGTGGTGTTGGGGGATCCAACGGTGGGATGGGCGCAGGTCCTGCCGCCATCGCGGACACGATCACTTCCCATGTCTTCCTGGTAGGTCCGCCATCTGGCCAGATGGGTGGTCGGGTCGGGTGGGGAGAGACGGTCGATCTGATCGGCAATGGTGCTGACCGTGGCGGGATAGACGCAGCCCCTCTTCGCCCGCACCTGGCCGAGGCCACCGGGCACCTCGGTCCCGGGCTTCACATTGGCGAACCTGCCCCCGCAGTCGAATTGGGTGGTGGGGTTGGGGGCCTGCCCGGATACCTCGGCGAGATAGTTGGGCAGGCTCACGTGAGCAGTGGCGTAGTAGTGGGTGATCAGGGTTCCTTGGGGTACCAGGGTCTTGGTCAGATAGGTGGCCGGCGATCCGCCGCCGAAGGTCGTGGCATAGGACTCGTTCTCGAGGTTGATCACCACGACGTGGTCGATGCCTGGTGCCGGCGAGACGGCTGCTGCGCTCGCCGAGGGGAGTAACGATCCGAACCCTGCAGTCAGGGCCAGCACTCCTGGCATCAGACGTCGTCGCATGCTTCTCCTGTGGAGCTCGTCGTGGAGCAGCGTATCGACGCCAGACCCCTCAGTCGAGGCTGGGGTGACGGAACGGTCCGTGATCGTCCGGTCTGGTCGGCTGAGTCGGCCGGATGACGCCAGCGCTGGCCGCCCGCCCGGCGAGCCGTTCGGCGTCGCGCTGGAGGCGGTGGGCAGCGATGCCGAGGTCGCCGGCCCGGGCGAAGAGGACAGGATCGATGCCAGCAGTGGCGATCCTTCCAAGATGGGCATCGAGGTCACGAGCGGCCACGGTCAAGGTGGCGGCCTCCATGCCCATCTGATCGCCCGCAACGCCAAGGCGCTCGGCCTCCGCAACCGCCAGGGAGGCACGGTTGGCATCTTGAAGCAGCTGTCGACGAACCATGGCGACCGTCACTGCGTGACGGCGGATCCGGAGGGCGGCGACGAGGCTTCGCCATGAAATATCGCCAGCAGCGACCCGGGTGAGCAGTCGAGCTTGGACCATCACGAGACGCTTCTTTGCCCAGAAAAAGACCAATGTGGCTGCCGCCATCAGTCCGAGGAATGCACCGAGGAAACCGACTAAGCCAGCGACCACGAGATGAGACATTGCGAATCCTCCAACCCTTGAGCCCCAACCCTACGACGCGGCTGGGACGAAGGGTGGTCGCGGGCTGCGGCGGGTTCTCAACCAGCCGCCTCTATCCTCGGGCCATGGTTCGTCGGATCGCGGTGATGATGCTTCTTGCGGCATCCATGGGGGCGGGGTTGCCAGCGGGAGCCACGAATTCGACGATCACCCTTGATGTCCGCGGTCCGGTGGGCACCATCCCCGAGGGGTTCCTCGGCCTGTCCGTGGAAGCCTCGACGATGGGTTCGGCAGCCTTCGACCCGTCAGTGTCGAACCTGGTCGACGAGATGCTGGCACTTGGGCCCGGCGTCCTAACCTTCGCCGGGTCGTCTGCCGACCGTTCCACGGTCTGGCAGCGCAAGCCCGACGACCCCGTACCCGCGTGGGCCACAGCGACCATCACTCCGGACAAGCTCCGCACGGTGGCCGCGCTGGCGACCGCCACCGGCTGGAAGGTCGACCTCGCGATCAACCTCTATCACTCCGACCCAGCGAGAGCCTCCGATGAGGTGGTGGCTGCCACCAAGATCCTGGGCTCATCGCTGCGCAACGTGCATCTGGGCAATGAGCCCGAGCTCTATACCTACATGTATCGGAACCCGATGTCGTTCGAGCAATACGCCCAACGATGGTCAGCGGTCCGGCGGGCCATCCTCGCTCGGTCCCGAGGGACACGGTTCACCGGCCCCGACTCCTATCTCCCCGCCTGGTACGACCAGTTGCTGGCGACTCCAAGCGTGTCGGCGGGTCTGTCTGAGTTCGGTGATCACTTCTACCCCTTCTCCGACTGCGGCAAGAAGGGTGTGCGCATCTCGTCGCTGCTCTCGGATCGATCCCTTGCCCGAGAGGCCGTAGCCATCGCCAATGATCACAGGCTGGCCGATCCGCTCGGGATCCCGGTCGCACTCGATGAGTTCAACTCGGTCTCGTGTGGTTCGACCGCTCCAGTGCAGTGGCAGGCGGCCTCGGCACTCTGGGTGGTTCGGGCCCTGCTCACCGCGGCCAGCGGTGGCGTGGTCCGTGTGGGTATCCAGACCAATGTCCTTCGCTGTCAGACCTACTCACCGCTCTGCCCGTCAGATTCGCAGACCCCCCAGATACTCAGCCGGACGCCGATCATGAGTGGGCTCCAACTGGTGGCCGGTCTGGAAGGGGGCAGGCTGTTGCGCATCCGAACCACCACCGGAGCTCTGCCGCCTGGTGTGTCGGCATGGGCCATCGGGTTGCCTGGAGGCGGCCGCCGTCTGGTCTTGGCCAACACCACCGCCACCGATGTCGCCGATCTGCGCATCACCGGCGGACCTGCCAGGGTGACGTCGATGACCACCCTTGCGGTGCCCGACCTTGAGGCCACGACAGTCCCGGATCTGGTGGTCACGATCCCGTCCGATGGGATCCTCGACCACTCGAAGCTTCCAGCCCAGACCATCGAGGTGCTCTCGGGCCAGTAGGCGGAGAGTTCACCCTGGTGTTGCCTAGGAGATATCTCCTGACCCGACGACGTTCACCTTTGGCTGTGAGACTGATGGTCCGATGTGCCGAGTCCGAACGCCGCTCCTGACCGCTTGGGCCCAACGTGCTCTGGTTTGGGTGATGGCCGGAGGGTTGGTGGTCGTTCCTGCGACCGCAGCCTCCGCGGCACCCCCGCCTGAACCAACGGCAGCGCAGACGCGCGCCGCAAGCGACCTCCTGAGTCGGATCCGGACGATGACGACGACCCTCGATCGGCTCGATGCCCAGTATTTGCGCGCCACCCAAGCTTCACACTCCGCAACCACGGCCGCTCGAGTGGCTGCGGGCCAGTTGGCCGCCACCGCCGGGGCCTACCGTGACCTGCGCCATCAGGCGCAGCGGCTGGTGATTCGGGCCTATGTCGGGAGCGACATCCATGCGGGTGCACTTGCGCAGTTCATGAGCCCGTCGGCGGCCAACGTCCAGCAGATATCTCGAGCCTATGGCGCGGTGGTGGGTGAAGGGCTGGCCACCAAGCTTTCCGAACTCGAATGGCTCCGGAACCTTCGCCGGACTGCCAGTGAGCAGGCGATCGCCAACCAGGCCACCGCGGCGTCACATCGGCGGGTAGCGGCCAAGGCGCTGCATCAGGCCCGGGCCGGCGAGGCGGAGCTGCTTGTCGCGCTGGCCACCATCGATGGCCCGACCAAGGTGGCCTTGGCTCAGCTCGAGCTCGCTGGAGACTCAGGGGTGGCCAGGATGCTTCGGGCCGGGAGCCTGGGGATTCCCAAGGGCGTGGTGGACCCCGATGGCGTCCTCGCCGGTGCGCCAGCGGCACTGACGTTCGCCACCGATCAGATCGGCAAGCCGTATTCTTGGGGGGCCGCCGGTCCTGCGGCCTTCGACTGCTCGGGGCTGGTCCAACAGGCCTGGTCGGCAGGAGGGGTCACCCTGCCTCGGGTGGCCAAGGATCAGTTCGCGGCAACCACTCGGATCTCGTTCACCGACCTCCAGCCGGGCGACCTCGTCTTCTTCGAGCGCGACATCGGTCACGTCGGCATCTATGTCGGCAACGGGATCATGATCGACGCACCGCACGCAGGGTCTCTGGTTCAGCTCGACTCGATCTTCTGGAAGGATCTCGCCGGATTCGGACGGGTGACCGCTCCCTAGCGAGGCCGCCGAGCAGGGCTCAGGAGCTCAACACCTCATCCTCGTCGGGTTCACCCACGTCATCGTGCTGGCCGAGGTGGTGCCGATCGACGTTGACCAGGGTGAAGAACACGATGGCGGCCACCAGCATGCAGCCTGATCCGAGCTCGAAAGCCACCGAGAACCCGTGGGTGAGGGCGTCGGGCGGAGAGACACCGGGAGGCAATGTTGGACCACTCCACGGATGGGCGATGGCATAGGCGGCGGTGGCACTGATCGCCAACGTGTTGAAGATGGCCGTGCCAAGCGAGCCCCCGATCTGCTGGGTGGTATTGAGCACAGCCGAGGCCACGCCGGACTCATGGAAGGGCACGTTGAACAATGCCGTTGAGGAGACCACCACGAACACGGCGCCGAGACCGAGACTCATCAGGATGAGTGCCGGGAGCACCGAGGAGACGTAGCTCGAGTCGAACGTGATTCGAGAGAGGTACAGCAGGCCGCCGCTGGCCATGAGGAGTCCCAGAGTTCCGAGAGGACGAGGCCCAACCCGAGGGAGCAGCTGGCTCGAGACCCCGGCGGAGGTGATCACGCCAAGGGAGAAGGGGAGAAAGCACAGGCCGGCACGGACTGGGCTGAAGCCATGGACGCCCTGGAAGTAGAAGGTCATGAACAAGAACATGCCGAACAGACCTGAGGCCAAGAGGAACTGGGCCAGATAGGAACCACCGCGGACCCGGTCGAGCAGGATGCTCATGGGGAGGAGGGGATTGCTGGTCCTCGACTCGAAGGCCACGAAGGCGACGAGAAGGACGGCTCCGGCGGCGATGAAGCTGATGGCTCGTGGAGAGGACCAGCCGAGACTCGGGTTGGCAGCCTCGGTGATGCCATAGACCAGCGAGATGAAGCCCATCGTCGACAGCAGTGCCCCGGGCACGTCGTAGCGAGTGGTGCCGTGGATCCGGCTCTCGCGGACGTTCGGGATAGCCAGAGCGACGGCGATCAGGGCCATGGGGATGTTCACGAAGAGGCACCAGCGCCACGAGGCGTACTGCGTGAGCAGGCCACCGGCAATGAGACCGATGGCGGCGCCGGCGCCCGAGAGCGCGCCATAGACACCAAAGGCCTTCGCTCGCTCCTTCGAGTCGACGAAGGTGACCGAGATCAGCGAGAGGGCAGCAGGGGCGAGGATGGCACCGAAGGCACCTTGCAGAGCACGGGCGGTGAACAGCAGGGCTTGGTCGGGGGCGAACCCTCCGAGGGCCGATGCTCCAGCGAACCCGATCAGGCCGATCACGAACACTCGCTTGCGGCCGGCGTAGTCGGCGATGCGTCCGCCGAGGAGGAGGAGGCCACCGAACGCGAGTGTGTAGGCAGTCACAACCCACTGGCGGTTGGCAGCGGAGATGTGGAGCTCCCGCTGGGCGTCGGGCAGGGCGATGTTGACGATCGATGCGTCGAGGACCACCATGAGCTGAGCGATGGCGATGACCACAAGGGCCCGCCATCGCCGAGGGTCGGGAACGTGGACGTGGTCGTCCACAACAGGGGAGGTCATCGCCACAGCGTAGTGAAGAGACCTACGTGTCACGCCACCGCTCGAGGATCCGGGGGAGACTGTGGCCATGACTGACCGAGAGTTCGACATCGTAGTGTTGGGTGCAACAGGCTTCACTGGCCGACTGATTGCTGAACGGCTGACCTCGACGGCGCCGCCATCGGCGCGACTGGGCCTCGCGGGCCGGAGCGAGGCCAAGCTGGCTGAGGTGGCGGCGAGCCTGGGACGCGAGGTCGGCCTGGTGGTGGTCGACGCCACCGATCCAGTGGGTCTGCGCCAGCTGGCCAATGCCACACGGGTGCTGATCACGACTGTCGGTCCCTACACCGAGCACGGCGATCCCGTGGTGGGCGCCTGCGCTGCCGCAGGTACGGACTACCTCGACCTGTGCGGTGAGTCCGAATTCGTTGACGAGACCTACCTGCGTCACCACGAGGTCGCCGTGGGATCAGGAGCTCGGCTGGTCCACGCCTGCGGCTTCGATTCGATCCCTCACGATCTTGGCGTCCAGTTCACGGTCGAGCAGCTCGGAGGGGATCAGCCCATCGACGTGCGGGGCCATGTGCGGATGTCAGGGACCTTCTCCGGCGGCACCTTCGCCTCGGCGCTCGGGGCGATGAGTCGGATGAAGCAGGCGAAATCGGCCCGAACTCGGAGGTTGGCATCCGAGGGGCCGACCCCCGGCCGGACCATCACGATCGGTTCACCACGGCTCGGACGCAGCAGCGACACCGGACGATGGGCTCTTCCCATGCCGACGATTGATCCGCAGATCGTGGCCGACTCGGCCCGTGCGCTTCCGGCCTATGGACCGGCGTTTACCTACACCCACCTTCTTGACGCTGAGAGTGGTCTGGCCATGGCCGGACTCCTGGCGGGCGTGGGCGCCGTCGCCGGGCTGGCCCAGATTCCCCCGGCACGTCGAGCCCTCTCGCGACGGGTGCCGCAGGGATCCGGCCCGAGCGAGGACAAGCGAGCCAGCTCATGGTTCCGGGTCCGCTTCTTCGGCGAGTCAGCGGGGCGCCAGGTTGTCACCGAGGTGTCCGGGGGTGATCCTGGCTACTCGGAGACAGCCAAGATGATCAGCGAGTCAGCCCTGTGCTTGGCCTTCGACGATCTCAACCCGACGTCGGGTCAGGTGACGACGGCCGTGGCCATGGGCGCAGTCCTGCGACGACGGCTCGAGACATCAGATATCGCCTTCCGGGTCCTCCCGGAGGGAACCCGAGGCGGCGAGGTCGGGTGATGAACGAGCCGCAGGCGTCGATCGACGATCAGCGGTGATGCCTCGCGCAGGACGGTGGTTCTGGGGCCCAACGGTGGGCCACGAGGTGACGGGTGATCAGAGCGCGACGCCGAGGTGGGGCGGCTGTGGTCAACGGAGAGCACCAGAGTTGGGATAGGTCAGGGCTGCGGATCGCCGCACTGGCGCTCAGCATCCCCCGAGCAGAGGGCTGGTGTTCCGATCCTGGCTGGTCACTGCTCAAGAAGACCTCCACCATTGAACCCGCCTAGTGGTACCGTTCGACATTCTTAAAAAGGAAGGGTTGCACTATGTCTCGTGTGACGAGAATTCGCGCTGAGGGATCGAAGGTCCTGCTTGCGGCGTCGTTGCTCGGTGGAGCACTGCTGTTCGCTAGCCCGGCGGTCTCTGCGGATACCCCAGCTGTCGCGCCTGATGCCCCGAGCGGGTTCAACATCACGGACAGGTATCAGGCCGTTCATCTCCACTGGAACCCTCCGAGTTACGACGGGGGTTCCCCGGTGACGCACTACAAGATCTATGGCGACCATGTCCTGCTGGTTGACCTAGTGGCCTCGGCCACCTGTGTCCATGTCAGTGGAGATGCGTGCAGGCACGTGTTCGTGCCCAGCAACTCGTTCCCCAGCTTCACGGTGTTGACCCCCGTTTCCTACACCGTCACGGCGGTCAATGCCGTGGGTGACTCGGTCGGCACAACTGAGATCAAGGGAATCCCTCTTGGCGACCGACTGACGTCCAGCTTCCGGTTTAGTCTCGGTTCGGGAGAACGGCTCTCGTCTCAAAATCACCTCTTCCACCTTGTGATGCAAGCCGACGGGAACCTTGTTGAGCGCCACGTGACCGATCATTCGGTGGTATTTCAGACGGGCATCCCCAACGCAACCGACGTCTGGCTTGAAATTTCGGGCCGTGGGTATCTTCGGCTGAGAGGGCGGGTTCCTGGAAACTCCAACTTCGTCAACCTCTGGGCACCGAATGTGTATAAGGCCGGAGGCATGCTCGTGCTGGCCAATAGCGGCCACTTGCTGTTTTGCGACCGGTACGAGAGGTACTGCCAGAGCCTCTGAACTGGGAGGGGCACCCAACAAGGCATAGTTCACGCATCAATCAACGTCCCCTAGAGCAACGCTTCAGTGATGTCGGCCGTTTGCGCCGAACGCGACTTCCTCTGGCCATCGCTCACTGCCACGAACGGCGTCAGATCTGGTCGCTAGGGACCCGGCGAGCGGGAGAGAACTCAGGAATCCTTTAGTTCAATAAGGAAGCCGTGGACGGCTTCACCACCGATGTTCTCGGTCGTGTGCTGGTCTGCCGGTTGGAAACTGAAGGTCCCACTGGGAATCTCGATATCGGCTGGGGTGCTTGACGAATGGGGCCCACCGAACCGAAAGGTTCCGCCTTCGACCATCACCACCACCATGTCAGGGTGGCCATGCGGCTCAGTTCGCTCCGCTGGCTCCATGCGCAACTCAAGAACACGTACCCGCTCATTTTCGAAGACCACCTTGTAGGCCTCTGGTGCGGCGACCGCTGCGTCTTCGATCATTGGGTTCCCCTGACGTTGGAATGACGATGGACTCAAGCGCACCAACCGTTCCTGCGACGCTTGCTTAGTGCCTGCCGCATCCTCCCCCAACCAGAGGGCCGGTGCAAACACCATGGCATCAAGGTGACTCGCTCCCCATCACTGCTGGCTCCTCGAGCAAGACAGCGAGAGCCATCGCCCCGCCATGGAGAATGCCCAACGATGCACTCCGAATCGATACAGACGTCCAAGCCCGACGTTCACCTCCACCCATCTGCGTGACGCTGAGAGTGGTCTGGCCCTGGCCGGACAGCTGGCGGGCGCGGGCGCCGTCGCCGGGCTGGCCACGATCCCCGACTCGTCAAGCGCTCTGTCGACCGGTGCCCCACGGATCCAGCCCGAGCGAGGACAAGCGAGCCAGCCCGGCACTTGGCCTTCGACGATCTCAACCCGACATCGGGTCAGGTGAGGACGACTGTGGCCATGGGCGCAGTCCTGCGGCGACGGCTCGAGACATCAGACATCGCCTTCCGGGTCCCTCTGGAGGGAACCCGAGGTGGCGAGGTTGGACGGTGGCGGCACCCTACGGGGTACACGAACATGGAGGAAGCCGTGGAACTGC
>Ga0209499_1003095_pt1 | contig 10331 bp, 19 predicted proteins | sample C_130208_EF_Meta_FD_187306 | JGI IMG/M metagenome (GOLD analysis project Ga0209499, IMG submission 187306) | Freshwater microbial communities from Lake Croche, Canada to study carbon cycling - C_130208_EF_MetaG (SPAdes) (version 2) | ecosystem: Environmental > Aquatic > Freshwater > Lake... | reverse complement strand
AGTTTTGTCTAAGTTTGGATCATTTCTCTTAATTTGTTTTTCTTGACCGGTACTTGCACCTTCACTCCAATTAATAATAAAGTTGCTAGGCTTGGTAGCCATTGCAGCCTTTGCTACTTTAGTATAAGCATAAAACTTAACATCAGGTAATGAGTTTGCAAGGTCAAATGCCATGTCCATATATTCAGGGCTAAAGAAGTCGCCAGCATCATGCCAGCGAATACTTACTGAATAACCACCTTTTTTACCCTTTGCTTCTTCTTTACTAATTTCTGATTTTAATTGTTCAAAGAATTCATCAGGATGATTTAAGAGATATGTAAGTATACGGCCATCACTTAACCATGGACCAGCGAATTGAACCTTACCGCCCTTCATAGCAAAGCAATCTACTTTACAACTACCAGCACCTGGACATGTATTAACAACAATTAACTCATTTGTATTTTCATCTAGAGCGATACCAACTAGAGCAGCGAATCCAATATTAAAGAATTGTTCTTGCTCACCGTCACTGTGCTTCATCTTTTCATTCTTTTTAAGAAGTGATTTTGGTCTTTCTTTTAATCCTTCTTTGATAGCGTCAGTATTATATTTTTTACCATCAGCATTGTAGTACCCAACTACTGAGCTACGGTGTACATAAGGCAAATTATATTTGTCTGTTTTCTTTTTTTCTTGATTACGAATTCGGTCTAGATAATCTGTTAACTCTTGACCTTTTAATTCACGGGTACTAGCAGGTAATGCTGTTGCTTCCGCCACACCTTGCCGACCTAATAAAGATTCAACCCATGGTATAAATGTATTTGAAATCCATTCCTGATGCGGCTTGCTTTTGTCTAATGCACTAGTATCAGCTATTTTACCATTAACTGTGACTGGTTTAATGTTGTTTACGGCATCGATAATTTTTTGTTGTACTTTAGGACTAGCATCTTTGATCACTGATTGTAAGCGACCACTTGCTTCTTGCTGCCTACCTTGCATGGCCAACAGTGCCACTCGTTGTAAAGCAGCATAGCCGGGACTATAGGCATTACCAAACATTTTTTTGATATCGTCAGCAGTGCCTTCCGCCACATGTTCGTCGCCAACTTCAGTTGCCTCGCCGCCGGCTAAGTATACTAGTTCTTGTATATCTCTCCAATACTTTCTAGGAGCGACCATAGCATCACCGTGCCAGTCAATCACATCACCAAATTTTTTCATAACTCGGTTGTAAGCGTTTTCACTATCAACTTCAAAACTCACAGTAATGTCCTTACCTTCCGCTACCTCTTCTTCGGGTTCAGGTTCCTCACCCTGTGTGGATTTAGCAATAAATTGCTGAGGGGTCATTATTTGGATACCTTCAGGTGCACCAGGTAATTCTGGTTCAACCCCCTCAAATAATTCTTTAATATTCATAATAATTTTCCGTAAATAGTTGACTATATTGTGCAACAATGTTACACTACATAGACTATTTATCACTTTGGACTTTTTACTTTGACAAATCAATCTATCAAGCGTATCGGCTTTGCTTGTAAATTCTCAGAACTTAACAAGAAAGGGGAGATTGCCAGTGTACCCGAACTAAATACCGGTGGTACTACCCTTACCTTTCTCAAAAAAGCAAAGCGAGAAGTAGCCGAGCAAAAGATGTGGGATGTAATGGAAAAGAACATTACTAATACTCATAACCTTGTTAAGCGTGTGGCTACTCTAGATCCTGAACTAAGAATGGTTAGGTTAACTAGTGATATGATGACTGGTTACACTCATCAAGATTGGGAATATTTTTACAAACAAGGTGATGTTCTTAGGCGTATGGAAGAACTTTTTGCGCCAATCGGTGAAACAGCAAGAGTAAATGATGTTAGGCTTTCTTTTCATCCAGGTCAATTTACCGTACTTGCTAGTGCTAGCGAAGAAATCATAAATAATTCTATAAAGGAATTCGAATATCATGTTGACATGGCCAGGTGCATGGGTTACGGAAAGGAGTTTCAAGACATTAAAATCAATGTCCATATATCGGGTAAACGCGGTCCCCAAGGTATCAAAGACGTGGTTGGACGATTATCCCCCGAAGCAAGAAACTCAATTACCATCGAAAACGACGAAATCTCGTGGGGTATCGAGGCTAGCCTAGAACTAGTAGATACCTGTGCGCTGGTATTTGATCTTCATCATCATTGGGTAAAAACAGGCGAGTATATTAACGCAAATGATCCACGTATTCAAAAAATTATTGATAGCTGGCGCGGTATTAGGCCTACTCTTCATTACTCTGTCAGCCGTGAAGACTATCTTATTAATCATGCCCGAGACACCCTACCCAATTGTCATGCACTGATTGAGTCTGGTAGTAATAAACAAAAACTCAGGGCCCATAGCGATTATTATTGGAATGATGCGGTGAATGATTGGGCCTTGACTTTCTATGATAAATTTGATATCATGTGCGAAAGTAAGGCGAAAAATCTAGCTAGTTTTAAACTACATGACAGATATAAACAAAAGGTAAGTTATGCTTGACAAACTAAAAAAATTATTTCAAAAACAACCTGAACCACAAATTCAAGAACCAGTAAAAGAAGAACCTAAGGTCACTGAAGAAGAAATTAAACTTTCTCCCAAAGAACTAGCAACTAAAAACGGTGAACCCTATGTTAACATTATTAGTATTGAATTAGATCCTAACAATATTAGTAATGGCAGTTTCGAACTAGATTGGAATGACAAGTTCATTATTAATCTTATAAAAGCCGGTTACAAAATTAAAGAAAATGATAAGGACAGTGAAATTGTTGATAGATGGTTTCAAACAATAGCACGAAATATTGCTTTAGAAGTATATGAACAACAGCAAGCCGACCCAGATATGAGAGGTATGGCAGATATGCGTAATATTAGAAGTAAAGATTTGGGTAACGGAAGGAGTGAGGTCGGCTAAAAAGGTTGATATTAAATCTAATTATCCGATATACTTATTAAGTCTTATCAATAGGAAGTAGCATGACAATCTCAAAAATAAATTTTAAATTTGCCCAGTGGAAACCTAACACTAAATCGGTTCCAAAGTCAAAAAGACCAACAGACCATTGTGCCCCCTTAGAAGATACGGAGCGTTTCGTTGACCTTAAGGATCGCAATATGAACATGATTGTTCGCCGTGGTGAAGAAATTTTATCAAAAATTCAAAAAAAAGATAAAGAACTTGCTACTTTAGGCAAATCAAGAAAACTTGGTTTCTCAAATAGACCTCGTCCTACTTTAGTGAAAATGAAACAAATTATGTTTCCTATCACTATTCAACGTACAGAAAAAGAAGACCATGACATTGACATTATGGTTAATTTTGATTCACGTTTTTTTGCAATGCCATTGGCAGGATATGATCCACTTAAAGACAAATATGCAGTTGATGAAGGTCAGCAACGTTTAATAGCTTTGCGTGACCGCATTCGAATGGGTTTAGAACCAAATTTAAGTTCGGACGAATGGGAAGATCATGAGGTTTGGCTTCAAGTGATTGACTTGGAAGTAATTAACGGAGTTGTTGATTATAGTCCGTTACGTTTGCGTTTCCTCATTGAAAATGACCGAAAACTTAAAGTTTCTGATTTTGATAAATTTAAGAATGAGGTTCATGGTAAATTAACCGATAGTCCCAACGCACCTACTTTGTATGAGTATGAACGTTCGGCAGATCGCTATCTAAAACTACAGAAAAAAGGATTAACACCTGTTGATTCTACTGAAGAAGGGGAAGCAAATAAAGCAGGTGCGTTTGGTGCAGTACGTTATTTACGCAATAAGGCATTGACTAACGAAGATGTTGAAGATATTGCAGATTTTTTCTATGAACATTTCCGTCATGAACCCATGTATGATATGCAAGTTTTGCCTGTGCAATGGTTATATAAACAAAACAAAAATTACCATTGGTATGATAGTAATGACGCCAAAAAGGTCTCTGAGTTTAAAAAATTCAAACTATATCTTAATGCAACGTGTGCCGTAAAAAATGATTTCGGTGAATGGATGTATTTTTCTCGTGACATTTGGGCACGTCGGATGGCAGTACTAAAATCAAACGATAAAATTCCTGATGATTTTTCAATGATCCTACTGATTCAAATGACACAAAAAGCAGGTTACACTTATCCAGGTATCGACCCCACTTGGTACACCTCATACACTAATAGTGTAAGTAGCTGGGATGTTTTACGGCAACCAGAAAAGGATTTGTTTATATGAGTACACCACGATTGCTTGCAGACCTTGCGTATATTGCAAACATCCACAATAAACGCAAGTCAGGTAAAACTCGTTCTTTCTCACGCCGATTTGGTCGGAGTCAGTATAATCAGGGTGGATTTGAAAACGTCATTAGTGATGCATATATATGCGAAAAAGGGCATGAGAGTGATATCCGACGTTGGGAAAAAATGTATAAACGTGAATATTACGATTTCCTGATACGCAAAAAAACAAACTATAATCAAGCCACTGAGTGGATTGATCCAAAGTTTAACGAACAAATTAACTGTGACCATATTAAGCAAACTATGGAAGAAATAGTACGCAATGAAAATCTACATATACGACGTATAAAATCTGAGCACCTACAACGTTTAGTAGATGAAAAGAATTTTATACATGATGTTCGGGCCAATCTATCAAAATACACCGATCCCATTTAAATTGACAAAATCTAAATAGCAGTATATAATACACACATGAAACACACTTACGCACTTATCGATACTGCAAATACCTTCTTCCGTGCTAGGCATATTGCTAGTCGCAATAGTACGGTTGAAGAGAAAGTAGGTATGGCCTTGCATCTTACATTAGCAAGTGTAAATCAGGTCGTTAAAAAATTTAAAATTGACCACGTAGTAGTGTGTCTAGAAGGTCGAAGCTGGCGTAAGGATTACTACAAACCTTATAAGGCAAATCGCAAGTTAGATGAATCTGCCATGACTGAATCAGATGTGGCCGAAAACAAAATGTTTTGGGAAACATATGATATGTTTACTACATTTTTGCGTGAAAAAACTAATGTCAGCGTACTCAGGCACGAACGGGCTGAGGCTGATGATATTATCGCCCGTTTTGTACACTTACATCCTAATGATACGCATTACATTATTTCTTCTGACACTGATTATATCCAGCTTATTAGTGAAAATGTCAATCAGTACAATGGTATCACTAACCAACTCATCACTACCGAAGGCTACCATGATGAGAAAGGAAGGTTGGTAGTAGATAAAAAAACAAAAGAACCTAAACTATTAGGAGATCCTAAATTTCATCTATTCGAAAAATGTATGAGGGGAGATTCCAGCGACAATGTTTTTAGCGCTTATCCCGGAGTTCGTACTAAAGGTAGTAAAAATAAAGTTGGGTTGATTGAAGCCTACGCAGACCGAAAAAAGCAAGGGTTTCACTGGAACAACATAATGCTACAGCGTTGGGTAGATCATGAAGGTGTTGAACACCGTGTTCGAGACTGTTACGAACGCAACCGTACCCTAATTGACTTGACAGCACAGCCCGAAGATATTAAAGTAGAGGTTGACGATAGAATCAAAACTAATGTCCGTACTACTACAACCTCTCAAGTAGGTGCTCATTTTATGAAATTTTGCGGAAAATATGAATTGATAAAAATCAGTGAACAAGCAGAAACTTATGCTAAGTGGTTAAATTCTCCCTATACTGGCCATCTCAATCAAAACTAAGGTTTTTTAAAATGGATAAGCAAATTACTATCACCGGTCTAAACGAAAAGCAAGTAGCAATGTTGGATATCATATGGGGATTAGAATCCCAAGAAGACTTTGATGATTGGGTTTTCACTCTAGAAAACGATGAGCGCGAACTAGCAGAACAGATGTATTGGTTGCTACTTATTGAAATTGCTGAAAGTCACACTGATGAAAATTATACTGAAGCAAATGAAGTGCTGAAAGCTTATATGCTTAATAAAAAGGAATAAAATGTCTGAATTTGTAGCTAAACCCATAGTTAAAAATCAATATTGGGTAATAACCGACGGGGAGAAAAAAGTTGGTAATGTAATTGCCAATGGATCAGGATTTGATGTTAAAATGAATGGGTCACAAACTCATTATAAAAACACTACTGAAATCAAGCGTACAACCAATATTGAATTTCAAACAGTAAAATCTAATAAAACTAAAATTCAACTTCCCTTTGCTAATTATCCTACCACAGGAAAAACATTTAACTCTATTTTAGATATCAAAAGAAAACTTCATATCTATACTAAAACACAAAAAAGTAAATGTTTTTATGCAGCAGGATGGTTCATTTTAAATCATACCGGTGAGGAAGAAATAGTATTCTGTCCTAAATATATCTTTGTGCAAAGATATCCATATATGGGTCCTTTCAAAACTAGAGTAGATGCTGAACAGCAGATAAATAGTTGATGATTCATATTAAGAGGTTTATTGATAGAGTTTCTTTACTAGAAAGTAGACAAACTAAAGATTTCGTTATACCCCTAATAGAGGCTAGAGGCCTTCGTGATGAATTGGCTAAAATTCTATTAGAATTGCACGAAAAAAATAATGATAGAAAGCCAGTCACTGAACCAGTAATGCAAATTGAATTAAAGGCTGGGTCATTTAAGTGAGTAGAACACAGCCCAAAGTCTTACTAGAAATAGTAGATAAGACAACATATAAATGCGACCAAATCGTAGAAGCTAGTGGTATTTGGGCCGTGTTTTATGAAGGGCAACCAATTAATCTTAAATCACAACATTACTTGGACAGCGAGTCTACTCCTAAATATAAAAAGACTAGCTTTAGTAATCCAGGTCACGCAAGAAATCTTTGTCGTAAATTGAATGCACAATTTAAAACCGACAAATTTACCGTTGTTTTTATGAACGATGGTAGATGCGTTTACCCAGATGACCAAGCGTAAGATTACAAAAAAAATAATTACCGAAACGGTATTAAAAGAAATACCTGAACACTTTCATATGTATCATGAAATCCCTATTGAGGATTTAATGTCTAGATGGTGGATGACGGGTAGACAAGAAGGTTTAAGATTAACTGATGAAGGTATGGTAGCCTTCCAATTGGCTGAAATAACTCATTACGATTTTGATTTGAAACAAGCAGGCGAAAATTGGCATGTTTTTTTACTTGAAGTAAATAAAAAAATAAAATGCCCATATTATTTGGGTGTAAATAAAACGGAAATAAAAAAATTGCCTTACATCAGGCTATATGACAGTAAGGTTGCTATGATGATAGGCTTATACGGCAACCTACGTGAATATTTAAATTCTATAAAGGTGAAACGATGATTGAAGAAAATAAACCAAAAAAACCAACTGTTACTTTACCAATTAAAAAAATATCACAGCTTCCCCAAACCAAAATTCCTAAGTCAAATTCCAAAGGTTTTGGGGGAACGAATGTAATTCGTAGAACTGGGCGTGGACGGTAAAATACTTGTCAACGAAACCTGTATCTCAGGCGTTAATAGATATAGATACGCAGTGTATCTAAAATCTCTTTCATTTAACTTATAAAGGAAATACAAATGAAAACAATCGCAACTTTGATCGCTGGACTTTTCGCTGTTACTGCTTTCGCTGCTGAGCCTGCTAAGGCACCGGCTGCTGCAACTACACCTGCAGCAACAACCGCTCCTGCAGGTGATCTTAAGCTTCCAGCTAAGAAAGACGAGAAAAAAAGTGAAGGTGCACCTGCTGCCAAGGCAGACGCAAAGGCTGCTACGCCAGCTGCCGCGCCCGCAGCTAAGTAATTTTTGTTTAGATAATGATGATGATGGTATTACTGTTGAAGACTTAGACTTACAATCAGGTTACCGTCGTCACATTTTCACACCAAAAAGGATAATAGAATCTGAACTTGATGATTATATTAAATTCAGATTACTATTATCTAGGTACTTAGCACTTAGGAAGTACGACATGAAATGGGGATAATATCCCCATTTTTTAACTAGCTAATTGCTGCAATGCAATATTTAGGACTAAATACATTAGTAGAAACCATAAGTTACTACTAAACAAAAGGAAACATATAATGTTAACACTACTTGACAAATTTATTAATTTACTAGATCGATTTACTTCACATCAAACAGATTTAGAGAGATTTATTGCTTCTCACAATCCACAACACGGTGGAGATGTTGATAACCTCATTAGACGGTTTACTTACGGTACACAGAGAGCGTTATGAAATATATCCGCAATTTTTACGAATGGCTAGCAGTTTGGAGTGAAGTTGTTTATGAATATCGTAAACGTAATAAAATTCATCATTACTATTAAACTATGGATATAATAAACTTTATTATCGCATTACGCTATTTTTTACGGTTTGATCCTAAAGATTTTGAGGTTCATCCGTAATGTGGCCCGTTACAGATGAAGAATGGGAACAATTAAATTTCCCTGAGAAATTTAAATAAGATAAATATTACATTATGATTAATCCCTTACTTCCATGGTTCAAGCCCACAATGAATGCAGCATTTTTTATTGATGCATTTCAAGGTGTCAAGCGTGATTTAACTGATAAGATCATTACGGATCCCACACTCAATCGTGCGGCTCATAATTATATCAACAGTCAAACAGAATTTGCCAAGATGCTGACCAATAATTCAGTTGATCTTGCTCATTATTCTATGGATTGTATCACAAACAGATACTTTCCCAAGAAGGACTAATCCACCCAACGGATCGACATTAACACACACATAGGAGAAATAAAATGTCAGACTACACACCAAAACTTCCAGAAGTTAAATTCAACAAGAACGGATATGAAATCCGCACAGAAATCCTCGACATGGCAAAAAGCCTTATGATGGAGGAATACCACGCTAAATTCCACGGTTGGGAAATCTCGGCACAGCGTGATGAAAAATCAGGACAGGTCGTTACCACAGTAGGTATGCCACAGTTTCCTGGACTTGAGCAAGTACTAGCTACAGCAGAAAAGATGTACGGCTTTGTTAACGCAGGTATCAAGAAGTAAGGGTTCACTAACCAACGCCCCCGAAAGGGGGTATTTTTTTGGCTTGACAATTATTCCTTAGGGTGTTACACTTATAAATATCCTAAAAGGGGATTACAATGAGTAAAGAAGAAGACAAGTTCAAACACTCTAAGCGGTTACTTAAAGATGATAATGCCGTAAAAAAACAAGTTAGGATCGCCAAAGAACACGGCGTTCCTATTAAAGACGCTCATAAATTTGCAAAACAACATGTCATGAATTGTGGTAATCCAAAATGTATGTTATGTGCCAATCCTCGAAAAACTTTTAACGAATTAACATTGCAAGAACGGCGTATGTTTCAGGATATTGATAAAGAAACTGATAAGCATAGCAATGGTTTAAAAAACGACGAATAAAAAATTTAATTCATTTAATTAACCTATATAGGATTTAATATCATGAGAAATTTATCAGACAAATATGTAATGATTTTTATTATTTTTGGGTATGCGGCTGTACTGTACATGATGTTTCTTGGGATCGTATAATACACTTCCCATATTTTTAGGTTGACAATAAATCAGTTTGGCTAGATAATAGTATCTTAGCTAGTTAATCAACGGAGTATGACATGGTAACAATTCAGGACATCAATTCTACTATTATCGCTGGTTATTTTTCAAACGAACAACTAGATTCTATTGCTATGGCAATTAAGTTTGCCCGCAACCAATTGGCGCAAAAAAACAAGTACACCTTGGTTAGGGGTTCGCAAGTAAAATTCACTTCTAGTAAAACTGGTCAAACTGTTCTAGGTACAGTTGAAAAGGTAAATCGCAAATTCATCATCGTCCTTGAAAATGGTAAGGCATTTAGCAAGTGGCGCGTTCCTGCTAGTATGCTTGAAGCGGCTTAATTTTTCAACCAAAAGTTGACAATAAATCAGTTTGGGCGTATACTGTATTCATACGCTGAAACAACAGGAGATCAAAATGACCCAAGTTTATGATGCACTGACCGAAGCCCAAAAACGCGAAGTCCGTATGTACGGAGTGACCGTAGAAGGGATGCGTCAATCGGTTGAATCATCATTGACATTTCGATTCTCGGGACCTGCAATGATGGCGGCTAGCATCATGAGTGATTGTCAGGAAATGTTGTCCTCTGACAACGGTGGGTCATACGATTTCATGGTGGTCGAGGACGTGCGTCAGGCATTGAATCGTGCTAAGTGGATTCTGTTTGAATATGCTACGGAATCCAAATCTTGACAATAAATCGGTTTGGCTATATAATATACACATACAC
>Ga0209499_1003092_pt1 | contig 10338 bp, 16 predicted proteins | sample C_130208_EF_Meta_FD_187306 | JGI IMG/M metagenome (GOLD analysis project Ga0209499, IMG submission 187306) | Freshwater microbial communities from Lake Croche, Canada to study carbon cycling - C_130208_EF_MetaG (SPAdes) (version 2) | ecosystem: Environmental > Aquatic > Freshwater > Lake... | reverse complement strand
GTGTTGGTCCAGACGTGACCTATATTTTTGTGCGAAAATCCTAAAATCTCAGGTTGTAATAAGCTTAGCTTATAACCCGTTGCCTAACCGCAGCGGGTTTTTTGCTTTACTGACCGCGCATATGTATGGCGGTAAAGCAATTATCTCAAGAGGCAATAGCAAAAGCGATTGGCATTACGCAGCAGGCGGTTAATAAGCTGATAGCCAAAGGTCTGCCAGTCACCACACTAAAAGAGGCAAAAGCGTGGTACTCGGCGTTTAAGCGTAATGAAGGCACGGACATAAACGAAGTCCGTAAACAAAAGCTTCAGCGCGAGGTTGAGCGGCTAGATCTCAAAATTAAACACGAAAAAGGGGAACTCGTGCTGGCATCTCAAGTGGCCGAAGAAAGCCAGATGATTGCCGCCATCCTCTCTAGCGAGGGGCAGGCGATGATTAGCGACCTGCGCGGGCAGCTTGCTGGGCTGGACGAAATAACGATTGGGGAAAGGATTACAGCAAGATGGACGCAACTGTTACAACGGACGCAGCAACGACTCGGCCTAGGCTAGCGGGATTTGCTCGCGGCATTCACCTGCCGTTTCAAGGCGATCCGCTGGACTGGCTAGAAGAGCACGTCCAGTTTCCACACTCGGCACGCAGCACGCGCTTTACCCGGCAACAAGGCCCGTGGTGGAATGACGTTATTGCGCAGTTCTCCAATCCGCGCACTCGGCAAATCTACGTCCGAGCGTGCACGGGCGCAGGCAAATCAACGCTCCTAGAGGCGCTATCAACGCTGATTGTCGCGCACGATCCGGGGCCGTCGTTGTTTGTAACGCAGACCGACCAGACCGCCGTTGACTGGATGGAGCAGCGACTACTTCCAGTCCTGCACGGATGTCAGCCCGTAGCGGCGCTGATGCCGAGCAATCGTTTCAAGGTACGCAAGGACGCCATCATCTTCCCGCATATGGCGCTGATGGCTGGCGGCGCCAACGTCAGCAACGCGCAAGAGAAAAGCGTTAAGCACTTGTTTCTGGACGAGGCCTGGACCTACTCAAATTTGATCGGCCAGTTCAAAGCACGACACCACGACCGTTTTGACCGCAAGACCGTCATCGTCAGCCAGGCGCACGAGGAGCCGCACCAACTTGACGACGAATGGGACGCGGGCAAGCGGCATTATTGGGCGTTCGACTGCGCAGCGTGCGGGCAGTTGATTAAGCCGGACTGGACAAACTACAAATATGACGAGGTAAAAAACGAGCACGGGGAGTGGCAATGGGGCGCGTTGTCAGCGTCCGTGCGTCATGTCTGCCCACATTGCGAGCACGAAACGCCGGACACGACGCAGGCACGCCGAGCATTAGCCGACCGCTCGCGCTGGGTTGCCGAGGACGGCGACGCAATGGAGGGGCACGTTAGCTACTGGCTACCCGCGCAATGCGTGTGGTGGATCAAGTGGGCGGATCTCGTTATTAGCTGGGTCCGTGCAAACGACGCCAAGCACTTGGGATTGTTAGAACCGCTGAAAGATTTCAAAATGAAGAAGTTGGCGCAACCTTGGCCAAAAGAACTGGAGTTGCCGAGCGTTGAGATGGAAGCCGCTGATTACAACGCCGCCGATATGGAGGATGGGCGCGCCATCACGGACGAGATGATCCGACTGATGACCATTGATGTTCAGCAGGATCACTACTGGGCGGTGATCCGAGCGTGGACAAATTCTGGGACATCTCGGCTGCTTTATTGCGGGCGCGTTCTTACGTTAGATAAACTGCGAGAGATACAAACGCGTTATAAAGTTGCGGACAAAAAAACGTGCATGGATGCGGGCAACTCGTTTCACGGCGTTGTCTACGACCGCTGCGCACAGTACGGTTGGACGGCGCTCATTGGACGTGGAGAAGATTGGTTCAGCTCAAAAAACAAACAAGGCAGGACGGTGCGACGGTTGTTTTCCAAGCCGGATTACGTCCCGGCGCCCACGACCAAAAGCAAGCAGACAGGACGCTCGGCGATGGTGCTCTTTTTTCATTGGGCGTCTGACCCGGTTAAGGATGTCCTGGCTCGACTGCGTACAATCGGCTCGCCTACGTGGGAGTTTCCGCACGACGTGCCTCGTGAATACTTACTGCATCTCAACAGCGAGCGAAAGCGGGACGTCGTCGATAAAATAACCAAACGCACGCGCAAGAGATGGACGAAAACGCACCGACCGAATCATCTCTGGGACTGCGAAGCCATGCAGGTAGTGGTGGCGATGATGTTAGGCGCGTTGCCGGATCTCAGCGAGGATGTTGTTGACGAATCAGCGGTAACTGAGTAGATTCTGGGCTGGGTTGTTTTTGTTTGGGGGCGCGGGAGGTCATTGGCCCGCGCCCCTTTTGCTTTACGCTGGGCTTATTATTGTGGCACCTGTTTTTCGCATCATCCTCAAGGTATTCCTCTCCCGCTCGACGGAAGAGCTTTACGAGTTGCGGGATGGCCGCTTTGACTTAAGCGTTGGCGGGCAAGGCGTTTTGATTGCGTCCACAGTCAACGGCTCGTCATTTACTTTTGGGATTGGAACGATACTGAGCGCACTCGATATCCAGATGTACGCGCAGACCGCCATTGAGCACAAAGAGCGCGGAATCTGCGCACCTGTAACGCGGACGACCGCCCGATTTGTATGAGCCTGTTGCAACGACTCAAAACACTTTTCAAACCGACCGCGCCAAGCGTGCGCTCGGAGTACGATGTATATAGACGCCAGCGACTTGTGGAGGGCGGCGCATGGGGGCTGCAACCATTTCAACAGAATCACACGCAAGGGATTAACCAAGAGTTACCCGTTGGCGAGTGGCGAACGCTAACGAGCGCAGCTCGAAAACTTTATTGGAACGTCGGAGTGGTCAACGGGGCCATTGATCAACGTGCGTTTCTGACTATTGGAAAGGCCATGCGTCCCATTTTTACGGGCGAAAATAAAGCGTGGGGCAAACTCGCCGAGGCTTGGCTAAACGATTGGATGCAAATTTGCTACGTCGATGGCTCTTCATGGTGGGATGGCTTATTTCTTGAGTCCGTCGGCATCGACCGCGACGGAGACATGCTGACAATTTTGACCACGACCGCTACGGGCTTTCCGCAGTTACAGCAAATCCCTTGGCACCAGATGGGCGTTCGGGATCTTATGACGGGGCCGCTGACTGAGGGCCCATATGCCGGGCTCGAAATGGTCAACGGCGTCATTCTCTCGCGCTTGGGTCGGGCTGTAGCTTACCGCGTGCTCGGGAAGACACCCGCAGATGACCGCGACATTCCTTCGACCGCTGCACAATTAACCCGTGATCCGCGCGAAGTCGGGCAGGCTCGCGGCATCTCGGCGCTTGCGCCAGCAATTCTTGACCTTCGCTGTTTGGCAACTCTCGGCAACGATATCCGTGTTGCGTCGCAGATGGCTGCTAAGATCGGCCTAGTGGTAACCAACCAGACGGGCATCGCCGACGTTAGCGACCCAGCGTATGCGCTTTCCGAGCAGGCGTCCATCAATCCAACGGGAATCCGAATGGAACAAATGCAGGGCGGGACGATCCAGTATTTCCAACCAGGCGAAAACGTAACGCAGCTTAAATCCGAGATTCCGTCTGAGGCGCAAGACCGATTGCAAGAACGACTGATCAAACAAGCTTGTCTCGCAATGGGATGGCCCGTCGAATACGTTTGGGGACTGGATAAAATGGGTGGCGCTAACGCTCGGATTGTGTTGGAACAAGTCAATCGCGTTACTTCTGACCGCCATCAATACCTCTCGCAGGCGTGCAAACGTCGATGTGCTTTTGCGGTGGCCCGCGCTGTTGAGCTTGGGTTGCTCCCAGCTTACAAGGGCGCGGACAAAGACAAGGGAGGCGCGTACCAGTTCCGTTTTACATCGCCTCCACGCCTGACCGCTGACAGCGGCTACGCCTCGCGCGACGCTATCGAAGGCTACCGTGCCGGCATGCGTTCGATGTCCGAGATTCTCGGCGAAGGCGGGCTGACGATTGACGAGCACCTCGACGCCATCGAGCAGGACGAGCTTAATATCCGCGCACGCATGGAGCGCAGCAACCTGCCGCGCAGTGTGTTCGGCATCCTTACCCCTAACGGGCAACCGCCCGATATGTTACCAACGCCATGAGCTTCTCACGCATTATTTCCAAAGTTTACGGCGAGCCGTGGTTTATTTCCCCTGCGGGATTTGCAGCCATCGACCGCATCCTCAGGCCGCGTATCAACGGCGATTACAACGAAATGCCGGACATGAGCGCATTCGTTAATCCTCGCGAGCCAATGATGATAGACGCTAACGGCATTGCTCACATTGAGATTTGCGGCACGCTGGCACGCGATATTTCCCCCATAGAAAAATGCTGTGGCGTAACCGATTATGAAGACATCGAGGACGAACTCGAAGCCGCAATGGACGCACGCTGCCGTGGGATTTGGCTGGAGATTGATTCTCCCGGTGGTGCTTGTAACGGTAATTCTGAAGTGGCCGACGCGCTGCAAGTGATTAGTCGCCAGATTCCAACGCTCGCCTACACCGATGGGCTTGCGTGCTCTGCGGCGTACAACATCGCCGTAAGTTGCCGCGAAATCTGGGCGTCACCAAGCGCAACCGTGGGCAGCATCGGCGCCATCATTCCGTGGATTTCAACGTCCGCGATGTGGGCTGAGGAGGGGATGGAATGGGATCCAATCACCAACGCCGAGGGCGATCTCAAAGGCGCGATGATGGGGCCGGAGCTTACGGCTGCTCAACGTGCATCTCTCACTGAATACGTGCAGGATAATTTTGACCTCTTTCGCTCTAACGTGCTACGCAACCGCAACGTGCCCGCCGAGGCGATGCGCGGGCAGGCGTTTCTGGCAAGCCGGGCACTGTCAAACAAATTGATTGACAAGGTTGCCACCGAGGAGTTAGCGTACGCGCGACTGTTGGCGCTTGTGGGTTAGCGTTGATGTCCTTCATTTCACCTTAACCGCCGCCCGAGTTCCACGCTCGCGCGGCGTTTTTGCTTTACGTCGCGGGCATTGGTATATGGAGCTTCCTAATACCCTCGCCGAGGCGCTTGAGGCGCTGACTGTCGCCCGTGCTGACGCGCAGGCATTTGAGACCCTCACCGCCGAACACACGGCGACTTTAGCCGCACTTTCTGCAACGCAGACCGACTTAAGCGCAGCAGTGTTGGCGTTTCAATCGCTGACCGCCGAGCACACCGCAACGCTCGCAACTATGGCCGCTGCCGAACTCGACGCCGCTGCAAAAGCTAACGCGATTGTCGCAAATCTTGGCGTTGATCCCGTTGCCATCGTCGCCGCTGATTCGGTGCCTAAAACAAAAACGGAACTTTGGTCCGAATATAATGCGCTCCCAGTCGGATCACGCAACGAATTTTACACGAAGCATCGTGACACCCTCCGCAGCTAAACCACTCTAAACTAACACTATATGTCCAACACAATCGCAGGTGTAAACCTCGCTCAAATCGCTCAGGAGTCGCTTCCTGCGCTGCAAGTTCTCTTTGCTCCACTCAACGGCATCACCTACGACTTCTCTTCCGAGATCGCTGACCGTGGCGCATCCATCACAACCCGCTACCCCGTAAACGTCACAGCGCAGGATTTGACCTCTGGGTTCTCCCGCACTGGCGTGCAGACGGTTGCAAAGACCATCACGCTGGATAGTTACCCCGGGTTCGTCTTTGGCTTCACCGACCTAGAAAGATCCAAGTCCTCGATCAACCTCAACGATTTGTTTGTGCAGCCAGCAATGCAAGCCGTTGGTGAAAGCGTGTTTGGCGCGTTGTGGAATTTGATCACCGCAGCAAACTTCACCTCGACTCCGCTGACGAGCACCGCCGCAAACTTCGACCGTAACGACCTTGCCGACCTTCGTGCACAGTTGAACACGCAAGGCGCTCCTCAACAGGGCCGCGCGGTGGTTCTCTCGCCAGCGTATTTTGCTAGCCTGCTCAAGTCGCTTAATACGGCTGAGTTCCCAGGCTTCATTGCGCAGAAGGCTGAAGGCTTCATTCCTCGCGTTGCTGGGTTTGACGTTTACGAATCCACGCTTGCAGACGCAAACGGCGAATACCTCGCTGGGTTTGCGTTTCACAAGTCGGCGCTTCTGATGGCTGGTCGTTCCGTCAATGCCGACGGCGCTGTGCAGATGGGCGCTGAAATCGCTGACGTTGTGGTTCCCGGCATTAATCTTCCTGTACAAATGCGCCGTTTTTACGACGTTAACACGGCAGAATTGGTGTACAGCTTTGGCATCCTTTACGGAATCCAGAAGGGCCGCTCTGAAATGGGCGTCCGTATCGTTTCCCAGTAAACTTAACCGGGGCGGGGACTTAATAATCCTCGCCCCTTTGAACTATCCCCAATTATGAGCGCAAAACTGACAATCGTCACCCGCGACAACGAAGTGATTTTGACCTCGGATAATTACGGCGAGGCAGTCGAACTTTACAAAGCATGCAATGACGCCGGGTTAATTCGGCTGTTTATTCTAGCCGAACCAGACCGCGAAAAGCGCAACAAGCCGCAGGCAGTGGCACTTACGCCAAAACGGAAACGCGAATAATGGGAATGTGGTTTGATACCGCAGCTAATGCACTTGCCCAAAGTCTCGACTTCATGGGCGAGGAATTTGACTACCTTGGCAACACTTACAAGGGCGTTATCAACGAAACCAACACGTCGGAAGTCCTTAATTTTGGCGGGTTTGAGACGCACATTAGTTGCGAGATCTACATGCAAAAACGTGGCTTTCCTACACCGCAGAAAGGCGACCGACTAACCATCCGTGGCGTTGAACGTCGCATTGTTCGGACTGCGGATCACCCGACCGCGTGGAGTATTTATCTGGAGGACGTGTCACGATGATCGGCGGCATTTTAGCGGCAGCAATCGCAGACGCACTTAAGGCCGAGTTTCCCGACATCTACGTCGGGGAGCCGCAGGACAACGAGCGCGTGACCTCGCCAGCCATTTTGTTGCAGCTTCGCTCCGACTCCGTTGTGGGCTCGCCGCTTGGACGTGGGCAGTTAACCGTCATCGCAGTTTCGCAGGCCGACGACACGACCCCAGCGGCTCACATTGAGTTTGTAGCGGCCGTGGATTCGTTTATGCGCACAATCTCGATTACGTCAACCGTCGTGCAGCTCGCTGGGATTGTCGCGGTATCAGACGATTCCGCGCATGCCGAGCGGCACTGGCAAACTCCTCTTCAGTACATAGTTGGATTCTCACCTGTTTAAAAATTTATGAGCATCACATTTGGAGCGTCAACATTTGGCGTCACCGCGCCAAGCGGGTATCTGCAAGAATCATCCGAAGATAAAACAATTGAAATTGCTACAATTCGCAATGATCTTGGAAAAACAATTATTGCGCAGGAAAAACCTCGTTCGCAAACGATAACAACCGTTAAGACCAAATCTGACGCAGCACTTTTAACAGTTCCAACGTCCGGAGAATTTACTGGAGCAACGGTTACAAGCTCAAAAATGAGTCAGACTAACGATGACTTTTCAATGTCCGAAGCAACGTACACCCTTCACGAATAACATTTTATGGCTACTTTTGGCATTACTTTAGTAACGGCAACTGGAGTTGTTGTTGAATCTGTTGACGTTGAACATAAATCTGAATTTAAACGCCTTATTGGTAGTGATGGGTCGCAATTTCAAACTCACATTTATGATGGATCTTTTGATTTTTCGGCACGAGGCAAAGGCGCAAATCCTTATAGTGTAGGCGTTGGAAACCTTGGTATTGCTGGCATTACTGGAAAGTCGTTTGTAACTTCCGCAAAACGCAACTCCAAAAACGATGATTTTATCGGATGGGAAGCGTCGGGCGTTTCGTATCAGTACGCGACCTAACCGCGCACAGCGCAAACAATTATGAGCATTAATTTTGGAGCGTCAAATTTAGGAGTGGCGGCACCAAGCGGCTATTTGCAAGAATCCTCCCGTGAAATTACGCAAGAGTTAAACATCATAAAAAATGAAGATGGGGCGGTTGCGGATATCAATCCAAAGCCACGCAAAAAAACAGTTACTCAAGTGCAGTCCAAAGGTGACGTAAATTTGTTTGTTATCAATAACGGCATTTGGAGTGGACTTGTTTGCACGGGGGCAAAAATTAGCCAAACCAACGACGACTTTAGCCTTTCGTCGGCAACATTTACATTTTTAGAATGATTTTTGGCGTTACCATTGCAGGCAGTTATGGAGGCGTTGCAGAATCAGCCGAAGTTGAATCAATTGCTGATTATAAGCAGATTATAGACGAATCTGGTTATTTTGTTAAAGCCAAAACACTTTACGTTTCACAACGATTTTCTGTCAGCGGAAAAGGTGATTACGTCCCGTTTTTGACCGGGCTAACATCTCAACCACCGTATGGAGTTACTGGAACAGCATTTATTAACACATCAAGGCAAATTACAAAAAACACAGATTTCCCCGGCTGGAATTACAGCGGGGTTGCTTATCAATTATCATGATAAAACAAGGACATACATATCACGTGGTTGTTGACCACGACGACGTTAGGCGCTCGCCTAATACAGACATGGCGGCAGCTTGGCATTCGCTCGGCGGCACGTTTGGCACTCCGCAGCTTGAAAAAGTTATTGAAAATGGGAAACATTTTGCCACTTGGGTTTACGACGGTACCGAACCGCTTTCGTTTCCATCGGGCACGATGACATTTGAAGAGTTTCAAAAAGCTTGGAACTCGTTGGAGTGGTGCAAGGCTAACGAATGGCATCCCGTGGCGATAATGCGGGCGTTTCGCGACAACGCTCGCGACATGAAACGTCAGGCGCACGAGATGGCTACGGGCGTCCGGCTGCGCAAGGGGCTGACAACGGCGGTTGTGTACGATCACTCGCCCGAATGGCTTAAACAGGACGCCGCAAAGCTTGTATGAAAAACCCATTTATCACATCCACCACAACTCTGGGGCCGCTGACGTTGCGCGACCTCACCGCGCAAGATTGCATCAGCATGGCGGCGTTGGAATCCGCTGGATTTTCTAATCTTGAAACGATTGTTGCCATGATCTGGCTAGCGTCGCAACCGACCGAGGACGTTGAGCAGACAATCGGAGATGGCACCGCTGAGGCGCTTATAAGGGCGTTTGTGCGGGTGTTTCCGTTTCGCCTGCTGGAAGATGCGGGCGCATGGGTAACAGCTCAAAAATCGGCACAGGCTGACGCGCAAGTTACGGTTGTGCCCAAGTCTGACGACATTGACCCTAAAGCACCAAAAAACTAGTAGGGCCGGGGTGGGCTGAATCGTTTGTGCTCACTTTGGCCCGCGAAACTGGATGGTCTGAAGATTTCATTTTGCGACGAATGCCCATGAGCAAAGCCTTAAAATACTGGCACGCGGCGGTCTGGGGCCAAGGTGCTTGGACGACAAAAGAGACGCACGCAGACCCCGAGCAGCGGGCTAGCGTTGAAGAATTACTTGCCGCCGTCCGTATTAATAGGGAGGACGATGAAAGCTGAAATTGATTTCACAAAAGGTAAAGCCGAGTTTGATCGTTTTTTGGCGATGTCTCTAGCCGTCACAACAAAATCAGCTCGTGAAGTCGTGGAGACAAATTTTCGAGGCGTAATGCGTTGGGTTTACAGCGTAACCCCACCTATGGGAGGCCGTGGCGCGTCCACGCAAATCAAAGTCAAAGTGCATGCAGATGGCACAGCAACTAACACTTACAGCGTAGATTTTGACAAAGGCAAACGCCAAGGGCAACGCGCAATTTTTGGCGACGTCCACCACGCATTTAGGCCGATTCCTAACGACCGAAAACAATGGCTTGCAACTAAAAAAGGACAGGCCGCTTTGAAAAATATTTACGGGCCAACGGCAATCCCAGAGCTTTTGCGACAGTCGCCAGAGGCGCTTTATTCATGGTATAAGTCAAAACAAAGCAAAGATAAACGCATTCGCGGCAATGTATTTCGTCGCGCATTTGCTCGCGACATTGAGGCTGTTTATCAGCGAATTTTGAAACAGCAGGGAGCTACCGCAGCGGGCTGGATTGCTGGCACGATGGGGATTAAAGCGGGATCGGTGCCATCTTGGATTCGCAGACACAGCGGCAGCAACTCGGGATCCTACACCGAAAAATCATCGCCGACAGAGTTGATTCTGGAGGCGCTTAACCCGTCAAACCATGCGGATTCTAACCGTATCCAAGGGCAATTAAATTCCGCTTACCAGATGCAGGCCAACACTATGGCGCGAGCATTGGCGGCTTACTTACGTAACAAATGAGCTTTTTCGCGTCACTTGGCCTGAAATG
>Ga0209499_1003087_pt1 | contig 10352 bp, 9 predicted proteins | sample C_130208_EF_Meta_FD_187306 | JGI IMG/M metagenome (GOLD analysis project Ga0209499, IMG submission 187306) | Freshwater microbial communities from Lake Croche, Canada to study carbon cycling - C_130208_EF_MetaG (SPAdes) (version 2) | ecosystem: Environmental > Aquatic > Freshwater > Lake | place... | reverse complement strand
TAATGCTGGAGCAGTTGGACAACCATCTTCGCGCCCTTCCTGCCGTCAATGGTGCCATGCCCCTGACGTCTGAGGCGATTGAGGCCCTGGGCTGGACACCGTCTCAGGCTGAGTGGGTCCTGCGCGGCCTCAACTTTGCCCCCGTCGGCAAGCCTGTGCCCGGCGAGCCTCGCCTATGGCGCAGACGCAGAGCCGACCGCGCAGCCGCTGCCCAAGCCCCCGAGCAGACCGCGAAGGCAAAGGCCGCGCTAGACCGGGCCGTGGCCGCCTCCCCCTTCGCAGCTCTGGCAGCGCTCAAGGTCCCGCCCCCTGCGCCCGCGAAGACCGCCCGCCGCCGTCGCCGCCCAGTCCGAAAGATCGCCAATGCCCAGAAGGGACAGGCGGAATGAGTGAAGAGACTTGCCGCATCGATGTCTGGCTCTGGCGGGCGCGGTTCCTAAAGACCCGCGCCCTCGCCGCCAAGTTTGTGGAGGACGGCCGCGTGCGGCTCGAACGTCCCGGCCTTGGCCCGCCCGCTCGCCTCGACAAGCCTTCGCGCACCATCAGACCCGGCGATCAACTGACCTTTGCCATCGCCGCCCGCGTCTTTGCCATCCGCATCGAAGCCCTCGGCGAGCGCCGCGGCCCCGCCCCCGAAGCCCAGGGGCTCTATAGCGACCTTCCGGCCTAAGCGGCTTGGAAAGGGACGATGCGGTCCAATATCGCGCCCATGCGCCGCCTTTGATGCATCAGGTCGAACGCCGCCTGCAGTCGCAGCCAATAGCCATCGCTGAGCCCCCAATAGCGACAAAGCCGAAGGTCTGTATCCGCCGTCACAATGCGCTTGCCTAAGATGATCTCATTGATCCGGCGCGGCGGCACACCAAGGGCGCGCGCCAAGGCCGACTGGCTCATATTCAGCGGCAAGAGGAACTCGTTCCACAGAATGTCGCCGGGACTGGGATTGGGCAGCAACGCTTGCGGCTCAGTGATAGTCACAGATTTCGACCTCGTCTGCTCCGCCGCCTGAGAAGTTCAGATCGACCTAATGGGATTTACCATAACGCATAACGTTATGAGTATCAATATCTAGCCGCTGAGCCTTTGAGCAACGCCGCTTCAATGCAGCTAACCAGAAAAAACATGGCAAATTTCGAACCCCGACACCCCCCGCAAGCCCCTCCCCCAGAATTCCTGATAGGGCTGCGATTGGATCGGCTGTTGACAGAAACGCCGATCCCCTGAGATAGACCGCGACCACCGTCTCGTGGCCGAATAGCTATCATGGGCTTGATATGACCTACATCGTTATGGATGCCTGCATTAAGTGCAAGTTCATGGACTGCGTGGAAGTCTGTCCCGTGGACTGCTTCTATGAGGGCGAGAATTTTCTGGCGATCAATCCAGATGAGTGCATCGATTGCGGGGTCTGCGAACCTGAATGCCCCGTCGATGCGATCAAGCCCGATACGGAAGATGATGCCGACGGCAAATGGTTGAAGATCAATACGGATTTTGCCAAGGTCTGGCCGAACATTACCGTCAAGGGTGAGCCACCGGCAGATCGCGAAACGTTCGAGCGCGAAACCGGTAAGTTCGAAAAATACTTCAGCGAAAAGCCCGGTAAGGGCTCCTAAGGCTCTACGCCTCCTCGGCCGCCCTCTCCCACCGCGCTGGGCAGCCGATCGGCGACCCTTTCTTTGTGACGATTTTTGTGATATCTCCTAAATAGATGTTGCGTTGTGTACCTGCACAGCGCGCATCTTTTCGACAACAGCGGTCCTCTACTGACGCGCGCCCCTATCTAAGGCGAAGGGTGTCCTAGACTAAGTTTGCAACATGACACGGCTGATGACGTCCGTAACGGAGCGGGCCGGATCTCTAATGTCTGTTGTTTGGTAAAAGGCTGAGGTCTTTCATTCGTGTCGGGTGGAAGAACAGATTTTCGAGAGGGTTTTTGTATGAACGCCAATGTCCACGATTTCTCGGTTGATGATCACGTTGTTTATCCCGCGCACGGTGTAGGACAGGTGGTCGGCGTAGAAACTCAAGAGGTCGCCGGTATGGCGTTCGAGGTCTACATCATCACCTTCGACCATGAGAAAATGACCCTGCGCGTCCCCACCAAAAAGGCCAAGACGGCTGGCCTGCGTCCTCTGGCGGCGGGCGATGTCGTCTCGCAAGCCCTGACAACCCTTAAGGGCCGCGCCCGTGTTAAGCGCACCATGTGGAGCCGCCGCGCCCAAGAATACGAAGCCAAGATCAATTCCGGCGACCTGATTTCGATCGCCGAAGTGGTTCGCGACCTGCACCGCGCCGAGAACCAGCCAGAGCAGTCCTATTCCGAGCGCCAACTTTATGAATCGGCCCTCGACCGTATGGCCCGCGAAGTGGCTGCCATCGAGCGGATCGACCGCGATGCCGCCATCGGCATCCTGAACAAGTCCCTGCTAAAAGCCGCCTAGGCCTTCGACCTGATCTCGTCCTGAGTTGGCTGCTAGGCCGCTCAGGACAAAAATCAAAAAATCTTTAGCCCCTTGGTGAACCGCGAAGCTTGCGGGCACGTAGACCAATTGTCCGGACCTTTCAGTTCGGTGCAGAGGGTCAAGACCATGGCGCTAGTTGAAACAGCCGAATCCTTACGCGCAGACCGCCGGTTCGTGAAAACCGCGATGTCGGCACCGATGCTCGAGGCCTCTCACGAGCATGACCTCGCCCGTCGTTGGCGCGAAGACCAAGATGACAAGGCCCTGCACGAGCTGATCACCGCCTATATGCGCTTGGTCGTGTCCATGGCCGGACGCTTTCGCAACTATGGCCTGCCGATGAGCGACCTGGTGCAGGAGGGCAATGTTGGCCTGATGCAGGCGGCCGCACGATTCGAACCAGAGCGGGAGGTGCGGTTCTCCACCTATGCCTCGTGGTGGATCCGCTCGTCGATCCAAGACTATATCCTGCGCAACTGGTCGATTGTCCGCACCGGCACGACGGCGGCGCAAAAGTCCCTCTTCTTCAATCTGCGCCGCCTGCGGGCTGTTCTGAATGATGTCGGCGGCCAAGGCCTGTCCCCCGAAAGCCGCGCCTTCATCGCCAAGGAATTGGCCGTCGATGAGCGGGAAGTCGATGCCATGTCCTCGCGTCTGTCCACCGGCGACCGGTCCCTCAATGCCCCTCTGGTCGAGGCTGGCGAAGGCGAATGGCAAGATTTCCTCAAGGATGAGGCTGAACTGCCCGAAACCGTGGTTATGAACAAACGCGACGATGCCACGCGCTCTAACCTGCTGCAGGAAGCCCTCAACACCCTGACCCCGCGCGAGATGAACATTGTGCGTCAACGCCGCCTGATCGAGGACCCTGAAACCCTCGAAACCCTCGGCAAGACGCTCGGCATCTCCAAGGAGCGGGTGCGCCAGATCGAGCACCACGCCATGAAAAAGCTGAAAATCGCGCTGGAGCAAAAGGTCGGCGATCCGTGGGCGGCAGGCCTAATCGGCTAGGTTGGCAGCCGCCCCCCACGATGCTACACCGCCCACGTGGGTCCCGTTAGCTCAGCCGGACAGAGCACCGGTTTCCTAAACCGGGGGTCAGAGGTTCGAGTCCTCTACGGGACGCCACGCCCGGCCCCCTTTAGGCGCGATAACTACCCCCCAAGCGGGCTGACGCCGATCAAGAGACGGTGGCCGCCCATGATCAGGGTAGCCCAGGCGACGGTGCCAAGCACGAGGGTCAGGATTAGGCCGAGCGGCTTGGACGGCACCCCCTCGGTGGGATTGGCGCGGTCGCGCTGGCGGGCGGCACGGAAAGCCAATACCGCCCAGACCAAGAACGATCCGAACAACACAATATCGGCCAGATTACCGTTACTGAGCAGGTGGGCCAGAGCCCAGACCTTGACCGACAGGACCATCGGATGGTGCAGCTTGGCTTTCAAGACATTGGCCGGAACATAGGCCGCGACCATCAAGATCAGGGCGGGCAACATCAGCAGGATGGCGATATGGCGGATGGCCACAGGCGGCAGCCAAACGACGGACGGGTTCAATCGCGCTTGGCCATAGCCCCAGATGATCAGGGCAAAGCCGATCAGGGACACAATCGAATAGAGCCCCTTGAAACCACCGGTCCCAAGGCGCTGAACAAGACCATCGCGAAGGCTTGCTGGGGCAACGCGCAGGCTATGGCAGCCTAAAAACAGCGCCAGTCCACAGATCAGAAACAGCATGATCCTCATCCCCATTCTATCGCGCGCGCGCAAAAGCGGCTCGGCCTGCCGAGGATAAGATCATGATTTGCGCGGAAGACCAGAGCCGAATAGGTCTTGCCTTGGACGGGGTAACGTTACACTACTAATTGTAACAGATATAAGACAGAGGCATGGGAGGATCTAATGGTCAGACGTTTGACCTTCGTTTTGTGCGTCCTTTTCGGATCAGTCGTTCCACAGTCGCACTATCAAACCCTGTCGCGGGTTTTGGATTGGTGCCTGACCTAAGCTTTACAGCCTCGCCTCTGCGGTCAAGGCCATCGCGCCTAGCTTTCTCGACAGCGGACTCCAATCATCAGATTGAGCGATCGCGCTCCAGATGGCCTCGATCTCGTCGATCAGCAATTCCTGTGGTTCATCGGCTTGGAAAATCGCGTGGCTGAGCCGTTCGGGACGGTCCGGTTCAAATCCCTGCAGCGCTGACCTGAAGGCTTGGAACGCTGGGCCGGTATAGAGGCTTGCCCGCACCCCGCCCATGGCCCGCGCCTCAGAGGCTGCCCCCGCAAACCAATCAAAGAAGAACGGCTCCCAGCGCAGGGCGGGATCGGCCTCGCCCAAGGCTTGGAAGGCGGCATTGACCAGCGCCGGGTCGCGCTCGTCCCCGCGGCGCTTAATCCCCAGCCGTGCGAACATGGCGTCGCAGAGGGCCTCGCGATAGGTGACCGCATAACCATTAAGCACCTCGGCGAGGTCGGCCTCATCCGCCAGATCGGTCAGGCACCCGGCCAGTTGCTTGAGGCTCCAGAGTACGGCCTGCGGCTGTCGGCCAAACCGATAGAGGCCGTTCTGGTCGAAATAGGCGGCGACAAAGTTGGGGTCATTATAGGGCAAGAAGCGATAGGGCCCGTAGTCGAAGCTCTCGCCCGTGATGTTCATATTGTCCGTATTGAGCACCCCATGGACAAACCCCGCCGCCATCCAGCGCGCGGTCGTCACAGCGGCGCGCTGCATCACCCCGGTCAAGAAGGTCAAGGCTCGTGGGCCGTCCCCCTCGACGGTCAAGATGGCTGGATCATAGACTTCGCCGATATGATCGATCAGGCGGCGGATCAGGTCCGGTCGCTGGAAATAGGCGTGACGCTGGAAGGTGCCATAGCGGATGTGGCTGTGGGACAGACGGGTCAAGACCGCTGAGCGGGTCGGGCTGGGCTCGTCATGGCGCTCGAGCGCCTCGCCCGTCTCAATGAGGCTAAAGGCCCGAGAGGTGGGCACGCCCTGAGCCTCCAGCATGGCGGCGGCCAGCACCTCTCGCACGCCGCCCTTGAGGGTCAGTCGGCCATCGCCGCTGCGGGACCAGGGCGTGCGGCCTGTGCCTTTGGTGGCGAGATCGAGCAGCCGCATGGGCGCTCCCGCTGTGGCTGGGGTCTCCCGCACCTGAGCATAGAGAAAGCCGCGGCCATCGCCGAGCTGCGGATTGTAAACCCCGAACTGATGGCCGTGATAACGCATAGCCAAAGGCTGGGGCTGATTGCCGGGCAAGGGCTCGAACCGGGCAAAGGCAGCGATCCAGTCGCCATCGCTTAAACCGTCTAGGCCAACGCTCGCCGATGCCCGAATATTGCGAAAGCGGATGATCGCTTGCGGAAAATCAGCGGGCTCAACAGGATCGGCATAGTCCGCCCCCAAGGCCATATAGAGCGGATCGGGCCTATAGGCCGGGCTGGTCAGGGTGGAGAAAGGTGCCATCCCTTTCCCATGCCGACATTAGACATTGGTTTCAAGTCCTAGCCGCGCGCTGAGGCTTGGCGGGTCGGCCGGCACCGCGTATGACAAGCCATCCCTTGATTTGATCTTGATCGGTCGCAGGAACAGCCCATGCCCCGTCGTCCCACGCTCGACTTCTTAAAGACAGAGACGGCATCGGGTCTATTTTTGATCATCGCCGCCCTTGCAGCCATGATCGTCGCCAATTCAAATCACAAGGACGCCTACTGGGCCTTCGTCCACCAACCCTTCACCATCCAGTTTGGTAATTTTGTCGAGACCAAGCCGTTCCAGAAATGGGTCAAGGACGGCTTGATGGCGATCTTCTTCTATGTGGTCGGGCTGGAGATCAAGTACGAGGTCCTGAAGGGCGAACTGTCGAGCGCGCGCAAACTGGCCCTACCCCTAATTGCAGCGCTTGGCGGCATGATCGGTCCGGCTCTGGTCTACACCCTGATCAACCTAGGCCCCGGAGGCGCCCTGCGCGGCTGGCCGATCCCGACGGCCACCGACATTGCCTTTGCCATCGCCATCTTAGCCCTTGCGGGTCGGGGCCTGCCCGGGTCGTTAAGGCTGTTTCTCCTAACCCTCGCCATCGTAGATGATCTTGGGGCTGTGGCATTAATTGGCACGCTCTTTACCGATGAACTCCATTATCGAGCCCTCGTGGGGGCTGGGCTTGGCCTATCGGCCCTTGCCCTCTTGGGACGATGGAAAGGGGCACCGCTCGCCTTCCATGTAACCGGGCTTGTCGTGGTCTGGGCCTTTACGCTCAAGTCTGGGATCAACACCTCGCTGGCCGGGGTCGCCTGCGCCATGCTCGTGCCAATAGCCCCGCAAAAGCCCGGACAGGAGGGAACGCTGAAGCTGTTCATGCACAGCCTGCACCCCTATGTCGCCTATGGAATCTTACCGCTCTTTGCCTTTACCGCCGCAGGCTTCACACTGGAGGGGCTCAATTTCCGGGACGTTCTGGCACCCCTCCCCCTCGGCATCGCGGCGGGCCTGTTCTTCGGCAAGCAGGTGGCGGTTCTGAGCTGCATCGCTCTGGCGGTAAAGTCAGGTTTGGCGCGCAAGCCGACCGGGGCCACTTGGCTAGAGCTCTATGGCATCAGCCTATTGTGCGGCATCGGCTTTACGATGAGCCTGTTCATCGGCGGCCTCGCCTTTGCCGCTGGAGACGCCCTAATTCAAACGCAGATACGGCTTGGAGTCGTCGTCGGCTCGGTCGCCTCCACGGCTCTCGCCTTCGCTGTGCTCAATTTCGCAGCACAAAAGCGGCGGCGAAGCGGCGAAATAGAACAGGTCGGGATCTAATCTGTCTCATTTTCGTCACACACTGCGGAAAGCCTTGACGTACAAGGGCTTGCACCTTGCGTCCCAACCGACCCTCCCTATGTTCCGGGCAAGCTCTAACAGGCATAAGCCGGAAATGAGCGTAACGCGGGAACCCGAAATAGGGACCGCACAACCGCCGGGGAAGTTCATTGCGTATCGCAAACATTCTGAAATATACGGCCTCCGTGGCCGTACTCGCTGCCTTTGCCGGTAGCGCCAGCGCCCAAGAGGCCAATCGTCAGGTCGACGAGATCGTCGTCACCGCTCAAAAGCGCGAGCAGAGTCTGCAAAATGTGCCCATCGTGGTCACGGCCGTCAGCGCTCAACTGCTGCAAGATAGCGGCGTTAAGGACATCAAGGATCTGACGATCCTGACGCCGGGCCTACTCGTCACCTCGACCGCCAATGAAACCTCGACCACCGCCCGCATCCGCGGCATCGGTACCGTTGGTGACAATGCCGGTCTGGAATCTTCGGTCGGCATCATTGTCGACGGCGTCTATCGCCCTCGCAACGGCGTTGGCTTCGGCGATCTGGGCGAGATGCAGCGCGTTGAAGTGCTGAAAGGTCCACAAGGCACTCTGTTTGGCAAGAATACCTCGGCTGGCGTGATCAACATCATGACCAAGCAGCCCACCTTCAACTTTGGCGCAAACGGCGAACTGACCGTCGGCAACAATGGCGCTCTGGGTGCATCGGCTTCGATCAATGGTCCTATTGTGGCCGACAAGCTCGCCGGTCGCCTCTATGTGGCCGATCGCAAGCGCGATGGCTTCTACGACATACGCGTCGGCAAGGGCCCACGCACCAGCACGCAAGATCAGACCCAAGATTTCTGGTCGACCCGTGGCCAACTGCTCTTCACCCCGAACGATAGCGTCGATGTGAAGGTGATCGGTGACTACACCAAGCGCGACGAATCCTGCTGCGTCGGCGTCCAGATCAAGAACGGTGCAACCGCGCCGCTCGTCGCGGCTCTGGCTGGCATTTCAGGTGGCCTATCCACCACGCCAGCGCCTTGGAACCGCATCGCCTATGCCAACCGTGGCTCCGAACAGCAGATCACCGATCAAGGTCTGTCGGGCGAGCTGAACTGGAAGACGCCGTTCCTCGGCGGCGCCAAGGTCACCGCCATTACGGCGGCCCGCGATTGGGACTATGTCGCCGGTCAAGATTCTGACTTCACCACTGCCGACATCATCTATCGCCCATCGAATGGCGAGCAGGGAACCCGCTTCAAGCAGTTCAGCCAAGAGCTTCGTCTTGCCGGTGCGACTGACAAGGTCAACTGGCTGGTTGGCGCGTTCTACGCCAAGGAAGACCTCACGGCGAAGGCCACCTTGCGCTACGGCACCAACTTCGAATCCTACCTCAGCGGCCTGCTGGGCGGGCTTCCTCTAGCGGCCATCACCGGGCGTGCAGCCGGAACCGTCTATGCCGCAGGTGCGGGAAACCTCGACGTCTATAAGCAAGAGGGCACGACCTGGGCCCTGTTCAGCAACAACAGCATCCAAGTCACCGACAAGCTCGAACTGACCATGGGCCTGCGTTACACCAAGGACGAAAAGACCTTGGACGCGACCTATAGCAATATCGACGGTGCCGTCGGTTGCGCTGGCATTGCGCGCTGGGCCAATGGGGCGGTCACTACCCCTGCTGCGAGCCGCGCTGCCATCGTTGGCGCTGCCTGCCAAGCCTTTGCTAACCCGAACTATAACGGGCTGACGAACCACAAGTCGCGTTCGGAAGATGCTTGGAGCGGCACGGCCAAGGCCGCGTACCGGATCAACCCGTCCTACCTGACCTACGTGTCCTATGCGCGTGGCTATAAGTCGGGCGGATACAACCTCGACCGCGTGGCCCTGCCCTTCGCCTTCGCAGGTACGGCAACCGCAGCAACCTCGCTGCAGCCGATCTTGGACACCAGCTTCGGCGGCGAGTTCGTCGACAGCTATGAGGCCGGTATCAAGTCGACCCTTCTGGATCGCACCTTGCTGCTCAACGCGACTGTGTTCTCGCAGAAGCTGACAGACTTCCAGTTGAACGCCTTTAACGGCCTCTTCTTCCAGGTCCAATCGGTGCCAGAAGTGACCTCACAGGGCGTCGACACCGATCTGGTGTGGTTCCCGTCCAAGGGCCTGACCCTGCAGAGCGGCGTCACCTATTCTGACACCTCCTATGCTTCGGGCAAGAACCGGGCCCTTCTGGGCGCTTCGGCTTCGACCGCGCGTCTGCCAGGGGCACGCCTGTCGCTGGCTCCGCTTTGGTCCGCGTCGGCCTCGGCCACCTATGAGCGTAACTTCGGGACCCTCGTCGGCCGCGCCAATATCGGTGCCAAGTACTCGTCCAGCTACAATACCGGTTCGGATCTGAACCCTGTGAAGGTGCAGGCCGGTTACATCGTCGCCAATGGCCGTATCAGCCTGGGTACGACGGACGAGCGTCTGGCCCTGGAACTCTGGTCGCAGAACATGCTGAACCAGAAGTACTATCAGGTCGCCTATGACGCGCCGTTCCAATCGGGCAGCTATGATGCCTTCTTGGGTCAGCCACGCACCTATGGCGTAACCCTTCGCGTCAAGTACTAGGCCTTACCCACAGGTCAAAAGAGAGGCGGCCCGGAGCAATCCGGGCCGCCTTTTTTGTGGTCCAAACGTTGGGTTAGAAACTTAACCGAGCGTCTTTTTCAGAGCGCCGACCACATCGTCATAGGCTCCCAAAACGGCCGGGGCTAAGGCGGCGAGATTGTAAAAGCCGTGGATGAAGCCGTCATAGTGACGATGATCAACATCGACGCCAGCGGCAGTCAGGGCCTTCACATAGGCGATGCCCTCGTCGCTGAGAGGGTCATAACCCGCCGTCGACACAAAGGCCTTTGGCAGACCCGACAGGTCCTTGACGTCCAGAACCGATACGCGCGGGTCAGCGCCTTGGCCCGTATCGCCAAACAGGGCGTCGCGGAAATAGTGCATCCCGGCCTTGGTCAGGAAAAAGCCCTCGGCCAAGCGGTCCATCGACTCGGTCGTGACGGTGAAGGTGGTGACCGGATACATCAGGACCTGCATGG
>Ga0209499_1003085_pt1 | contig 10358 bp, 10 predicted proteins | sample C_130208_EF_Meta_FD_187306 | JGI IMG/M metagenome (GOLD analysis project Ga0209499, IMG submission 187306) | Freshwater microbial communities from Lake Croche, Canada to study carbon cycling - C_130208_EF_MetaG (SPAdes) (version 2) | ecosystem: Environmental > Aquatic > Freshwater > Lake... | reverse complement strand
TTTTAAGTTTTTCATGAGTTAATGCCAGCTCTTCACTAGTTGTGGAGTTGAGCTTAATTTGTTTCTTTACAACACCATTTACAGGCAACGCATATGGAATCACAGGAATGTCCCAAAACATGTTCAAATTAATTGGTTGATTCAAATACGCTATTTTTGTTTTGGTGGATATATAAATATCAGAAGATGTTGGCACATCATTGTTGACATCATTTAGAGTTTCTAAATCTTCGCATTCATCTCCAGATGATGCGTCACAATTGTATCCAGACGACACAAAGTCTGCCCATTCATCATCTATATTTGAAAGCGCGTCAGTCATAAACTTGTCCGTTAGTTACAATCTCTGTTTTTCTCTTTATGTCCTTTATATTTATTTTTGTTTCAATTATTTTCTTTTATATATAGTATAAAGATGTATTCAAACAAACACGTCGTCAGCTATGAAAAAAGCAAGAGTATACCTATTCAGCAAACTATAAACAAAACTCACGAATACGGGCTCAAACAGAATTTCTTTGATCCCACAAAAAGCTCACCTCCCAACGAGTTCATGTTGAAGTTGCGGATGCGAGCATCGTTATATAGTTCCGTTGATAGAACCCTTGGCCAGAAATGTTGACAATCGTGACAATGAATACAATAAATGGATTTGATTATCGGAATTCTCAGAGTGTATCAAATTTTCAACAAATGACAAAAACTCCGGGGTTACAGTAGAATTTCGAATAATATAATTCAAAAAATCTTTGATTATATTTTTCGTATCGATGTTATACTGTGTGCGAATCGAGACAACGTAATCACAAATTGATTCGAGTTTCTCTCGTTGTTCTAATTTTGAAAACAAAATGGCCCATACATTATCATCAATAATATTGAAATTGGTATTTGTAATATCCTGATTTGATTGCATAAAGTTGATCATACTTCGAATGTCGGACCTGTATAATTTTTGGATACATCCAAGCGATTGTTCACTCATATTTAAATTCTCTGACACCGAAATATGATTCAAAAATTTGATAATGTCGCTTTTTGGCAGCTGATTAAACCGCAAGCGAATAAACTCATTTTGTAGTCCCTCATCGATTTTACTAATATAATTACATATAAGGCAAAATCTTACGGTGCTTGAATAATGCTGTAAGAGATAACGGAGTGCCTGTTGGGCATTTTTTGTCATATAATCAACTTCGTCCAAAATAACAAATTTCATTCCATCGCGGAAGAGTGGTTTGGAATTTACGAAACAACTTATTTGATTGCGAATGATGTCAATCCCTCTCTCGTCGGAGGCATTTAAGTGTATGATAAGATCTTTATTTCTCTTGTTCAACTTGGATTGATATGAGTCGATTAGATTAATAATTGTTGTCGTTTTTCCTGTTCCTGGAGGGCCATAGAATAATAAGTTGGGGAAATAGGATGTCTCGATAATGTTGGATAGGATTTGTTTGTTCAATGGATCTAGCACGATATCATCAAACATGGTTGGTCTATATTTCTCTACAAATGGTATGAATTCCTTATTTGTGTTCATTATATTACTTTCCAGGAGTTGTATTTAATATATAATTGAATCAAATAATGCGCGAAACTATATTTGAAAATACAATAATAATGTCTGGATATTTGGAACTGATCATTGGGCCGATGTTTTCGGGGAAAACATCCAAATTGCTGGAGATTTACAAACAGTGTGAGTTTTGTGGAATACGCGTAGTTATTGTGAATCACGCAATTGACACAAGATACGACTCTCTTTTCGAAAATCAACCTTTAGAAAAGGTTGAACCAAACCAAGAAACAATTCCTTTGCCCAATTTTGACTCAACTTTTCCCAAAACTGGATGTCTAAAAGTGGATACGATGTTATCTAGTCACGACAAGGTAACCGCTCCTTGTATTCGTGCTGCCACATTAGACGAAGCGCGCAAAACTAATATTTTCCAGGATGCTGAGGTTATTTTGATTAATGAAGGACAGTTCTTTGATGACTTGTATGAGTTTGTTGTTGATATGCTAAAAGAGAAAAAAAAGATATATATTTGTGGTCTTGATGGAGATTTTGAGCGCAAACCAATTGGCACTATTTTGAGTTTGATCCCTTTGTGTGACAATGTTACCAAGTTGACATCACTGTGCTCCATATGCCGCAATGGAACTCTGGGGATATTTTCAATGCGTTTGACAGAAGAGAAAAGCCAAATCCTTGTGGGTGTTGATAACTATGTGCCTGTTTGTCGAATGTGTTATGAGAGAAAATAAAATTGAAAGTATTTTACATTTGTTGGTAGAGGTAATCTAAAATACAATATGTCAAAGGTTTATGTAGTTGTCGAAAACGGGGAGCTGTATCCAGTTCTGTATAGCAGTTACGAATCTGCTCGCAAAGCAGTTACTACCAAATATGCTGCTGAATTGAGAGAGGAATGGGAAGAGGTAAAAGAAATGAATGACCCGGATTACCAGATGGCATCAGTTATTGTTGATGAGTCCGTTACAGGCACGACAGAGCTCTATATTGAGAAAGGTATCAACATCATTGTACAGCGATACAATATTCCAAATGAATCAGCGTAAAAATAAAATCAGCACAAAGTATATTATAAAACAATTTAAATTAGTCTTGCGTAATTAATAAAATGTCAACTGTAAAACCAAAACGTGGAAGAAAGGCGAAGAAGGAGGAAGAGAATCCAAACCAAGAAGGGTTCGTTGAAGAAAATACAATCCAGATGGTTTTTCAAGAGGATGTAGATTTTTCTCAAGAAAAAGCAGATTTTGCTCCACTTTTGGAAAATGATGTGGATTTTGCTTCACTTTTGGAAAAGGTGGATCAACCCTTGGAAAAGGCAGATGTTGACATCCCAAAGAAGCGAGGTCGCAAGCCAAAGGGTGGAAAAATTATCCAACAAGTTGTTGCGACCGGTGACAATAAGGTAAACAAGCCAAATGTTATCCTACATTTAAAGTGTTCGCTGAAAGATATCCATTTTTCTACTTCTTCCCAGTCTAATATTCAATGTTTTAATTTCGAGACAAATAAGAGTGATTTATCATATGAAATAATCAGCAACAACGAAAATCCACTTTTTGAAAAAGTGGAGCAAAAGTGGGCTCCCTCTCCCGAAGGGAGCAGCAGAGGGAAGGGGCTTTGCCCCAGTGTCGAGCAAAAGTTTTGTTCTCTTTTCGAAAAAGAGTCATCGTGCTGTGATGAGGAACAAGAAGATGATTACAAAAAGGACAATGAACTCAAAGAGGTTTGGAAGAAGTTGAAGTCGTTAGAGCACAATCTACACGTAAACAACATCAGTGACAAGAAATCCGCCTGTTTCTGGTGTACATATGAATTTGACAATCCTCCAATTTATATACCAAAGAGCTATATGAAGGAAACGTATAATGTATATGGTTGTTTCTGTAGCCCCGAGTGTGCTGTTGCGCATTTGATGGAGGAGAATATTGATAGCTCGGCAAGATTTGAGAGATATCACATGATAAATCACATCTATACAAAGGTATACAATTATACAAAAAATATTAAGCCTGCCCCCAACCCATATTACATGTTGGACAAGTTTTATGGTAATTTGAGTATTCAAGAGTATCGCTCATTATTGCGTAACGAGCGTCTTTTTTTGATTGTTGATAAGCCGCTGACCCGCATTTTGCCCGAACTTCATGAAGATAACGACGATTTCATCATCAACAACAAAATTATTCCGTCGAACACTTACCAAATAAAGAAAAAAGTTCAGCGAAAACAGCAGAGTAAGAATACGATACTCAATGAGAAGTTTGGGTTCTAACACGGGGGCTCCGCCCCCGTAAACCCCCTCCCCAGTAAAAGGAAATAACCATTTTACGAGTTTTATAAAAATTCGTAAAATAATTGTTAGAAATGGGGCTTCGCCCCTGCCGACCTGTGTGGTCGGTGGGACGAGATGAGACCATATATAGTCACAATTATTTCAACATTCAAAATGCCCGCGAGGGGCGAAGCCCCGTTTATCTCCATTTTAAACATTTTTAGTCTCGCCACGCTCCTTGCGAGCAGTATAGTCTCGCATATTATCGTCCAAACGGGAACGTAGTTGTTTATAAATTTCTTGATTGACTGACTTTACGGGTAGTGCCTTTTTTTCAGTTAAACCCAAGTAATTACGAATCACCTTCAAATGATCATAATCAAACTCTTTTAGCTTTTCTCTCACAGTTATTTCGGTATAATCTGTTTGGCGGAGCACAATTTGGACCTTATCTTCAATTTCAACATTTTCAACAAAGGTGATTTTATCGTCCATGTATGAATTAGCTAAATTAATTTTTAAACTGTATTAAACGAATTGCTATATAGTAATCAATGACTTCTAATACATTTAATACCGCTCCATTGATGAATGAAGTAAATGAGTGTTTAACGAGAGGCCTACATACCATACTGAATAATTTTATGGATGATCATAGAATGTACAAGGATACGTATGAGGGAGTTATGCGTCTACCTTGTATGAGAGCTATATCTGGTACAAAGCCTCCGCAAATTGAAACTGATAATATGGTTGAACAGTTGAAACAGCAAGTTGCTCAGCTAGAAGATGAAATTGTGCGGTTGAAGTTGTTGGTGAATACCAAGTCTATTACGCATTCTGCGAGTGTTATGACTGATTCGGTCACTGTACCTTCGGTCACTGTACCTTCGGTCACTGTACCTTCGGTCACTGTACCTTCGGTAGAAAAGGAGAATATTACTTTGGTCTTGGAGGTTGATCAGTTTGATAATGCTGAGGAGGAAGAGGAGGAAGAGGAGGATGAGGAGGATGAGGAAGAGGATGAGGAGGATGAGGAGGATGAGGAAGAGGATGAGGAAGATGAGGAAGAGGATGAGGATGAGGAGGAACAAGTCAAGACGATTGTAGAGGAGGAACAAGTCAAGACGATTGTAGAGGAACAAGTCAAGATGATTGTAGAGGAGGAATCAGCTGTAAATGAACAAGAGGAATCGGCTGATGGCGAGGAGGAGGAGTTGTTCGAAATTGAAATTGACGGCGTTTCCTATTGTACCGGCGATGAAGACAAGGGTATTATTTATGAATTGACTGCGGACGGGGAAGTTGGTAAAAAGGTTGGTTATTTGAAGGCCGGTGAACCTTTTTTTTATTAGAGTAATATATGAATAAATTGTGTGCCCCCGCTATTATTTATTTACTATTTTCAATCACACAAATGCTTATTGATATGTACAAAGGCCTATATAACACTGTGGGAATGAAGGCAATTGTCACAATAATGGTAACCTTGCTGTTAAATATTTTGTGTGAACGTGGTTTAGGTGTCATTTCTTGGATAATTGTGTTTATTCCATTTGTCTTGATGACTGTTATCGTCAGCATGTTATTATATGTATTTGGCCTTGATGTTGCGAGTGGAACAATAAATAAAAAACAGGATATAGATAATGTAAAACTCGACGAAAAAGGCAATATACTTATTTATGACCCATATTACAATCCATTGATAAATCCGGTATATTACAAAAAACCAAATGTGATTGTTCCCAAACCTCTAGAAAAACCTCTTAACCAGACACAAGGTCCAAATATTTTTTCGACTAGTGATCCAGCATATACAAGTTAGCCCATTTATTAAATGGTTTGTGTGCCATTTGAAAGGTGTAATAAAGTGATTTAAAAAAATATCACTTTATTAAGTAACATGACACCCTTTACTATGCTCGCTCTATTTACAAATGGCTCATTTATCATACTCTTGTTGAATGACTATTTTCGCACAAACTTTCCAGATAATTACAATCGCTTTTGGATAAATGTAATGTATTATTGTATTTACACATTCAGTAAAATCCAGCACACAACTAACAAATATATTATTGGACCTATCAACTCATTTATCGATCATTATACAAGATCGTATAATGAAAAAAATATTCACTTTGTATTTGATGATGAAGTCACGTGTATTACCAATACAATTAGATTATTTCAAGATATCCCATACATGTATGATTTTATCATCTATACAAAGAAGAATGAGAGAAATAAACTGAAGAAACTCATACACGGGATACCAAATGATGATAAATTTGAATGTGAGGAGTCAAACATCAAATTCATTTTGGTTGAAATAGAATTTGATAATCAAACGCTTAAAATCGATTTTAAACCCAACTCGCATGATAATTATTATGTAGTTGGTAACATTTTCAACGCGACATTTATACGTTATTTGTTGGCAACATATTATGTGGTTGATGAACTTCCTGATGAATACAAACTGAATATACTTGATCATTCTGTAAATCGAATTGAAGTTGATGAGACAAAGTCGATCAAGATTGAGAAGAATGGATATTCAATAATAACTGCCGTTCGTTAAATAAAAGTTATAATTGATAAAGAAAACAATATAAAAAAATTGAGTGAATTATGTACAAATGGTAACCCATGAAACTACGATGACAACCCCTAGTGCGTCAGAGGAGCACAATTTGTTATCAGACAGGTGGACTCTTTGGGCGCATCTACCTCATAACACGGACTGGAGTATTCAAAGTTATATCAAGATATACACTTTTACTACAGTCGAGGAAACCATTGCTGTGACAGAAACCCTACCTAGTATCCTTGTTGAAAATTGTATGTTATTTATGATGCGCGATGGCATTAAACCTACTTGGGAAGACCCCAAAAACCGCAACGGTGGTTGTTTTTCGTATAAGATTTCAAACAAAATAGTGCATAAGGTTTGGAAGGAGTTGAGTTATGTCGTAGTTGGGGGCACTGTTAGCAAACAGGCGGGGTATGTTAACAATGTTACGGGGATTACCATTTCACCAAAGAAAAATTTCTGTATTATAAAAATTTGGATGGCTGATTGCTCGAATCAAAACCCTGAACTAGTTACGAGTGATTTAAAGGGGATCAGCCCCCAAGGTTGTTTGTTCAAGAAACATATGCCGGAGTACTAAATCCACCTTTAAAAAATCCACCTTTAGAAAAGGTGGAGCCAAATCCGGGAAAAAAATAAAACCAAAAATAAAGTTTATAGACATATCTTATTTTTATTACCATCTATGATAATAAAAATACTTAAAATAAAATATATTATACGGCATTAAAATATATACTTGGATTTTGCTCCACCATCTCTTTTTTAAAAAGAGAACAAAACTTTTGCTCCACCATCTCTTTTTATAAAAAGAGAACAAAACTTTTGCTCCACCATCTCTTTTTTAAAAAGAGAACAAAACTTTTGCTCCACTTTTTCCAAAAGTGGATTTTACTAAAAGTGGAAAAACAATATAAACATTTTTTTTATCATAAATTAATGAAGACAGTAGAGATCGACAAGAAGCCATACGTTGTAAATGACGACGAGTTCAGTAAATTGGATATAGATAAATTCTGTAATGTGAAGATTCTTTTGAAGTTAAGTTTATATGAACGAGTTATTTCTCTCATACAGGATATTTCCAAACAACTTGATCTAAAGAATTGTGTTATAATCAATCCTACTCATGGTGGGTTTGTCCCAATTGCTTGCTCACCTAATTTTGAAAATGTTTACATTTCGAATGTTTCCCCTGAACATAGTGCCAACATTGCTACGAACATTGCCAAATATGGTGTTAGTAATATAAATTCTCTTTTAGAAAAAGAGAACAAAAATCCGTCTCCACTTTTGGAAGAAAATTTATTCATGTTTGTAGAGAAATCAAAAGACGTAAATTATCAATTACTTATCAAACCCAAGCCATCATTCGTGTTAACGGAAACTAACCCTACAGTTGCGCACATGTATCACAAGGCCTACAAACTGACTGGCACAGACTTATCGCTCTATGTATCCAAAGAGAAGCACGATGATTTTCAAAGAAAATTTTCCTATTATATTAACAATGAGACCACCGAATTGTTCTACGATAACCTTATCAATTTGTGTATCATGGTCAAGAATGGTGGACCACAATTCGAGGACATGTTAATGAAAAATATGCCGGTAATTGATGAATGGACGATTCTGGATACAGGTAGCACAGATGATACACTCGCAATAATCAACAAAGTGCTAGTGGGCAAGAAGCGTGGTAACTTGTATCAAGAACCATTTATTAATTTTCGCGATAGTCGCAATCGATTGATTGAGCTCGCAGGGAAACGTTGTAAATATATTTTGATGCTAGATGACACATACCGAATGGAAGGCAACTTGCGCGGATTTTTAAATGATATGAGGGCTGATCAAATGTCCGATTCCCTCAGTTTGTATATCAAGAGTGATGATGTTGAATATTCATCGAACCGAATTATCAAAACGAACAGGGATCTCAAGTATTTGTACAGAATCCATGAAGTCATACAAGAACATAACAATATGAATGTAATTATTCCTAATTATGAGGCTAACATTTTAGATGGAAGATTTGAATACATGGAAGAGAGAACCCATAACCGCAAACAGCTGGATTTAAAGTTACTGTATGAGGAATTAGAGGAAGATCCCGACAATCCAAGAACACACTATTATTTGGCGCAAACATATAATTTACTTGGAGATCATGAGAATTGTTACAAGTGGTATCTCGCAAGAATGAATCACCCCAAACCAGGATTTCTTCAAGAAAAGGTCGATGCCGTATTTGAAGCGGCGCGGCAAGCCAATTTTAGTCTTAATCGGCCATGGCCGGAGTGTGAGGAATTATATTTGAGGGCGTATGAGCTGGACAAAACAAGACCCGATTCGCTATATTTCTTGGGTATTCATTATTATTTGGAGGGGTCAAGACAAATTGCCTATAATTATTTCAAGAAGGGGTTCGAGCTTGGATATCCAGTTCACTGCCAATACGGATTAAAGCCGACACTGAGCTATCATTTCTTGCCAAAATTCTTGACGGAATTGTGTTATGAATTCAAAAATTATGAGTTGGGAGAACAATCCGCAAAGTTTTTCTTACAGAATAATCCTTCTACTGCTGATGGATATGAGGTCCAGTTATCATGGCATAATATCTTTGTTAATTTGAACAAGATGAATGTTCCTGCCAAAATTGAGGTGAGGAGTGATAAGCCGTTATTGTGCTTTGTTGCTGATGGGGGATTCGAGCCTTGGACGGGAGCAGATATTTTGACAAAGGGGGTTGGCGGCTCAGAGACGTATATTATTGAAATGGCGCGTTATATTCAAGAACATGGGCATTTCAAAGTTGTTGTGTTCTGTAATTGTATTAACTCAAGTGTCTTTGAAGGTGTGGATTATATTCCACTGGATCATTTTCAGCCAGTTGCGAAACAAGTCAAGATTGATACTTGTATCATTAGTCGTTTTACAGAGTATGTTCCCGTCGCAATCCAGGGCCAAGTGGATAATATATATATTGTGTTACATGATTTGACACCTTCGGGGTGTGTTATTCCAATGAGTCCAAAGTTGAAGCAAATCTTCTGTTTGAGTGAGTGGCATGTGGGGTATTTCTTGGAGCGGTTTCCAATATTCAAGGATATAACAGCACCATTTTACTATGGGACGGGGGGTAGATCCCCCTCCCTTCGGGACCCCCCTCACGGAGACACCAGATCATCGCTAAGGGACCCCCCATCTGTAAAGGATTTTTTAACAACCACGGGGGGCATTCCTTCAGGAGGGGGGGTCCCGAAGGGAGGGGGGAAACCCCCCGTATTTATATACTCATCATTCCCAAATCGCGGACTATTACAATTGTTACAAATGTGGCCAAGAATTGTTTCTAAATATCCAAATGCTTCTCTACATATTTATGCTGATGTAGATGGTAAGTGGGTGAATTCAGTTGAGCCTAATAAAATGTCTCAAATCAGGCAACTATTGAATTATTACAAAGATATCAAATCAATCAATATTGTGTATCATGGTTGGGTGAGTAAGAGCACGTTAACTGCGGCGTGGCTTGAAGCCGATTATTGGTTGTATCCGTGTACATTCATGGAAACCTTTTGCTTGACCGCACTGGAAGCCGCTATTTCCAAGACGGTTTGTATTACCAATGGTCTTGCTGCGCTTCAAAACACTGTTGGCGACAGGGGAGTTTGTGTTGACGGTGATGCGACGACTCGCGAGTGGCAAGATAAGGCATTGGAAGCTCTGTTTTCAATTATGGAAAATAAGGATGCGAGAGAAACGTTAATTGAGAAAAATTATCAGTGGGCATCGAAGTTAACGTGGAAAAATCAGGCATACAAGTTGGTGAACGAGTATCTCATACGGGGGCCAAGCCCCCTCCCTTCGGGACCCCCTCTTATTATAGGAGACATAATTCCTTCTGTAGTGGGGGTTAACTCATTACAGCTCCCTTC
>Ga0209499_1003083_pt1 | contig 10362 bp, 11 predicted proteins | sample C_130208_EF_Meta_FD_187306 | JGI IMG/M metagenome (GOLD analysis project Ga0209499, IMG submission 187306) | Freshwater microbial communities from Lake Croche, Canada to study carbon cycling - C_130208_EF_MetaG (SPAdes) (version 2) | ecosystem: Environmental > Aquatic > Freshwater > Lake... | reverse complement strand
GGCGAGATGACGGCGGGGCCCGCCAAAGTCATACGGTTGGGCTAGCGCCACGATTTTTCTGCGAAAAATCACAAACAAAAACGTCAGACGTCGATCCAATTTTTCGCAGAAAAATTTCTTCTTCGACCGAAATCTTTTTGCATGGCGCATTTTGGATGAGAATCGCCTCGATTTGCCAAAATCTTACAAGAAAATTGATCTCACTTTGTCGGCGTCTGCCGAGACAGAGTGTATCTGCATTACGTGGCGCAGACACACAGGATGGCGCTGCAAGCTATGCGTAGATTGCATGGCTGGCATGTAAGAAACAGCATGACGAATCGTCTTCTAATCGTTACAACCGCGCAATGTCAGAAAAGACAAGAGTAAGAAGCAGGACGCAAGATGGCCGATTTCATAGACAGCACCGCCTTTAACTTTGAACAAGGTCAGCGCGCACGCAAATTGTTTGCGGCCGTGGTTCTGGCGGCTTTGGATGATGCCATTGCAGATGATAAAAAATATGGCAACGGCCCCGACCAGATCGCCCGCTGGGCCCGGTCGCGCGATGGGCGCGAGGTTTTGTCTTGCGCGGGGATTGACCCCAACGAACGTGTGGTCAAAGGCTTGATGGAATTTGTGGGCAAAGGGGTACGCACCTCGGTTGCTTTGTCGCGCGAAGAAAGCGAACGGCGGCACGCCTTGGAATTGGATCAGGCGGAAGCGGCGTAAATCTGCACCGAAAACTGTCATAAAAACGCGCCTTACAGCGCGTTTTTTATTTACAATCAAAGCGGTGCGGGGCGGCCTTAATGCGACTTACGCAGGTCCATCTCACGCGCGATTTCGGCTTTGACCAGTTTGCGGATGCTGCGGGTGATGCGCAGGCCCAAATCGCCTTGAAACTGTTCGCGGATCAGATCGCGCACCACATCGCGCAAAGCCAGTTCGGCAAGGTCGGCTTGTTGCGACAAATCTTTTGCACTTCTTAGTGGCGCGGTAGTATCGTTTTCAGCCGTCGGATCCATCGCGGCGGCGTCGGTTGGCTGTGTGGCGACCTCGGCTTTTGGTTCAATCGGCATGGCAAAGCCGGTTGCGGGCTGCAAAAGCAACCTGTGCAAAGCGTCAGCGGGCTTTGGGCGCGCAACAGGCCGCACAATCCGCAGGTTGGGCGTTAATTTCAGCGTCACGCTTGCCGCCGACCCTATGCGCGGCTCATCCACAACCAAGCGGCGGATCGAAGAGAGGACGTCATCGCTTGGGAGATTCGTGTCCGCCATGATTGCCTTAAGTCCTGATCTTGTCACTTGGGGGCGCTGCTGGCTTGACGCAACGGCTTTGGGCAAAACTTAAGCCATCCCCCGGCATGACACAAGCAAGCCATCCACCATTGCGGCAAAACCTGGGCAGAATCCTGTCACTTGCCCAAGGTCTTTAGCAGCTTATCCAACTTCGCCCCCCGCGCCGACGTGGCCGGTGCCTTTTTGACCGCATTGAGATACGCAGAAGGGTCAAAGGTCGGAATGCCCAGATGCAACTGATCGGCTGTCAGCAAGCCCATTGCCGCCAAAAGCCCATATTGGCTGATCGACAGATTGGCCTGCGCTTGCAACTGCCCGGCTTTGGCCGAGAGCAGGTCTTGCTCGGCGTTCAGAACGTCTAGCGTGGTGCGGCTGCCCAGTTGGGCCTCTTGCTTGATGCCATCATAAGCGGCTTGCGCGGCGTGGATCTGTTCTTGGGTTGCGGCAATCGAGGCATTGGCCACCAAGATATTCGACCAAGCCTTGCCGACAGATTCGGTCAGACTGACGCCGACCTGCATTTGGGCGGCATGGGCCTCTTCTTGCTGCGCGATGGCTTTACGCACCGCCGAGGACAAACGCCCCCCGGCATAAATCGTCTGGTCCAGTTGCAAGCCCAAGGCGCTGGCCGTGCTGCCCAAACCGTCGGTGTTGTAGGTTTCGGTTATGGCGGCATTCAGACCCAAACTGGGCGACATTTGCGCCTTGGCCAAATCTACGCCCAGATCAGCGGCTTTGACCTGATGGGCCGACTGGGCGACAGCGGGGTGACCGCGCAGCGCAATGGCAAGGGCCGCGTCGACCGATTTCACGGCAATCGGCTTTTGCGGCAGGGCGGACAAATGATCAGGATAATGCCCGATCGCGGCCTTGTAGCGCTCTTTGGCCACGGTATAATTGCCCTGCGCCGCAGCCAGTTGCGCCTTGGCAGAGGCCAGTTGCGCCTCGGCCAAAGACACATCGGTTTTGGTCACTTCACCCACATCAAAGCGGTCTTGGGTGGCCTGCAAATCTTGACCAATCAGGTTGACGTTCGACTCTTGGGTGGCGACCAAATCGGCCTGCAGGGCCACGTTGACATAGGCCTGCACAGCGTCAAACATCACCTGCTGTTCCACCCCGACCAATGCCGCCTGCGAGGCAAGGACCAATTCGGTCTTCAAAGCCAGGGTTGTCTTGCCCCGCCCAAAGTCCAGCAGGGTGAAACTGGCCTGCAAGCTGGATGAGCCGCTGTAAGAAAAGCCATCACCGGAAAAAATCGGCTCTCGCCCCGTGGCGTAGTTTACGTCCGTCCGCCCGAATTTACTGACAAAACTCACCACCGGGCGCAAGCTGCCCACGGCTGTGGCCACGTCTTCATCGGCGGCGCGCAGCACGGCTTGGTTTTGCTCTAGCAAATGCGAATTGCGATAGGCCGCAATCAAGGCATCGGCCAAGCTTTCAGACCAAGCCACGCTTGGTGCAAAAGACACTGCGCTTAACACAAAGGCTTTGAATAAGTTCCGCATCATCTACCCCATGAATATGTCCGGTCACCCCGGCAGCCTAATGGTCACGATCGCCCTAAGGCAGACCCTTTAAAGAACAAAGCCCCGCGCCGCTTCAAACCCCGGCGCGATCGGGGCCGTGGCATTAAAGGCAAAGCGCCAAGTTACTTTAGCATCGTATTTGTAACCAATGCGCGCCACGCCCAAAGCGCCGTCCATAAAGATGGCCGCCAGACGGCCGCCCTCTTTGACCTGCGCCTCAAGGGCTGGGGGGAAAACCTCGGCCCCGCCTTCCAGCAAAATCACATCATAAGGGCCCTGGGCAAAGGCGCCTTCGCCCAAAGGCCCCACCACCATCTTGGCCTTGCCTTGCAGGCTTTGGCTGGCGGCGGCGGCCATGACGGCATCGTCTTCAACGGCCACCACATCCGCGCCCATTTCTGCCAAGACAGCGGCCCCATAGCCATAGCCTGCACCCAGACACAAAACCTTTTCACCCGGCAAAACATCCAGCGCATCCAAAAGCTTGGCAAGGCTGCGCGCTTCTAGCACAACGCGGCGCGGGGCCAGCGGGATATTGCCGCCGACATAGGCCGCCTCACGCGCGGCGGGCGGTACGAAGTCTTCGCGCGGCACGGCCAGCATGGCGGCGATGATGGGGAATTTGGTCACATCCTGCGGGCGGACTTGGGTATCGACCATGGTGATGCGGCGGGTCTGAAAATCACTCATTGGGTTCTATTCCAGCAAACACAGGGTTGTCTTGGGTTCAGGTGCTTTCTTACAACACCTAGATAGTGATGCAGCCTATACTGCCACAGATAGGGTGGCAAGGGCAACGGGCTGCCGACGCGACGGGCAAGGCTTTGGCATCACGCGACGGGCAGCAAAACCTCAACCTCGGCCCCGTCGCGCAGGGCGGTGTAAAAGCAACTGCGCCGGTTGGTGTGGCAAGCCGGGCCGGTCTGGCGCACAAGGGCCAAAAGGCAATCGCGGTCGCAATCCAGCCGCAGCTCGACCAGCGCTTGGGTATGGCCAGAGCTTTCGCCCTTGACCCAAAACGCCGCGCGCGAGCGCGACCAATAGGTGACACGCCCCGTCGCCAAGGTCTGCGCCACCGCCTGCGCGTTCATCCACGCCAGCATCAGCACATCGCCGCTGTCGGCATCTTGCGCGATGCAGGGGATCAGACCCTGCGCATCGAATTTCAGCGTGGCGGGGTCAAAGGTCATGCGCTTCTCCTTGGCGGGCAGGCGGGTAAGGACTATCTAAGCCAGAGACTGGCCTTGGACCAGCCTGTTCCCGCCCGATGGAAAGCCCGTAAGATGAGCGATAGCGACCTTATGACCCTCTATTCTGGCCGCATTCTGGCGCTGGCGGCGGATATTCCGCATCTGGGGCATCTGGATGCGCCGCAGGGGGTGGCCAAAAAACGCTCGCCGCTGTGTGGATCGACGGTGTCGGTCGAGGTGCAGATGACCGACGGCAAGGTCAGCGCCTTTGCCCAAGAGGTGCGTGCCTGCGCCTTGGGGCAGGCGGCGGCGTCAGTGCTGGGGCAAGCGGTGATCGGGCGCAGCTTGGCAGAGCTAGAGGCCGCCCGTTTTGCCCTGTTAACCATGCTGAAAGACGACGGCCCCATCCCCCCCGCGCCTTTTGCCGACTTCGAGGTGCTGATCCCTGCCCGCGCCTATAAGAATCGCCACGCCTCGATCCTGCTGGCCCTTGAGGCGACCTGTGACGCCGTTCGATTGGCCCAAGGTGAAGCCCGATAAAAAAAACGCCGCACATCCCCAAGGGATGGCGGCGCAGGGATGGGTCAGTCTGCAGGCAAGGCAGGCTTTGGGGCAAAGCCACCCGCAGCGACCACAGGCAGATCAGGCAACGCCGGAAAAGGTCAGACCGACGAACAAAATCACAAACAAAGTGGCAACGCCGATGACATCTTCACATTCGCCAGCAAGGGCAACGATCTGGCGGGACAAGCGCTTGAACATGGGAACCTCCGTTTTGTTGCTACATTGTTCTCATATTCTTTACCCCCTGTAAAGAATTATTTGAGAACTTATGCAGAACAAACCCTCACCCCACCGCCAGCAGCTTGATCGCGCGGTCTTGATCTAACAGCCACAACAGCACCCGCGCCGCCTTGCCCCTTGGGCTGACAAGGGCCGGATCATCGGCCAGCAAACGGCGCGCATCGCTTTGGGCTATGGCCATCAAGCCTGCCTGACGTTCCAGATCGGCCATGCGAAAGCGCGGCAGGCCGGATTGGGCGTGGCCGATCAAATCGCCTGCCCCGCGCATCGCCAGATCTTCTTCAGAAATGCGAAAGCCATCCTCGGTGTCGCGAATCACCTTCAGCCGCCGCTCGCCACTGGCGCCAAGCGGCGCGTGGTACAGCAAAAGACAGGTCGACTGTGCCGCCCCCCGCCCGACCCTGCCGCGCAGTTGGTGCAACTGGGCAAGGCCAAAAATCTCGGCCCGCTCAATCACCATGATCGAGGCATTGGGCACATTTACCCCCACTTCAATCACCGTGGTGGCGACCAGCACCTTGGTGACGCCCGCCTGAAACCGCGCCATGGCGGCGTCTTTGTCCGCCGGTGGCATCTGGCCATGCACCAAGCCCACCGCATCGCCGAACTGCGCGCGCAGCGCTGCAAAGCGCGCCTCGGCACTGGCGTAATCGAGCACTTCGGAATCTTCGACCAAGGGGCAGACCCAATAGGCCTGCCGCCCTTCGCCCAAGGCTTTGGACAGGTGGCCCACCACTTCCTCCATCCGCGCATCCGAAATCAGCGCGGTGCGAATCGGTTTGCGACCGGCGGGCTTTTCATCCAGCACCGAAATGTCCATGTCGCCGTAACTGGCCAGCGCGAGTGAGCGCGGAATGGGCGTGGCGGTCATCACCAGCACATCGACCGCCTGCCCCTTGGCCCCCAGCTCCATCCGTTGGGCCACACCGAAGCGGTGTTGTTCATCGACCACCGCCAAGCGCAGATCGTGAAACTGCACGTCTTTTTGAAACACCGCATGGGTGCCGACCAGAATATGGGTGCGCCCTTGGGCCAGATCGGCCAGCTTGGCCGCACGCTCGGACCCCCTGTCGCGACCTGACAGGATATCCAGCGTTATCCCCGCAGTTTGCGCCAAGGGCCGCAGCCCTTCGTAATGCTGACGGGCAAGGATCTCGGTCGGGGCCATCATCACGCCCTGCCCGCCCGCCTCGACCGCGACCAGCAGGGCCAAGAACGCCACAAGGGTTTTGCCCGACCCCACATCGCCTTGCAGCAAACGGTTCATCCGCATAGGCGATTCCATATCCAAAGCGATCTCAGCCGCCGCACGGCTTTGCGCGCCTGTGGGCTGATAGGGCAAGGCCGCCAGAACCTTGGCCTGCAACTGCCCATCGCCGCGGCTGCTGCGGCCCTTGCCCTTGCGCAAAGCGGTGCGGGCCAAGGCGAGCGTCAGTTGGTGGGCGAAAAGCTCGTCATAGGCCAAGCGGGCGCGGGCTTGGGTGTCGGGCGACAGGTCGGCCGCGCCCTGCGGGGCGTGGACTTGGGCAAGGGCCCTGCGCCATTCCGGCCAGCCTTCTTTTGCCTTTAAGGGGCCGTCGATCCATTCAGGCAACTCAGGCGTGCGCGCCAAGGCCGATTCGATCCCCTTGGCGATCAGCTTTTGCGTGACCCCCGCTGTCAGCGGATAGACCGGTTCAAAGGCCGGAAGGGTGCCCGCCTCTTCCAGCCGCAGCACGTGATCGGGGTGGACCATCTGGCCGATGCCGTCGAACAGTTCAATCTTGCCCGACACCACCCGCCGCTGGCCCGTGGGCAAAAGCTCGCGCAGATAGGCGTCGCGGGCGTGAAAGAACACCAGTTGGAATTCCACCTGCGCATCGCGCACGTTGACACGGTAGGGCCGCCCCTTTTGGCGGGGGGGCAGATGCAGGCCGACCTCGACCTCAACCGTCACCGTGGTTGGTGCGATCACATCGCGGATCGAGGCTTTGCGCCCGCGATCCACGCCGGTATGGGGCAGCAAGAACAAGAAATCCTTGGGCTTTTCCACCCCTAACGGCCCCAAAGCCTTGGCAGTCTTAGGGCCGATCCCGTCTAGCGTTTCCAAAGACGCAAACAGCGGGAACAGAATTTCCGGCCGCGTCATGCCAGCCCTGCAAGGGCGATCCAGGCATCCTCGTCAATCAAAGCCACGCCCAAACGCTCTGCATCCTTGGCCTTTGACCCCGCCCCCGGGCCTGCAATCACCAGATCGGTCTTAGCACTCACAGAACCTGCGACTTTCGCCCCCAAAGCCTCGGCCCGCGCTTTGGCTTCAGCACGGGTCATTTTTTCCAAAGTGCCTGTAAAAACCAGCGTCTTGCCCGCGATATCCGATGCCACCGTGGCGCGTGCCTGCACCGGAAGGATCGTCAGATGCTGCGCCAAAGCGTCGATGGCGGCGCGTTCGGCGGGGTTGCGGAAGGATTCCGTCAGGCTTTGCGCCACAACCGCGCCAATGCCGTCGGCCGAGAGCAGATCCTCCCACGCCGGATTGCCCGGTTCGGCCAGGGTAATCGCCGCCTCAAAGGCGGGCCAAGTGGTGTAATGCCGGGCAATCACGCCTGCGGCCACCTCGCCCACGTGGCGGATGCCAAGGGCAAAGATCAAACGATCTAGGGGAATGGTGCGGCGTGCCTCGATGGCAGCAAAAAGGTTGGTGGCGGATTTTTCGCCGAATCCGTCACGGTTTTTCAGCTTTTTGAAGGGGTTAGCGGCGTCTTTGGCGGCGAGGGTAAAGATATCGGCGGGCTGTTTGACGGGCAGGTCAGGGTCGGCAAAGAACATCTCGATCTGCTTGGCCCCCAACCCTTCGATGTCAAATGCCCCGCGCGAGACGAAGTGTTTCAGCCGTTCCACCCCTTGAGCGGGGCAGATCAACCCACCCGTGCAGCGGCGCACCGAATCACCCGGCTCGCGGTGGGCAGGACTGCCGCATTCGGGGCAAATCTGCGGGAATTCATAGGGTTGCGCGGTGCTGCTGCGCTGCGACAGGTCAATGTCGGCGACCTTGGGGATCACATCGCCCGCGCGGTAGACCTGCACCCAGTCGCCCACGCGGATATCCTTACCATCGCGGATCGCAGCCCCCTTGGAATCGCGTCCGGCGATGTAATCTTCGTTATGCAGCGTGGCGTTTGACACAACCACCCCGCCCACGGTGACGGGCTGCAACCGCGCCACAGGCGACAAGGCCCCCGTGCGCCCGACCTGAATGTCGATCGCCAAAAGCCGGGTCCAAGCCAGTTCCGCAGGGAATTTATGCGCAATGGCCCAACGAGGGGTGGTGGAACGAAAGCCCAACCGCTCTTGCAGCGCCAGATCGTTGACCTTGTAGACCACGCCGTCGATGTCATAGCCCAAAGTGGCGCGCATGGCTTCAATCTTGGCGTAATGGGCCATCATGTCGGTGGGGCTGTGGCACAGAACCGTTAGCGGATTAACCTGAAATCCCAAAGCCTTAAACGCCGACATTGCCGCGAGTTGGCTCGCCCCCAAGGGCTGTGACACAGCCCCCCACGCATAGGCAAAAAACCGCAAAGGGCGGGCGGCGGTGATGCTGGCGTCGAGTTGGCGCAAAGACCCTGCGGCGGCATTGCGCGGGTTGGCAAAGGTTTTGTCGCCCCGCGCGGTCTGCCGCACGTTCAGATCGGCGAAATCGGCGTGAGACATATACACCTCCCCCCGCACCTCGATCAGCGGTTGGGCGGTGGGCAGGGTTTGAGGAATATCGGCAATCGTGCGGACATTTTGCGTGACATCTTCGCCCACTTCGCCATCGCCGCGGGTGGCGGCCTGCACCAAGACGCCGTTTTCATAGCGCAGGTTCAGCGACAAGCCGTCAATCTTGGGCTCTGCCGTATAGCTGACCTCTTGGATGCTCAGAAACTTCTTCACCCTATCGTCAAAATCGGTCACGTCCGCGTCAGAAAACGCGTTTTCAAGGCTTAACATCCGCACCCGATGCGCGACCTTGCCAAAGCCCGAGGCCACACCGCCACCCACCTGCTCTGACGGGCTATCCCCCCGTTTTAGCGCCGGAAACCGCGCCTCGATCGCGGCGTTGCGGCGTTTGAGCGCGTCATAGGCGGCATCCGACATCTCTGGCGCATCGCGCAGGTGGTAGGCCGCATTGGCGGCAGCCAGCACTTGCGCCAAACGGGCCAGCTGATCGGCCGCTTCCGCATGGTTTAGATCTTCAACCGCTTTGTCCATAACCGCCCCCCGCTTTGGGCTAGGGTATGCGGCGGCGCGGCGAATTTCCAGCCGTCAGGCGCTGGCGGCCAAGCGCGGCAGATCGGCAATGCTGGGTTCGCGCAGCACATAGCCCCTGCCCCAGACGGTTTCGATATAGCTTTGCCCCCCCGTCGCCTCTGCCAGCTTTTTGCGCAGCTTGCAGATAAAGACGTCGATGATCTTCAACTCGGGCTCGTCCATGCCGCCGTAGAGGTGGTTGAGAAACATCTCTTTGGTCAGCGTGCTGCCTTTGCGCAGGCTAAGCAGCTCGAGCATTTGATATTCCTTGCCCGTCAGGTGCACACCGCGCCCCTCAACCTCGACCGTTTTGGCATCAAGGTTCACCACCAGTTTCCCGATGCGAATCACCGACTGGGCATGGCCCTTAGAGCGGCGGATGATGGCATGGATGCGCGCGACGAGCTCTTCGCGGTGAAAGGGTTTGCTTAGGTAATCATCGGCACCAAAGCCAAAGCCTTTCAGCTTGCTGTCGGTATCATCCGCGCCCGACAAGATCAGGATCGGCGTGTCAATCCGTGCCAGACGCAACTGGCGCAGCACCTCATGGCCCGACATATCGGGCAGGTTCAGATCCAGAAGGATCAGGTCATAGTCATACAGCTTCGCCAGATCGATCCCGTCTTCGCCCAGATCGGCGCAGTAGACGTTAAGATTGGCATGGCCCAGCATCATTTCGATGCTGCGCGAGGTTGTCGGATCGTCTTCCACCAGAAGAATGCGCATCTAAAAGCTCCGTGCCAATATGCTTATGGTTGAGTTTGCCGCCTAAGGGTTAACGAAGTGTTACTATGCCACAACGAAAGTGTAAAACCACCTAAAGTTGTCGATATTTTTGCAAAGCTGTGACGCGCAGGGCCTTGTCGCCGTGCTTTTCAACCGCGTCGCGCCACAAATGAAACTCTTCTTCAGACAATTCGTACCGTTCCAACGCATCGCTGAGAGCGATCAATCCGTGCTGCACCGCCTTGACGACCACGGCTTTGCGGCTGGCAACCCAGCGTTTTGTGTCGCGGGCCGGCAAATCGGCGCGACTCAGGACCTTGCCGTCGGGCAGGGTCACTTGACGTGGGCCATCGACTTTCTTCAGATACATGGGCCTATCCTCGTTAAATCTCCCCCAAAATGCCGAAGCAGCCTTAACGAACCGTGAAGCAAGGGGTTGAGACTGCGCCGCATTTTCCTATATTGCACATCAATCCCTTAACATGGCCGCAATCATGCTGGACGCAAAACTGAACTCTCTGGGGCTGCCCAAGGCCCCGGCTGACACCCGCGTCGTTG
>Ga0209499_1003082_pt1 | contig 10363 bp, 2 predicted proteins | sample C_130208_EF_Meta_FD_187306 | JGI IMG/M metagenome (GOLD analysis project Ga0209499, IMG submission 187306) | Freshwater microbial communities from Lake Croche, Canada to study carbon cycling - C_130208_EF_MetaG (SPAdes) (version 2) | ecosystem: Environmental > Aquatic > Freshwater > Lake | place... | reverse complement strand
AGTGCTGGCTTGTAGTGTATTTGTAGTGATAGTGCTGGCTTGTATTATAGATGTTATAATAGTACTTGTAACACCAAGGCTGCCGGTTAAATCAAAATTCTTTGATAAAATAGAAATATGTCCTGGACCGGTATTATATCCATTATTTATATTTCCACTCATTACTTCTATCTGAGAAAAATATTTAGACCAAGGCTAATTAAGCGATAGTCTAATTATTATTTTATTTTAAGTTTTTATTTCTTTTTCATTAATTGCTTTAATAATTCTGTATGTTTATTAAGAATTTTTCTTAGCATTTGATTTTCTTCTTGAAGGGCAGTGACCTGTTTAGAAAGCTCTTGAGAAGCTCCTAAGGCTAACATTCCAACAGCAGACTTATCAATATACATTAAATCATCAATGCCCTTGCCATATACAAATACATTTTCACTTTGATTAAATTTTTCCCATTCTTTTACTGTAAATGAGGTCGCAGAGTTTATCTGTATTACATCACATATACATCTTTCTATATCTTTTTTTCTAGTTATATTTATTTTAATACTGTCTCCTATTATTAGATTATGTGCCTTTGGTAGAGTTATTATAACTGTTCCTGAATTATTTGTAACTGATGTGGCCTCTATTGAAATATCTGGAACGAAACTGGGTATTTGTTTAACCGCAGAAGGATAAACTTCTTTTAACTCTTGTGCTAAGAGGCCATGATCATAAGCACAACCATCAGAGTTATCTATATAGTCGTAACTGTATAGTTTTAATTTATTTACAATATCCAAAGAACTCTTCGCGGGTTTTATATTTTTCTTTAAACGTTTATCTGAGGTTGTAAAAGAACCGCCGCTCAATATATAACCTTGTGCTAAAATTGATAAGGGATTGAGGCCAGTAACGTTTAAACCATTATCTATATATAGAAAACGATTAGCTCCAGATATAACAATATGCGAATTAGGTACATTAATACACGCATCAGGTAAACTTCCCCAGTTAGAATTTCCAGAGGCAGTATTTTTCCCCCATGAAAAAGTGCCATTACCACGAATATCTGGAGTAGTTACACTTGGTGTTACAAATTTTACATTTGTAGTTAAACTTTGGCCTGTAAGATATATAGTGCCCTGACTGGTTCCATCATTTCCCTGCATAAAAAGACCAGAAGCATTTGCCTTATAAAAATTTAAACTACCAGTCCCAGAGGAATTATCTATATAAAGGGCAGAAGCATTTAGAACACCACCTGTTGTTACTATATTTCCAATTGCAGTTATATTACCATCACTACGTATACCAGAACCAGCTACAGTTCCTCCCGAACCTATATCATTCAACACGAATAATTTAGAATTAACACCATTACCAAGTATAAAAACATTATCACCTGGTCTATAAAACATACCGCATGTTTTACCTTCAGCAGTAAATTGTATACCAGGTTGAGCTGCGTTATCATAAATTACTATTGAACCACCACTAGGATGCTTGGTTGTAATTCCACTATTTGCCACAATTAGGCCTGATGAATTTATTCCACCAGTTACAGTAATTTCATTTCCTTGAATATTTGATGTTATTATATTACTATTTATAATTGTATTAGAAATTTTAAAACTACCAGAAGCAGTGATATCACCTTGAGAAGTAAAACCACTAGCAGTAGCCAAACTAGCATAAGTAGCCGTTCCTGCTGTTGTTGCATAGGTTGCTGTTGTCGCAGAATTAGCTACCGCAGCCGAGGGAAGGTTTGTGATGCGCGACCCATCGCCAATAAAGGCACCTGTAAAACTTGTCGCTGTAAATGTTCCTGTTCCAATATTTTGATTTATATTATTCTGTAAATTGGAGGCAGTCACATTTGTTAAACCTGAACCATTTCCAGATATTATTGCAGAACCAGTTAATGAGATATTACCTAATGAATAAATTTGATTTTTGACAGTTATAGTACTACAGATAACATTCTCTTGACTAACAGAACCGCCTGCCCCTCCAATAAGGCTTCCCCAAAAGGTTCCATAAAAATTACATCCTGTAAAATTTGTATTACGAATATCATAACCAGAACCACCTTTGTCAGCTAAGTTATTTGCTGTAACATTTGTCAATCCAGAACCATTACCAGTGAAAAAACTTGCATTTACATTTGTTGCCTGAAGATTTGTAATATTTCCAGATGCTACTAGCATGTTTGTAAAAGTTGCTGTAGTGGCTTGGATCGCTATTGTATTTATACTTGATGCTATTACATTTGATGTTATTGTTATATTATTTGTTGTAAGATTATTGGTTGATATATTTGAAGACCATACATTTGATGACCATATATTTGAAGAATATACGTTACTAGTATTTAATAGTATAGTAGTTGTATTATTTTTAACATTCAAAGAATTTGAAACATAAGCATTAGATGCATATAAATTATCTGTAGTTATACCCATTGATACGAGTGATCTATTACTGCTGTTTATGAACTGTAATTCATTTACTGCATTAAATGATGTATAACTAGCATTGCACCATGAATTTAATCCATTAATAATACAGGTATTAGTATTATTTGTAAGGCCACCAATTATAAAATTACCCTTCAACGGGTTATAGATGGCCTTTGTTGCAAGATAAGTCTGACTAACTGTAAGACCATCTTCACTTAGAAGACTCGTAAATCCTAGCGAGGCATTGGACCATCTATATATTCTATTTGTATTACTGGCGGCACCAACAACTACTACCTTACCAGCTCCATCTGAGGCAACTCCTCTACCAACACTTCCTACAACAGATAAGGCTCCTCTGATGGTTGATTGATATTTGAAATCACCAGATATTGTGCTAGACCAATTTGAACCGTCTCCACTAAATAAGGTTCCAGAATCTCCTGTGGCAACATAATTTTTTACACCATCCCAGGTTACACCATAACCTATCTTACTGAAGGTTGGAGTTTTAGAATTAAACCAATTAGAACCGTCTGAACTATATAAGATATTACTTGTTGCTACGCCTTGACCAACCGCAATCCATAGGCCATTTCCATATGCAATTCCCTGACCCTTAACGTCAAAACTGCCATAACTTGCATTTGACCAGTTTGACCCATTTTTACTATATAGAATATTAGAGGTTGATGAACTCTGTCCAACCGCTATCCAAAGATTGTTATTATATGCTACACCGTAGCCTACCAGGTCAAAGGCTCCTGTAGAGTTGTTGCTCAGATTAGCTAAATTATTTTTATAAAGAATTGTTCCAGAAGTTTGACCTTGACCAACAGCTACTAATAGGTTTGTTCCATTATACGCAATTCCATATCCTACACTATCAAAACAACCACTAAGAGCAGACAACCCAGAATAAAAACCTGAATCTATAGAACCAAAACAAACAGTACTATTTGAATAACTAGATTTTCCAACAACATATAATAGGTTAGCTCCAAGTATTGTTACCTTAAGAGCACCATAACCTGCTATGTTTATAGGATTATATCCATTTAGGTTTAATTGGCTCCAATTTGAACCATCACTACTTGTCAGAACAGTTCCTCTAACATCTGGAATATTAGCACCAACTGCATACCATGCCGAGGTTCCATCATATGTTACTGCATTACCAATATAATCAAATCCTGTTGTAGCGGATGATATAAAGTTTGAACCACTATTGCCACTATATAGTAGCGAAATAACATCAATTCCAGAAAGAGTATCTGGAACAAAGGGACTAAAAGTTGTTCTATATGAATATGTTATAACAGTATTAGACAGTGTTGTAGATTCACAGGCAATTGTTATTGTATTTGAACCTGTAGTAGGATTAAAACCCCATGAAACTGAACGCGCACTTACTACACCTTCTAGACCGCCATCATACCATGTAACACCAGAATTTAAACTATACATAAATGTAGATAGAGAAGTGAGGCCATTTGGTACACCTGCACCAACCATAAAAAGAATATTATTATTTGTATCCATTGTAATGTCGTAAAAGGTTGGAGGCATATTAGACTGAACTATAGTTCCACTTGCGTATGGTATATAAAAATTAGTTCCATCTGTTGTAAAAAATATAGGAGAATTTCCATTTCCTGTATATGAATTATTTGCTGTTCCAACAACAAAGACTTTACTTGGGGACTGATAAAATCCATATACCGCCGAAAGGGTTGAAGCATTGTTGCCAGTCAGAAAATTACGATATGTGGCATTAAAGGCGGCTCCCAAGAAAAATGTGCCCATAGTCTGTGATATTAATATAGGCGACTCAGATATAGATGTTAATAATATATAATTACCATTAAAATATAGACCATTATTAATATTTTCTAAAATAAAATTATTTAGGGTATTTATTCCTGTATAAGTGGTAAATAACTGAGAGTTGGAACCATAACTATACTGTATAGTGCTTGAATAATCATTATTGTTTATAGATTCATTAGTTAATGCATATACTATTATCTTATTTAAATTGCTATTATATAAAATTGCACTTGGAGAACTGCCTTTTGTTATTCTAGTATTTCCGTATGAAATTATAGGTGAAAATCCGCCTGAATTCATTCCAGACCAATCCATGCCGTCATTTGTTACCTCTACCGTATTTATTCCATCCTTAGAACTTCCTATTGCAACAAAAACACTGTTAGAATTAATAAAAAGAATATTTTTTATATATGAATAAGAATAAAAATCACCAATATTTCCATAATTCGCGGTTAAATTACTGACATTAGCATGGTTTATGGCAGTTTTAGTCATAACAGTATTAGGAGATAAAATATAATTCGCAGTCAAGGCATTACTAATATTTACATAATTTGCCCCAATTGTATTTGTAATTATTTCTGAATTTGTAAGGAATGTATAATTAGACTGAGTTACATGTAAAATTCCTGGCACAATACAATTTGGCCCTGTATTAGTTCCCAAATAATTGTCAGAAATAATCCAATTGCTGCCGTCAATACTAATTTGTGTAGAATTAAGTGTATTATTACCACATCCAGTTGCTATCCACGTTTTCCCGTTGAAGCCTACTGCGGTTCCACTACGCGTAAACCCACCTGTAATACTTGAATTCCAATTAGAACCATCAAGACTCCACTGTATGGTTTCCTGAGGATTTACAGAAAGGTATGTTGAATCTCCAACGGCAACCCATAAACCATTTCCATAGGCTATTCCGCGTCCGAATCCAAGGAAACCTCCTGATGTTATTGGATACCAATTAGAAGTATTTGAACTCCATTGAATAGTGCCGAGTTTAGAAGAAGAGCTGCCGACCGCGATCCACATTTGTTGGCGACCTCCTAAATTATTTGTGGCTACACCAAGACCGTTTGAACCTGGATAGTAGGTATTCCATATTTGTGTGTATGGATAACTATTAAATCCACCTGAAGCTATTTGATTCCATGTTATAGCATCACGACTATATAAAATCGTATGTAGTGCCGAGCCAAGTGTGTTACCAACAGCAACATAGAGCTTACTTATCTTATTATATGCTACCCCACGTCCTGTGGCTAAAAATGAATTAGAAGTGTTTGACCAGTTCTGACCATCTGTGCTTACCTGAATACTCGTGAGTGTAGGTGGTGAAACTACATTATAATTTCCATCGCCTACTGCCACCCAAAGGCCATTTCCCCACGCAACCCCATACCCATTACAAAAACCGCCAGATACAACATTTGTCCAATCTAAACCATTTACACTTGTTTGAATACTATTTATTGAATCAACTACAAGTGTTGATAGAGAACCGACAGCAACCCAATAAGTTTGATTAAAGGCAATTCCATTTGTAGTTAGAGGAAAGCCGCCAGATTTTACATAATTCCAGGCATACCCATCTAAACTATATGTGATACCATAATTTCCACCCCCCTGACCTCCTGCTAACCAGCCATTTAATGGCAAATTGGCGCGTGATACTCCTATTTGTACAAGGGGATCAGTATACTCCATTACAAGATTGGCAGGATAGGATATGATTACAAGACCATCAGATAATCCAGCATTGTCTTGATAATCAGGGTCCGTTATATATTGTCTATAGTAATTTCCTGATATTCCGAATGAATCAATAAGATTATCTAAGTATGAAGAGCCGCCGCCTCCTGGCCCACCAATCTTTGTTTCGCCAGCTCCACCGCCTCCGCCGCCATAAAATCCTCCACCTCCGCCGCCCCCTGATGTGCTAATAAAGGCAGCTACACTACTACAATATGCTCCGCTGCCACCTATTGACCAATTAGCATCATGTCCTGTATAGTTATTTCCAATAGCAGAATATCCACCTAGACCAGGGCTATTCTGTGTTCCTCCATAACCTACTGAATTAGAACCCTTAGTTAAAATACCTGCCTGACCACTATAATTACCCCCTGCTCCACCACTGGAATATTTATTTCCGATAGATGCTCCTCCACCACCGCCAGCTGTCACAAGTTCTCCATAATTATTTTGTATCGCGCTTCGTCCTCCACCACGACAGAATCCTAAACCACCATTACCATAAGGATGACCTGGTGTATTTATATCATAGTTATCACCATGTGATCCAACAACAATTGTTAATATATCTCCTGGCGTTACAGATAAACAACCTGAAACAAATCCACCATACCCTCCAAAACCCATTTCATACTCAGGTCCGAGGCCATAACCTGCGGCACCCCATAGTTTTACATTAAGATTATTAACACCATCTGGAACAGTAAAATATTGATCGGCTCCTATTGCATTAAATACATATTTATCATTGTTTTGAGCATATATACGAAGAGGTTTTTGTGTATTGAAAGTAATATTTTCTGTTACTGTTGATATAGCCTGTATATTATCTACTATAAAACGTCCAGCAGGATACGGTGAACTTAAGAATAAATTCTTAGAAGCATAGTATGAAATTACTACTAGACCAGGGCCGCCTGAAGTTGTTATCTGTTGATAATTACCCGATATTAGAGTATACGCTCCATTTGTTCCAGTATATGTTCCGCCAAGGGCAACTCCTGGCTGATATTCCTCTACTTGCATATATATATTAGATTGTGTTCCATCAAGGGCAATTATAGTTGTTAGTGAAGGTTCAATATATGAAGACCCGCCACCACCACCGTAGGAAAATTTGTTAGTATTAATAAAATTAGCTGCTCCACCTCCACCTGAATAATATCCACCACCACCGCCACCGCCACCATTACCGCTAATAGAATCACCACCCTTACTAATACCAATTGTTATTGTGCTGTAATAAGCCCCATTTGCTCCTTTAGAAGGATTGGCTATACTATTATTAGTAGTACCACCTCCCACTCCTCCAGAGGTCTGTGTGCCTGGTAAACCTCCATATCTACCATCACCTGGATAACCTACAATTAAACCAGCATGACTATAAGCACCTGAAATAGTGCTGTATGATGCGGCTCCACCTGCTCCCGCTATAACTATAGGTATTAATGAATCTGTTAATATGCCTGAATATGAACCACCTGCGGCGCCACCAAGGTATCCTGATCCTAAATCAGAATCACCGCCATCTCCAAAATTCCCTGTATTTGCATTTGTTGCTCCAGAAAATTTATTGGTAGAGTTTCCACCACTTCCAACAACTATATTATAAATATCGCCAGGGGTTACCAGTGCCTGAACATGAATATAGGCACCATTTCCATAATATCCTCCACCTGCCCCCCATACTTGAAAATCTACAACCTTAACTCCAGGGGGGACTGTAAATGAATAATTAGATGTATATGAGAGATATGTTTTATTTGCTACAGTACTAACAGTTAATTCATAAGGATCAATAGAAATAGAACCTATCGGTTTTCCATTTAAATATAATCCTGAATCCTGGACATATAGATTGTTACTTGTATTTAGTAGAGTATCTATACAATTTATTGTTGACGTAGTAAGTGTACTTGCACGAATTGTTCCACTAACATCAAAATCCTTTGATACAATGGAAATATGTCCTGAACCAGTATTATATCCACTATTCGGACCTAGACGGGGTTTACCTCTTCCCCTCATCCTTTCTAATACACTATCCGGAGAAAGAGAATTTTATAATACCCGGATGTTGTATAGTGTAATACTTAGAGATATTGTATTCATTGTATCTTAGCAGAGAGCCACTATGACTCAGGGTGGCGGATTATTACAACTTGTCGCCCAGGGAAAACAAGATGTTTTTTTAACCGGAAATCCGAGCACAACATGGTTTAAATTTGTATATACTCGTTACACCAATTTTGCTATAGAAAGTCAGCAAATGTATTTTGATGGGTCACCAAATTTCGGTCAAAAGATTTCATGTCTTGTGCCAAGAAATGGTGACTTACTCGGTTCTATTTTTTTGAAGGTAACACTTCCACAACTGTATTTATCACCTTCTTCTTTTACGCCCGCCGCAGCCGCACCAGTTCCTGTTGGATATGTAAATAGTCCTGGACACGCCTTAATTAAGGAAATAAGCATTCAGATAGGTGAACAAGAGATTGATAAGCAGACTGGGCAATGGATGGAAATCTGGAGTTCTTTAACTACAGATGCTAGTAAGGCGGATGGGTTCCGCCAAATGATTCAGCAGAAACCTGGTTATCCTCATATTGATTATAAGAATAATGCCCCTGACCTTTCTGGAGGAATACAAACACTGCCAAAGAATATTTATAGTCGTGAGAATGGTAATCTAAATATTGATATTTCAGGTATTAATGTTGATGCCTTCGGTGATTATTATGTTGTACCAACAAATAAATATCCGAAGAGCTATGATGAACCGATTATGGGCCCATTAACAGTCTATATTCCACTTCGTTTCTGGTTTAATAAGAATCCCGGATTATATCTCCCCCTCTTGGCAATGCAATATCATCAAGTAAGAATTAATGTTACCTTGGCTTCTGTTCAAGAAATGTATTATACAAAAATGCTCTACACTCCTACTGGGTGTGGGCCCTGTACAAATATAAGTGTCCAGAGTTGTTCATCATCTGATCTTGGTATTGAACTGTGGGGTGATTATGTCTACTTAGATGTTCCTGAGCGGCGCCGGTTTGTTAGTTCAACACTTGAATATCTTATTGAACAGGTTCAATACACGCCACCCCTTGCGATTCCCGCTGGTTCTAAGGCAGCTAGTCTTCCATTAAGTTTTAATCATCCTATAAAGGAATTCATATGGGTCATACAAAGAAATGTAAGCCAATGTCGCCATGAATATTTTAACTGGAGTAGTCTTGGCTTTTATGAGATTGAAAAAGCCGCAGAGTTTGGTCTACCAGAACCAAGTGCCCGCACAGATTTAATGATGACTGCAAATATTCAACTAGATGGTCAAGACCGTTTTAATTCTCGTGACCCACTCTATTTTAGACTTATACAGCCATATCAAAGACATACGGCGGTTCCTTCCGACCGTTATATCTATGTTTATAGCATTGCCTTGAAGCCAGAGGATTCTCAGCCTTCTGGAACATTAAATGCAAGTCGCATTGACAACCTTGTCCTTCAGCTTGGCCTATCAACCGGCGACTGTGATAGGGATCCTAATGTTATTTCTAAAAATGGAGATATGACAGCCTTTGTGTATGCGACCAACTACAATATATTACGTGTATTAAATGGTTATGCGGGTCTTCTGTTCTCTGTTTAGGGAAGCATGACTGTCATGTTTGATTATACACAAAGTAAGTTTTGGAAAGGGTCGTGGTATCCATATTGGACCTTAATACTTATGACAGTTGTCTTTGGATTTTTTGGTTTAGATCATGTATGGCTTCGCAGCCCCTTGAGTGGTTTCTTAAAGTTTGTTCTAAATATATTTACACTTGGCATTTGGTATTTTTACGATATACTACAGGTTTTTGGTGAAAAAGATTCAGTTATGAAAAATGGCCTATCTGCGCCCCTTATAGGTCCACTAGGTATTGGGGCAGGAATGTTTAAGGACTCCAATCCTGATGGACCTACGGCCAGAAGTCCTCTTAAATTTATGGCATACATGTTGTTATTATGGATGCCCTTTGGAATTGATTTATATATAGCTGGAGATTCAAATGGTGCCATTGTAAAATTTATTCTAACAATGCTAGCCTTCCTTGTCCTTCCATTATTTGTAGCAGTTATATGGGGATTTGCTAATATTGGTCGGTCAATATTCATGCCAAAGGAGCTATTTACTAAGGGAACATATCGTATGTTTCCTGTAAGTTGGTTTATGGATCCTCTAGGTCCCTCAACTCTTGGCCCTGTTGATATTCCTGCTGGTGTAGGGGAGTGTGGGTCAGGGGGCGCGGGTTCAGTTGTAAGTTATGTAGCAGGGCCTATACTTG
>Ga0209499_1003080_pt1 | contig 10365 bp, 7 predicted proteins | sample C_130208_EF_Meta_FD_187306 | JGI IMG/M metagenome (GOLD analysis project Ga0209499, IMG submission 187306) | Freshwater microbial communities from Lake Croche, Canada to study carbon cycling - C_130208_EF_MetaG (SPAdes) (version 2) | ecosystem: Environmental > Aquatic > Freshwater > Lake | place... | reverse complement strand
GTCTGGATTGATTTTGGCTGGCGGCCAAGGGTCCAGGATGGGCGGTCAAGACAAAGGCTTGCAACTTTTCAAAGGCAAGCCTCTTGTCATGCACGCCATAGAGCGGCTTCAAAGGCAGGACGGTGCCCCATTGAGCAGCCTCATGATTTCAGCCAACCGAAACCTGTCCAGCTATCAAGCATTTGGCTTGCCTGTTTGGACTGATGGTGTGAAAGGCTTCGACAACAATTTAGATGAACCCTCCGCAGGGCCTCTGGCCGGCATGCTCACTGGGCTCAAAAACTGCACAACAGACTTGTTGCTGACGGTGCCATGTGACAGTCCTTTTTTTCCGCTTCGATTGACTCAACAATTGAGCAAAGCACTTCTGGATCAGACAGTGAACATGGCTGTGGCCGCCACGCTTGAAGAAGACGGCACCATGCTCATGCAACCTGTGTTTTGCTTGATGCGCACCAGTTTGCACGATCCCCTGTTGCAATTTATGAATCAAGGCGGACGAAAATTGGGTGCATGGGCGGCCAGCCAAAGTGCGGTCTGGGTGCCCTTTGAAGGCGAGCCTTCAAACAGTTCATTGGCCTGCCAAGGCTCAGAGCGAAAACACTTCCCGCCAGACCATGCTTTCTCCAACTTCAACACCTTGGACGAATTGCAGAAGTTTGAACAGGCAGATTGAAGTCACAGCCCGCCGTCTTGATGAACGCTACATTACCGCCCTCTCGAAAGTTGCCATCGATGCAAGACATTGCTGACATCATTCCACATGACAGCCCAGAGGACATGCCTGTGGATGTTGTTTTAAAGGCCTTGGCCCAACTGACCACACCCATTGACGAGTCTGAAGGTGTTGAGATCATGGATGCCTTGGGGCGCATTATTTACCAAGATGTGATCAGCACCATCGACGTGCCTGCGCATGACAATTCAGCCATGGATGGCTATGCCTTTGATGGCGCGATGCTACTGCATGCCGAGCCCAATGGCCTTGAATTGAAAGTGGTGGGCACTGCCCTGGCCGGCCAAGCATGGCCAGGTCAATTGCGCCCGGGTGAATGCCTCAAAATCATGACAGGTGCCATCATGCCTGCAGGGGTCAACACAGTGGTTCCCCAGGAACTGTGTCACACAGGTCCGCATGGCTTGGTTCAATTTCCATCGCATTCTTTAAGGCCCGGAAGCAACCAACGCCTGAAAGGTGAAGATCTCCAAAAAGGTCAGGTTGCTCTTCAAAAAGGCACTCGCATCACGCCCGCAGCAGCCGGTTTGTTGGCCAGTTTGGGGCAATCCGTGGTTCGCGTTTATCGCCCATTGAAGGTGGCCTATTTTTCAACAGGCAATGAGATTTTGAGTCTGGGTGACGCTCCCCGCGAAGGCGCTGTCTACGACAGCAACCGATACACCGTCATTGGCTTGCTTTCAAATTTAGGCTGCGAGGTGATTGATTTGGGTGTGGTTCGCGATGACCCGCAGCTTTTGAAAGAAGCCTTTGTCCAAGCAGCAGACCATGCTGATGTGATCATCACCAGTGGCGGCGTGAGCACTGGCGATGCCGATCACACCAAATCCATGATGCGAGAACTGGGTGACATGGTATTTTTGAACGTGGCCATGCGACCTGGGCGTCCATTGGCATTGGGACGACTCACGCGAGGTGCAAAAACGGCCATGCTCTTTGGCTTGCCCGGCAATCCGGTTGCGGTCATGGTGAGCTTCTTGGTGTTTGTCAAACCCGCCTTGCTGCAAATGATGGGCTGCACTGAAGCGCCACAGCCCTATATTCGCGCAAGGTCACAAGAGTTACTTCGAAAAAAACCAGGCCGCACTGAATATCAGCGCGGGGTGGTCACGCGCAATGCCGATGGCGACTTGCAAGTGATCAGCACCGGCCCACAAGGCTCAGGCTTGCTCCGTTCTATGGTGCAAGCCAATGGCCTGATGGTGTTGCATCACGCCCAATCGACCGTGCAAGTGGGCGATTGGGTGGACGTGATGTTGCTCTGACTTTGCTTTGAAGCTTAGGAATGCGCGTGCCCAGTTTCAGGCGCGTCCAGGGCTTCGTTCTTGTTGGGTCCAGGCACTGCTTTTCTGGCAAACAAACTGTACATGGTGGGCACCACAAAGACAGTGAGAAGGGTTCCAAAAGCCATGCCCCCCACAATGACCCAGCCAATTTGAATGCGGCTTTCAGCGCCAGCACCTTTGGCCAAGGCAAGTGGCAAAGCACCCAACACCATGGCGCCTGTGGTCATGAGAATAGGACGCAAACGCTGGCCTGAGGCTTTCACAATGGCGTCGAAAGTGTCCATGCCTTGCTCACGCAATTGGTTGGTAAATTCGACAATCAAAATACCGTGTTTGGTGATCAAACCGACCAAGGTGATCAATCCAATTTGAGAGTAAACGTTGAGAGTTCCACCCGTGTATTTGAGCGTCATCAAAGCACCAAACATGGACAGCGGCACAGACAGCATGATGACGAAGGGGTCGATGAAACTTTCAAATTGAGCAGCCAACACCAAGAAAATAAAGAACAAGGCCAGCACAAACACAATCACCAAGGCGCCTTGTGAGTTTCGGAATTCTCTGGAGGTGCCGTTGAGTTCTGTGGTGTAGCCAGTTTTGAGGATGCCTGCAGCTGTGGTGTCTAAAAATTTGAGGGCGTCACCTAAGGCATAGTCTGGCGCCAAGTTGGCTGTGATGGTGACTGAGCGGCGTTGGCCAAAGTGATTTAACTCTCTGGGCGAAACACTTTCTCTGGTTTTGACCAAGGCTGACAAAGGAATCACGCTGTCGTTGCGTCCGCGAACATATATATTGTCAATGTCGCTGGGCGTATCGCGGCCACTCTCTTTGGTTTGCACAATCACATCGTATTGTTCCGCATCACGTTTGTAGCGTGTCACCGCGCGCCCACCCAACATGGTTTCTACGGCCCTGGCCACCACATCGACGCTCACTCCCAGCTCTGTGGCTTTGATGCGGTCGATGTCGATGCGCAACTCGGGCTTGTTCAAACGCAAATCGACATCGGTGGCAATGAAGCCTGGATTCTTGGCAATCTCATCCAACATCTGGCGTGTGACGGTGTTCAGGTTTTGATAACTGTCTGAGGTTTGAATGACAAAATTGACGGGGCGCTCGCGGAAACCTTGGCCCAATGAAGGCGGTGTGATGGGAAAAGAATTGATGCCCGCAATGCTGTTAAATTTACCTTGCAATTCACGGGCAATTTCCAAGGTGGTGCGCTTGCGCTCATCCCAGTCGACTGCACGGTAAATGACGGTCCCTTGCGCCACGGTAGGGTTGCCCAAGTTGGCGAAAATACGGTCGAACTCTGGGTAAGCACTGCCAATTTTTTCCAAGGCCTTGGCGTACTTGTCGGTGTAGTCCAACGTAGAGCCATCGGGGGCCGTGATGGTGGCCAAAATAGTGCCGCGGTCTTCTAGTGGCGACAACTCTTGCTTCATGGTGGGATACACCAAGAAAATTCCAACCCCGCAAGACAGCATGATCAAGACCACCAACCAGCGTGCTTTGCGAAGGACGAGTACCAATAACTTTTCATAGCCATTGGAAATTCCCGTCAGCACGGTTTCCATGAAACGGTCAAACCAATTGGGGTTAGGGTTGTGCTTGAGCAACAAGGAACTCATCATGGGCGACAGGGTGAGCGCCACCAGACCCGACACCAGCACCGCGCCAGCCAAGGCCAACGCAAATTCACTGAACAATTTGCCGGTGCGGCCAGGTGTGAATGCCAAAGGCGCAAACACCGCTGCCAAAGTGAGCGACATGGCCACAATGGCAAAGCCAATTTCCTTGGCCCCTTTGATGGCGGCAGAAAATGGGTCAAGCCCCTCTTCAATGTGCCGGAAAATGTTTTCAAGCATCACAATGGCATCGTCCACCACCAATCCAATGGCCAACACCAGCGCCAGCAAAGTGAGTGTGTTGATGGTGAAACCCGCCAAGGCCATCACCGCAAAAGTGCCAATCAAACTCACGGGAATGGTGATGATGGGAATGATGGAGGCGCGCAAGGTTCGCAGGAATACAAAAATGACCAGGGCCACCAAAACCACTGCTTCCAAAATGGTTTGGAACACACTCTTGATCGACTTGTCGATGAAGACCGAGTTGTCGTTGGCCACACTGATCGACATATCCCCGGGAAGGTCTTGTTGGAGCTTGGGAATCATCTCGCGAACACCTTTAGACAGCTCTAAAGGATTGGCTGTTGCCTGACGTATGACACCAGCAGAAATAGACGACTTGCCATTTAAGCGAACACGGCTACGCTCGTCGGCAGCAGCTTCCTCTATTTTGGCGACATCGCGAATCTTGATGGGAAAGCCATTGACGTTGCGAATTGTGATGTCACCAAACTGGGCCGCCTTGATCAGATCGGTCTGAGAGGTCACACTGAATTCTCGTTGCTGCGATTCAATGCGGCCTGCAGGCAATTCAAGGTTGCTGCGCCGAATGGCGTCTTCAACATCTTGGGGGGTGAGTCTGTAGGACGCCATGCGTTCTGCATCCAGCCAAACACGCATGGCATATTTACGTTCGCCATAAATGCGCACATCGGCCACACCTGTGACAGTTTGCAGGCGCGGCTTGACCACGCGATTGATCAAGTCGTTGATTTGAAGCGGGGTCAGGGAGTCGCTGGAAAAAGCCAGCCAAATGACGGGGAAAGCATCGGCCTCCACCTTGGCAATCACGGGCTCTTCAATGGCTTGCGGTAGACGGCCACGTATGCGGGACGTTCTGTCGCGCACTTCGGCCGCCGCCGTATCGGCATCTTTTTCCAAGCGGAAACGCACCGTGATTTGCGATTGATCGGCGCGGCTGATGGAGGTGATCACGTCGACAGCATCAATGCCCGCAATGGAATCTTCCAAGGGCTTGGTCACCTGAGATTCAATCACCTCTGCAGAAGCGCCGGGATACTTGACGCTCACAGTGACTGTGGGTTCGTCAATTTTTGGATACTCACGCAATGACAATCGATTGAAACTGACCGCACCAATCAAGAGGATGAGCAGCGACAGCACGGTCGCAAAGACCGGCCGCCGGATGGATGTTTCAGCGAGTAGCATTGAGGCCTCTCAGGCATGGGTTGTCACCTGCCGCAGCGTTGTTGGCGCCATCTTTGCCCTTGGGCTTGTTGCCGTTGCCAGCTTTGTCTGTGGCTTTGTCGCTTGGTTTGTCGCCTGCTTTTCCGGCGCCAGCCTCTCCAGGCTTATTGCCGCCAGGACCTTGTGCTTTGGCAGGTTCCACAATTCTCAAAAGAGTGCCGTCTTTTTGCAATCGCTGTTGACCCGCAACCACGACGGTATCGCCAAAAGAAAGGCCTTCTAGAATTTCAACCTTGCCGGGCTGGCGAAGTCCAATTTTGACCGTCACGCGCTCAGAAACAATCTCGTCTTTGTTGGCACCCTGCGACACCTTGACCACAAAGGTCCGACCGCCTTGAGGCACGATGGCTTCTTCAGGTATGACCAAGGCGTCGATGCGTTCACCAAACACGGCACTCACCCGCGCAAACATGCCGGGTCTGAGTTGCTGCTGGCGGTTGTCGATACAACCCCGCACACCCACGGACCGGCCGTTGGCGTCAATGAGGGGATCGATGGCTTGCACCACAGCCGTGAATTTTTTGCCTGGCAACGCATCAAAGCTCACTTGGGCTTTTTGACCTGGTTTGATTCTGGCTTGGAAGTTTTCAGACAATCTGAAATCGAGCAAAACCGCATCAATGTCTTCAATGTTGACCATGTCAGCGCCATCTTTGAGGTAGTCGCCCACGTTAATTTGGCGCAAGCCCGCGACCCCGTCAAAGGGGGCAACCACCTTCAAGCGTTGGAGTGTGGCTTGAGCCAAAGACAATTTGGCCAAAGCAACTTGCAAGGCGGCATCACTTTCGTCAAGGGACCGCTTGCTGATGAAGTTTTGCGACACCAATTCCTGGTTGCGGGTGTGATTGGCTTGTGCAATCGAGAGCTCGGCCTTGGCCTGCATCAATTGGGCAACAGGCAACTGATCGTCAAATTGCACCAAGGTTTGACCCTTCTTGACGCGCTGCCCGTCCTTGAACAAAATTTGACTGACACGTCCCCCCACTTCAGGGCGCAAAACAATGCCTTGGAAGGAACGCAAACTTCCGACCGACTGGGTTTCATCAACCAATTTGGCCTTGTCAACTTGCGCAACTTCTACAGCGGTTGGCTTGGCTGGACCCCCTGCACCCGCACCCGCACCCGCACCCGCACCCGCACCTGTACCTGCTGCAGCGCCAGCGGTTGAGGTGGGCGCATTGCTTGGCGCAGAACCCGCTACAACTTCAGTGGGCGCGGAAGTGGGTTTGTTTTGAAACCACCATGCACCGCCTCCAGCGACAACCAGACCCAGAACCGCCACCAGCAAATAAGGTTTTTTCATAGCCATGCAAAATTCCGCTCGATACTAAAAAAATAGCTTGAAATGTAACAGTTATCGGTAACTTGAGGTGCCTGAAAAATGCTCATGCCCCAAGCTTGAGTCTCCCTAGAGACTTGGCTTTACAGTGGCTTTACTTTGAAATTTTCAAAACGTCAGCGGCCCAACACCTGATCAACCCCCAGGTTGGCCAATGCGTCCGCCCTTTCGTTGCCAGGATCTCCGGCATGACCCTTGACCCATCGCCATTCAATCTGATGGCCAGATTGGCTCAACAATTGGTCTAATTTTTGCCACAGGTCTGCATTTTTGACGGGCTGCTTGGCCGCTGTGCGCCAGCCACGGGCTTTCCAACCCTGAATCCATTCTGTGATGCCTTTTCGCACATACTCGCTGTCAAGGTACAAGGTGACTTTGCAAGGCCGTTTCAAGGCCAGAAATGCCTCAATGACGGCAGTCAGTTCCATGCGGTTGTTGGTGGTCTCTAACTCACCCCCAAAAATTTCTCGGGCATGGTCGCCCGATCGCATCAACGCACCCCAACCGCCAGGGCCGGGGTTGCCTTTGCAAGCGCCATCGGTATGAATCTCAACGTGGTTCACGAGCCCTCTTTCTGAATGGGTTGACTGTTATTTTGAAGGGGTAGAGGCGGCAATTCAAAGTGAGCTTGCGCGTTGGAATGGCTTTGTGCCACTGAGACAGCCGCTTTGGCATGGGGCCGTTTGCGCTTCCATGTGGCCCCCAACAATCGTCCGCCCTGAACTTTTTTAACAGCCACAATGACATACACGCCGCCCAAAATGGGCCAGCCACTGGCGCCCAGTCTTTCCATCCAAGCCCATCTTTCAAACCACTGGGGCCGGTCCATCACGGGTCGCCAGCAGCCAAACTGGCTAAGCTTGACCTCAAAACCCAGCAGCCTGAGCCAGTCTCTGAGGCGCCAATATCCAATCATTTCTTCACAAGGTGGTGCGCCCAAATCTTCAAAGCCCCATCGACGGTACCACTTCGATCTTTGATGTCGCCAGCCCAAAAAGCTGGTGGGATTCATGCCCGCTATGACCAAGTGTCCTTCAGGCATGAGCACCCTTTCGGCCTCGCGCAGGCTGGCATGCGCATCCAGACTCAATTCAAGGGTGTGTGGCAATACCAACAAATCCAAACTGTCGGCCTGAAAGGGCAAAGCAATGCTGTGAGCGGCAAATTGGGGGGGCGATTCACTGGCTTCGGCGTCAAGGTCTGACACGGCGGTCCATTGATGAGGCATTCGATTGGCTCTGAGAGCCAATAAATCGGGCATCCCCAATTGAAGCGCGTGGTAGCCAAAAATATCGGCCACCAGCGTGTCCAATTGGGATTGCTCCCAACTCAACAAATAGGAGCCTGCGGGTGTGCTTAACCACTGACGCCATGATGTCGTCACAGAAGTGGTTTCTATAATAGGCAGAGTCATGAACCTTATTCCATTGCCCGCATTCTCAGACAACTATTTTTGGCTATTGCGCCACGAAGGCCGTGCCTTGGTGGTCGATCCTGGGGATGCATTGCCTGTGAACCAATGGCTCAAGGCCAACCGGCACACCTTGGATTGCATTTTAGTCACGCATCATCATGCCGATCATGTGGGCGGTGTTGCGGCACTGCAAAAAGAATGGGGGGCCAAGGTTTATGGGCCCGCGCAAGAACAATTGCCCATTGAATATGAGGGATTGGGCCAAGGCGATCAAATGGCTTGGCTCGGTTTGAACTTCAAGGTCATGGATGTGCCTGGCCATACAGCGGGCCACATTGCCTATTTTGCCGAACCCTCCGACCAAGCCCCTCTGCTGTTCTGTGGCGACACTTTGTTTTCGGGGGGATGCGGCCGTTTGTTTGAAGGCACCGCGGCGCAAATGCTCAATTCATTGGACCAATTGAGCCAACTGCCTTCTGCCACCCGAGTTTGTTGCGCCCACGAATACACTTTGAGCAATTTGAAATTTGCCTTGGCCGTTGAGCCCCAGAATGTGGCTTTGCACGATTACAAAACTGCTTGCGACAAGCTCAGAGCAGAGGGCTTGCCCACACTACCGGCCTTGCTCGGCACCGAACGTCAAATAAACCCCTTCTTGCGAACCCGTCAAGCCACCGTCATTGACGCCGTTCAAAAGTTTGCCCCTCACACATCCCTGCAAGAGGCCGAGATTTTTGGTCAATTGAGGTTGTGGAAAAACGAATTCAAATGACCACTTTTGGCCTCACTCCTCCCTCTAGCTCTACAGCATTCCTTCATCCACGAAGGATCTTGCTGGCCCTCTCTCTGGCTCTCATGGTGGTTTTGGTTCTGCCTGGCTGTAGCCATCTTGCCCCATCTGCCTTGGGGTCCTCTGCCCCGGCTCCCTCGGTCAGCACCGCTGATACCAAGCTGGCGGACACGGTGCCAACCGATCTTAAAAATCCAATGGGGGCTGTGTTGCAGGCTACCGACAGCGCGCCAGCCAAGACAACTCCTTTCAAGGTCAGTTTGCCCAAAACAGAATTGATGGACGAACCGCCCGCCGACATTTGGGTTCGCATTCGTCAAGGGTTTGCCATGCCAGACCTAGAGAGCGATTTGGTGAAAGACCGAGAAGAGTGGTATGCCTCACGCCCCGACTACATCATTCGCATGACCGAGCGTTCGCGCAAATATTTGTTCCACATTGTTGAAGAACTTGAGCGCCGAAACATGCCAACCGAATTGGCACTCTTGCCTTTTATTGAATCGGCTTTCAATCCTGAGGCCGTCTCAACAGCCAAGGCTGCGGGCATGTGGCAATTCATGCCTGCCACTGGCAAGTATTTTGATCTGAAGCAAAACATTTTTCGGGATGAGCGGCGCGGGGTTGTGGAGTCTACTCGCGCAGCCTTGGATTACTTGCAAAAACTCTATGGCATGTTTGGCGACTGGCACTTGGCTTTGGCCGCTTACAACTGGGGAGAAGGCAGCGTGGGGCGTGCGCTGGCCAAAAACAAAGCGGCAGGTTTGGGTTTGAGCTACACCGATCTGAACATGCCCCTTGAAACCAAATACTACGTGCCCAAACTGCAGGCGGTCAAAAACATCATTGCCCAACCTGAAAACTTCAATGCGCGTCTGCCCTACATTCAAAACCATCCTTACTTCAAATCGGTCAGCATCACGCGCGACATTGATGTGAAGCTGGCTGCCAGCTTTGCGGGCATCACATTGGCCGACTTCAAGTCGCTCAATCCGTCCATGAGTCGTCCGGTTATTTTGGCCGCGGGCACACCAGAAATACTGCTGCCATGGGACAACGCGCAAAGGTTTCAACTCCGCCTTGAAGAGCATGCCAACAAACCGTTGGCCAGTTGGACAGCATGGACCGTTCCCAAAACAATGAAGGCCTCAGAGGCCAGCAAGATGGTCAAAATGTCGGAGGTCGAATTGCGAAGCGTCAACACCATTCCACTGGGCATGTTGGTCAAGCAAGGCTCTACGTTGCTGGTCGCAAGGCAGGGTGCAATGGATTCCGATGTGACCGAGCACTTGGCCGACAACGCCCAAATTTCGTTTTCGCCAGAAATTGTGTTGCGAAAAATTTTGGTGAAAGTGGCCAAGGGTGAAACCTTGGCAAGCTTGGCCCATCGTCATGACGTCACGCCTCAAAACATTGCGGCTTGGAACAAATTAAAAATGCCGGTCAACCTCAAACCTGGCCAGTCGATTGCCATTTGGGTACCCACCACGGCCAGTTCTAAGGGCAGCAAAGTCACTGCCAAAAAGAAACCGAGTCCTGCTCGCACCAGTCAAAAAAGCACCGCAAAAAAATCGCCTGTGCAAGGCAAGGTCACGGCCTCCGCCAATTCAAAACCTAAGAAGCAAAACCCCGTCAAAGCCACATCCTGAATGGACATAGCACACAGTCAACAGCCAAGGGGCGT
>Ga0209499_1003073_pt1 | contig 10384 bp, 7 predicted proteins | sample C_130208_EF_Meta_FD_187306 | JGI IMG/M metagenome (GOLD analysis project Ga0209499, IMG submission 187306) | Freshwater microbial communities from Lake Croche, Canada to study carbon cycling - C_130208_EF_MetaG (SPAdes) (version 2) | ecosystem: Environmental > Aquatic > Freshwater > Lake | place... | reverse complement strand
CAGCTCCAGCCTTGATGACAGCGACGCCGCCCGCAAGCTTGGCTAGGCGCTCTTGTAGCTTCTCTTTGTCATAATCTGAATCTGAGTTTTCAATCTCGGTACGGATTTGTGTCACGCGACCCTTGAGCTGCGCTTCATCTCCGAGACCTTCGATGATGGTGGTTTCATCCTTAGAGACAACCACCTTGCGAGCGCGACCGAGAAGTTCAAGTCCGGCTGTCTCAAGCTTGAGACCGACTTCGTCAGAGACCACAGTTGCACCTGTAAGAATTGCAATGTCCTGCAGCATCGCCTTACGACGATCTCCAAAACCTGGCGCCTTAACAGCTGCTGATTTAAATGTTCCCTTGATCTTATTTACAACGAGAGTTGCCAGCGCTTCGCCTTCAATATCTTCGGCAAGGATTGCAAGTGGCTTACCTGATTGCATGACCTTCTCGAGGATTGGTACGAGCTCCTTGATATTGGCAATCTTCTGGCTGGTGATCAAGATGTAAGCATCTTCAAGAACTGCTTCCATGCGATCTGTATCTGTTACGAAATATGGTGAGACATAACCCTTATCGAAGCGCATTCCTTCGGTGAGTTCGAGTTCGAGACCAAAAGTATTTGACTCTTCAACGGTGATAACGCCTTCTTTGCCGACCTTATCCATCGCTTCAGCGATCATCTCGCCGATAGTTGCATCTGCTGCAGAAATTGATGCAGTTGCTGCAATCTGTTCCTTGGAATCAACGCTCTTTGCCATTGCGCCAAGTTCGGTCACGATGGCAGAGACAGCTTTTTCAATTCCGCGCTTGAGTGCCATTGGGTTTGAGCCCGCTGCAACGTTGCGAAGTCCTTCGCGAACGAGAGCTTGGGCTAGAACAGTTGCAGTCGTTGTTCCATCGCCTGCGACATCATCTGTCTTCTTGGCAACTTCCTTAACGAGCTCTGCGCCGATTTTTTCCCATGGATCATCGAGTTCAATTTCCTTAGCGATGGAGACGCCATCGTTGGTAATAGTTGGTGCGCCCCACTTCTTTTCAAGTACGACGTTACGTCCGCGGGGCCCAAGGGTTACCTTGACTGCATCTGCGAGTACGTTCATTCCGCGCTCTAATCCGCGGCGGGCTTCTTCATTAAAGGCAATCTGCTTTGCCATAGTTGTTAGCTCCTATTAATTGCTTATTCCGTTCGGCCGTTGGGATTATCACTCTCGGCCTGCGAGTGCTAACGCCAAATCTAGACGGATTTGAGGAGGAGGGCAAAACGAAGGGGATTTAGCGGGCTGTGCGGGCTTGCATGCGGGCTTCGCGCAGACGGCGAAGGCGCTTAACCAACATCGGGGATGCCTCAAGGGCATCGTCGCGATCGATGAGGTCGTTGAGTAATTGGTAGTACCGAGGAGCCGTGAGGTCGAAGAGCTCTTTAATAGCAACCTCTTTAGCCCCTGCAAAGCGCCACCAGTTGCGTTCGAATTCGAGGATGCGCGTTTCAAGATCGGTCAATGAAGAACCCGCCGATTCATTGTTTTCTAGCGCAGACATGTACCTAATCTTAGATTGCACGCGCTACAAAGTGTGGGATTTACGGGCAGCTTTCACAATATTGCGAAGCATCGTAGGAAAGATGAAGAAGTGAAATGGTGAAACTAGATACCAATAGAGCTGGCCACCTAAACCGCGTGGCGCAAAGAGCGCATCTTGTGTAACAAAAGTAGATCCATCTTTTTCTATCAGTGAAAATTCCAGCCAGGCTTTTCCGGGCAGAATCATTTCGGCATAGAGGCGAAGTTTCTTTCCATGTTCTAGCTCTTCTACTCGCCAGAAATCAACGCTATCGCCCACGTGAAGATGTTCTGGATCGCGGCGGCCACGTCGTAGTCCAACGCCGCCGACCATGCGATCCATTAAACCGCGCAGATACCAGAGCCATCCTGAACCAAACCAACCATGTTCTCCACCGATACCTTCGATCTGCTGCCAGATATTTTCTAATGGAACATCTGTTGTGATTTCGCGATGATCTTTGAGCATTAATTCGCCAGCCCAATCAGGATCGCTCTGGGCTTTCTGCCAAGGCGCAGTGGGATAGGCAGCATCAGACCAACGTGTGTCAACATGATTTTCTGCAACACGAGTAAGTGCTAATTCAATTGCTTGGGAAACTGTAAGAAGTCCCTCTGGTGGAAGCGGGATAATCTCTGTAGCGCTCTTGCGAGGATCGGCAACAACTTCGCTAATCAGTGATTCAACAAGTGGGCGCGCAAGAGAAGTAGGCACTGGAGTGACAAAACCAATCCATAAACTTGAAAGTTTTGGCGTTAACACTGGAACCTGGATGATGATTCGTTTGCGCAGCCCAGAGAGCTTAGAGAATTTCTGCATCATGGCAGCATAAGTAACGACCTCAGGGCCACCGATATCGCAGATGCGATCTTGAGGTTTCTCTAAATTTGCAGCGCTACGTAAGTAATAGAGAACATCTCGAATAGCGATTGGTTGAGTGCGATTAGAGACCCATTTTGGTGTTGTCATAATCGGCAGGCGATGGGTTAAGTGGCGCAACATCTCAAAAGAGGCAGAGCCAGAACCAATAATGATGCCTGCACGTAATTCAAGAACTGGCACAGATGATGAAGCCAGGTTTGTTCCTGTATCCATACGTGAAGTCAGGTGCCTACTGCGGTTTTCATCGTTTGCAATTCCACCTAAGTAAATAATCTGCTTAACATGTGCCGTCTCTGCAGAATCCGCAAAGCGCTTGGCCATCTCAGCTTCAATTGTTTCAAAGTTGGTAGAGACGTTGATGGAATGCAGCAAGTAGTAAGCGGTGTGAACGCCAGCGAGTGCTCGGTCGAGATCTTGCGAATTAGTTGCAGTTCCTTGAACAATTTCGACTTTGCTTGCCCATGGTTGTTGTGAAACTTTCTTGGCGTCGCGAACAAATACGCGTACTTTTTTCCCGTCGTGCACGAGATCTCGGACTAGGCGGCCGCCAACATATCCCGATGCACCAGTAACGAGATACAAACGGTCCTCTGAGGCTGTCTGGTGATTCTGCAAATCCATGTCTCTGAGCCTAGACTTACCTCATGGCAACTTCTACTCGACCTCGCGTTGTCATTTTGGGCGCCGGCTTCGGTGGCCTAGGAGCCGCCAAGGCTCTTGCAGGAAAGGCCGATGTCACAGTCGTTGACCGCCATAACTTTCAAACTTTCTTACCTCTTCTCTATCAGGTATCGACTGCCGGCCTTGCCGCAGACCATGTAGTTCACCCAGTGCGTGGAGCCCTTCGCGATACCGGAGTGCAATTCCGCATGGGTTCACCAATCTCTGTCGACCACAAGAATAAGACGGTCAAGTTAGATTCATCAGAAGTTCTTGAATTTGATCATCTCATCGTCGCACTTGGTTCTTCCACCGCAGATTTTGGAGTTCCGGGAGTTACCGAACACGGTCTTGGTATGAAGAGCGTGCATGAAGCGATCTCTATCCGCGCAGAAGTGATGCGACGTTTTGAAGATCTCTGTCGCTTTGAAGATGACACTCGTTTATCTATCGCAGTTGTCGGTGGCGGACCAACAGGCGTTGAAATGGCTGGCGCACTTGCCGAGCTAAAGCGGGGCCCACTGAAGAACGATATGGCGCATGCTGCAGACCATATGGATATTTATTTAATTGAAGCAGGCCCCCGAATCTTGCCGATGTTTAGTGAGAAGTTATCTGCGCGCGCAGAATCTGATCTCCATAAGTTAGGTGTCTTTGTTAAGACCAACACCGCGGTGCGCGAAATTAAGCCTCGCCACATTATTGTCAAAAATGGCGAGCCAATTCCTGCCGAAGTAACTATCTGGGCAGCCGGCGTTAAAGGCGAACCCACAGCTGGTTTACTGAACTTGCCAATCGTTGGTACACGTATTGATACCGATGAAAATCTTGAAGTAAATCATTATCCAAATATCTGGGCTATCGGCGATATCAATGGAACAAAGGGCGCAGATGGCCGCTTCCTGCCGATGGTCGCACCTGTTGCGCTACAGCAAGGTAAATGGGTTGCAAAACAAATTCTCCGCAAAGTTGCCGGCAAACCACTTCTGCCCTTTAAATATTTGGATAAGGGATCTATGGCAACCATTGGGCGCCACAAAGCGATTGTTGAATTCCGCGGCCTGCGCATGACTGGGCCGATAGCGTGGTTCGCCTGGTTGTTCTTGCACTTGTTCTATCTCTTAGGTGGTCGCAACAAGATCGGAACCATTGCAGACTGGACTTGGAACTACCTCACATTCGATCGTGGTAATCGCCACATAATGGATTCAATGTAAATGCCCCACTATCTCGACGTTGATGGGCATCAGGTTTATTCATACGAATGGGATAACAACGGAGAAGCAGTAGTTCTACTTCACGGTGGCTTGAGCCAAACATCGCACTGGGATTCTTACATTCTTCCCGCAGTCGAAGATGAATTCCATGTCTTTGCCTATGACCGCACTGGCCATGGATTTACTGGTGACCAACCAAAGAGCTTTCACTACCAACACCAAACCGATGAAGCAATTTCTTATCTAAAACAAGTTGTGAAAGAGCCGGCCCACCTCATTGGGTATAGCGATGGTGGAATCATCGCGCTCATGGTCGCAATGCAGCAACCAGCACTAGTTCGTTCCATCATTACTTTGGGTGCAAATGTTCATCCCAATGGCATATTTAAGCTCGATGAATTCGATGGCGTCGTCTCGCCTGAAAATCAAGAGGAGTACAACCGCACATCCCCGGATGCTCCTGAAACTCTTGCCAAGAAAATCCAGAAGATGATTGAGATTCAAAGGACTGAACCTGATCTCACCTCACAAGAGTTAGCCACCATCCAGTGCCCTGTTCTTGTTATGGCCGGCGATGACGATGTCATCAAGCACGCTCACACCGCTGAACTTTACGAGAGCATTCCTCTGGGACAGCTTGCAATTGTGCCAGCAACGTCGCATAAATTTATTAAGGAAAGACCCGCACTTGCGCAATTGCTCATCCGTGAATTTCTCGAGGATTTATCGTATCCAGTAACCCGTATGCCGATGCGTCGTACTAACCCTGCTGTTTAGTCAACCTTCGTACGGAGTAATTGTTCCTGTCTTTACATCATAAATTGCACCAGCTACAACAACACCTTCGCGTAGCAATGGGTATGAACGCACACGGTTGATATCACTGGCGAGCGCGCCCATCTGATCTGTTGTTGTCTTAAATTCAAGGCTTGAGGTATTCACGCCGTATTTTTCTTCAATCAGTTTATGAATCGTGGCTTCATCACCACGCGCCATAGCGCAATCGGTATGTGGCATCACCAAGATGCGATTGACATTGAGAAGGTATGTAGCAAGAACCAAGGTACGCAATACATCTTCAGTAACGCGAGCGCCCGCGTTGCGAAGAATTTTCGCGTCTCCTGAACGCATTCCGACAACTGATAATGGGTTGATGCGTGAATCCATACAAGTCACGATTGCTAAGCCCTTTGCTGCCGACCCAGTGAGTTCGGAGTATTTAAAGTCCTTCTGATATTCGGCATTTGCTGCCAAAAGATCATCAAAGGAATCGTGAGGGAAAGAATTTTCTGACATCTGCGACTCCTTATCTCTTGCTATGGAGTAATTCTGGAGCCCCCCATCCGGATTGAACGGATGACCTGCTCATTACAAGTGAGCTGCTCTACCACTGAGCTAGGGAGGCGTACTGCGGGCGTAATTATGACAGTTATCTGCAGATTGTAAAAATCGTCAATTTCACCCTAGAAATCAACACTTTAGAGGACTATTCCCAGATTCTCTTATCCAAGTTCAAGTGAGAGGATTGCGCCCATGTTGCCTAACTACTGGATGAGCCCCGAGACAAATTCAATCAATCGTCTTGGAATGCTCAACATCGAGCACTTCGAATCAATTTCACTCGACGGTATATGGCGCTTCCAATTGCTTGCATCCCCCACTGACGACTCACGTAAGCGCTGGACAAAGATTCCTGTTCCTGGTTTATGGACGATGCAACCAACTAGTGATGACTTCTTCGATAAGCCCCATTACACAAATACACAGATGCCATGGGATCACGTGGCCCCTGAAGTTCCAGCGCTCAACCCAACAGGTATCTACGAGCGTGACTTTGAAATTCCTGCTTCGTGGGATGGCAAGCGAATTGTTCTACATTTAGGTGGCTATGAATCTGTAGCAGTGGTTTCAGTTAATGGCGATGAAGTAGGACTTACTAAAGATTCTCGCCTTGCTGCAGAATTTGATATCACTGGTCAGGTTAAACGCGGCAAGAATAGCCTTGAAATTAAAGTTACCAAGTGGTCTGATGCAACATATATCGAAGATCAAGATCAGTGGTGGCATGGCGGCATCACTCGTTCAGTAAAGCTCTACGCAACAGACCATGTTTATATTGAAAAGTTTGAAACCACTGCAGGGCTAAAGGCTGATGGAACAACAGGAACTTTGAAGATTGATGCCATCATCGGATCAATTGGTGGCAAAGACGTTGATGGCTACGCAATCCGTGCATTTATCGAGGAAATGCCTAAAGTAAAGCCGGCACAGATGGTTCAGGCTTACACAAAACATGTCACGCCTCTATGGACAGAAATGACGCCTGAACTTCGTGAAGCAGATCGCAAATTCTTCGCTGGTGAGTATTGGCGTGGAGATATTCCAGAAAGCGCCAAGGCAAGCCGCCTTAAACTCAAATCTCCATGGCCAGGCCGCGTTGTTCTTGAAACAACTATTCCTAAAGTTGCTGCATGGTCTGCTGAAACCCCCAATTTATACACACTTCACATCGAGCTGATCAGCCCAACTGGAACCGTAGTTGAAATCTCTCGACAGCGGATTGGGTTCCGCTCCGTTGTTATTAAGGGCCGAGAGATGTTAGTCAACGGTAAGGCTGTCTATATCTACGGCGTCAACCGCCATGACTTTAATCGCTTCACGGGCCGAGTCTTAACTCGCGATGATATGCGCCAAGATTTATTGGAAATGAAGCGCTGGAACTTTAACGCTGTGCGCACATCACATTATCCCAATGATCCTGCCTTCTACGACCTCTGTGACGAACTTGGTTTCTATGTCATCGATGAAGCCAATATCGAATCTCATGCTTTCTACGATGCAATCTCTAATGATCCACGTTATGCATCTGCATTTATTGAACGCGTTGGTCGAATGATTCAACGCGACATGCACCACCCATGCGTTATTTTCTGGTCACTTGGAAATGAATCAGGTCGCGGGAAGAATCACGAAGCTGCAGCTTCCTTTGCTCGCGCTCTCGATCCATCACGACCAATTCATTATGAAGGTGGCATCAACGGTAATTGGACCGGTGGTCATTCACTTACCGACATCATCTGCCCGATGTATCCATCTATTAAGGCAATTCTTGATCACGCAAAATCTGGAAAGCAAGATCGCCCATTAATTATGTGCGAGTACTCACACGCAATGGGTAACTCCAATGGAACTCTCAAAGAGTATTGGGATGCAATTCATACAACACCTGGCTTGCAAGGTGGATTTATCTGGGAGTTCTGGGATCACGGAATCGAACAGACTCTTGAAGATGGAACAAAGCGTTCTGCTTACGGTGGAGATTTCGGCGAGACACCACATGATGGAAACTTCGTCTGCGATGGAATGGTCTTTCCTGATCGCACACCTAAACCTGCAATGCATGAATTCAAGGCAATAGCTGCGCCCGCAACAATTACAACAACGAAGGCATCTGCCGGATCCTTTACGGTCACCAACCGCCAATTCTTCAAAGATCTCGCTGATTTTGAGCTCTTCTGGAGCATCAACCGCGATGGTGAAATTATTGATAGCGGCAGGGTAGCGCTTCCAAAGATTGCACCACAGAAGAGCGCAAAGATTTCCGTTAAATCCAAATCACTGTTAAAGCCCGATGCAGCAGGTGAGCGTTTCATTAACTTCAGTCTTGTGCGCAAAGCTCGCACCGACTGGGCACCTGCAGGACATGAAGTTGCATGGAGCCAATTTGCACTTCCTTCACGTAAGGCATCTATCCCAACATCAAAGGCCAATAGCCTCTTTGAGATCGCAGTCGATGATGCTGGCGAAATCCAGATTCCATTTGCAGTTCATGCCCCAGAGCTTTCCTTGTGGCGCGCACCTACCGATAATGATCGAATTGGTCGTATCTCAACGAAATGGGAGCAATACGGTGTTCGCGAACTCGAGCGCACGGATTGCACAATTACCGAAACTTCTAAGTCATACAAGGTTGTCAGCGAATGGCAGACAAGTACAGGATTTAAGGTCAAGCAAGTACAAGCGATTACTCCAGTTGCTGGCGGTTACTCCGTGAAGGAGACAATCACCGTACCTAAGCAATTTGAAGATATGGCCCGTATCGGTATCAACTTTGAAGTAGATGGCGCTTTGAGCAATTACACCTACTTCGGTATCGGAAGCTGTGAAACGTATCCTGATCGCAAAATCGGCCGTGTTCATAAGTGGGAATCAACAGTTGCAGATCAATACACACCGTATGTGCGCCCACAAGAAAATGGTGGGCACGCGGGAGTTCGTTGGTTCTCACTGACAGATAACGCAGGTCACGGAGTTCGTATCGATCTCGATAAGCCACTGCAAGTATCTGCCACACCATTTAGAGCCGAACAACTAGCAGATGCCACACATGACGTTGAACTAGTGCCTACTGGAAACACTGTTGTTCATATCGATGCCGCGCATCGTGGTCTTGGAACAGCGTCCTGTGGTCCAGATACGCTGCCTGGATACTTAGTAGCTGGCGGTACTTATAGCTTTACCTGGGTTGTGCGGGCTATCTAATTGGCCACTTCACAGGGGTTGGGTATTTAGCGCTGCGCCCATCTCCTGATGATTTGCCTTGCAGACGTCGCAAAATCCACGGCAGAGCAAAGACGATAAACCATGCAACGGTGACGCCTTTTTCAACAATCCACGGTGTCTTCTTTGCCGGCGGCAATGGCGTGCGCCATGCAGGATCAAAGGGAAGGTTTAACTTTTCAAGAACTGCTTGAGCACAACGATTATGTCCTTCGGCATTTAAATGTAGCCGATCAAATGCTAAGAAGCGACGATCGCTAAAGAAACTCTCTTGATTGGCATCAACAACGATTGCACCGACTTCAGCACCGACTTCACGCACCCCACGATTAAATTCAGAGAAACGCTTCTCCCATAATTCGGCGCCCTTTCCCTTATTTCCCGTGCGCTCTAACACAGTAAAGAGCATAACCGTGGCACCAGATTTGGAAATCAATCGAACTGCCTCTTGATACAAGGCAATTGCAATCGATGCTTGATATCCGGGGCGCAACGCATCATTGGCGCCAGCATGAAATGTAATCAAGGTATCCGTGCCTGTTACAAAGGTAAGAGCAACGGGAACCTGATGCTCTACTACTTGTGGCAGTAGCTTTCCGCGAATTGCAAGGTTTACATATGTGAAATCAGGCTGCGCGCCCGCCATTACATCGGCAACGCGATCGGCCCATCCGCGATATTTGCCATCAATAACTTCATCGGTCATACCTTCAGAGTATGAATCTCCACAGACTATAAGACGTTGAAATGCCATTGCTAATTAACCTTTACGTCGCGCCTCATCTACTGCGTACAGTGCAATGGATGTTGCAACAGATGCGTTGAGTGATTCAGTAGATGCGCTAATAGGAATGGAGACAATAAGGTCGCACTTTTCGCGAGTTAGGCGAGCCAGGCCTTTACCTTCAGAACCCACGATAACCATGATGTTTTCAGTGGCAACCTTCATATCTGCAATAGCAGTATCAGATTCTCCATCAAGGCCGACAACAAAACAGCCCAACTTCTTTGCTTCATCGATGGTGCGAGCAAGGTTAGTTACTTGTGCAATCGGAAGGCGAGCTGCTGCACCCGCTGATGATTTCCATGCTGATGCTGTCATTCCCGCTGCACGGCGTTCAGTCATTAAAACACCAGAGGCTCCGAAAGCTGCAGCGGAACGAACAATCGCACCTAAGTTACGAGGATCTGTCACGCCATCAAGTGCCACAAGCAGCATCGGCTTCTTTGCGCGCTGAATGATTTCCTCAAATGATGAATATTGGAAAGGCTTTATAGAGAGAATAATTCCTTGGCTATTTGGTGAAATTCCTTCCACCTCTGCACGGTGTGCTTCACGAATCTGTAAACCATGATTCAAGGCAATCTGCAAGCTTTCGGCAACGCGATCATCGACATCAATGCTTCGTGCAACAAGTAGCTCTGTTGCTGGAACAGATTCGCGCAGCGCTTCAAGAACTGCATTACGTCCTGCCACGATTTCACCACGCAGTCCATCGCTCTTTACATATTTAC
>Ga0209499_1003066_pt1 | contig 10398 bp, 9 predicted proteins | sample C_130208_EF_Meta_FD_187306 | JGI IMG/M metagenome (GOLD analysis project Ga0209499, IMG submission 187306) | Freshwater microbial communities from Lake Croche, Canada to study carbon cycling - C_130208_EF_MetaG (SPAdes) (version 2) | ecosystem: Environmental > Aquatic > Freshwater > Lake | place... | reverse complement strand
AGATGTCGGAGCGTCTCATCTCCCGAACATGCCACAGCCGATAGCAGTTGGGAATCTTATGTCAGGCGTAGAACACTAGTACCCCAGTGTCGCGTTTGCGTCGGAAGATGGCGCGAATGCTCCACATGGCCCATTTCCGTATGGCCCATATCGTCAGCCTCGGTTACGAGCGATAACTTCCGCCGCAGTCAAAGGGTGGTATGTTTCTTCTGGCGCTGCAAAGGCTAGGGTCAATTCCGCCCTCAGCCGGTCGAACGCTTCCCGCTCCACCCGCTCTTTGTCTCGCCGGATCAGATCGCGCACATATTCGCTGATGTTTTCGTAGGCCCCGTTTTCCCCTACGTTCGAGGCAACAAAGGCGCTGAACTCACCCCTTACCCGAACGGTCATCGTCGTTGTGTCGGACATGTTTCCCTCCACTATCTTGTCGTCAAAATACGCAATAATGAAGACGATTACAAGTGCGGCTATTTGTTGGGAGGTTACTGCGATTGGTTTGGCAACACCTATATGCGCTCTGCCAATTTCACCTTAGTGGGGTACATTCGCAAGCGAGCGCTGTTTACACCAAGCAGAACGGCCGTAGCAATTGACGGCGGTTGTGCGCCCCCGCAACCAAATTCCTAAGCAAGATCAAGGCCCTGCGCCCCGCCTCACCGCGGGGCTTTTGCATGTTCGCGCCCGTGTCAACACTGTGTCAACAAAACGATGGCGGCGCTTGGCACCAAATGATTGGAACCATCCGGCCAGATCACTATCTGTTCCATCGCTGCAGGGCAGGTCAGTGAACATGTAGTCTGGGATGCGCGCAAGTGTGTTGGCGAGCCAAAAGTTGCGTTCGATGCCGCTGAGTTTGGCTGCTTCGATCAGGGTCTAGGCGATGGCTGCGGCCTCGTCGCCCGTCGTTTACCATAGTATCCTCCATTGTTGGCGGACACAAACCGACACGGACGCGGCGTCCGAGGGCAGGGCAACTGGATCTGGCGTGACGGGCATCCCTTCAGAGATCTCAGTCGCTTTCAGGCGCGACAAAGCGCAGACAGGACCGAAGCCTTTGGCAGAAAGCGGGCAGGCAATAGGGTCTGCAACCAGCGGCGGTCGGCGGTGAGGCCCTCGTCCAACCGAGCGAGATAGCTCTGCCGCGCCGAGGCGCTGAACCAATCCAGTGCAGAGGCAAAGTCTTGCATCGTCCCGGGGGAAAGTGGTTCAGGCGGGCGGCTGGCGGCAATTGTGAGAAGCAAAAGGCGCTCGCGCCATTCCAGCGCTGGATGGCTGGCGCCGACCTTGACCACCAGCTCGCCCTGAGGCAGGCAGGCGAACAGCGGGCTCCCAAAGCCCAGCCAGCCCTTGCAAAGCCCGTCATGGATGCTGTCGCCATGGTCGAAGAACCGCAAGTCGCGAGTTTGTGATCCTGCGGTGCTGAACTGAACGACACGATAGGGCGGCACGGCCAGATGCTTGCGCCGGAGCAAGAGCGCCACTTTACTATCCCATTCGCGGTCCTTTTCCATATCTGGCAAAAGGAAGGGCGGTTCGCTCTGGCGTGAGGCATACCAGAAGCCAGAGTATAGGCGCGGCGGGTCCGATTGATCGCGGCGGCTGGGCTCAAAAAGAAAACCGCCCGCCTTGTCGCAGGCATGGAGCCAGTCAATATTCGCGGTTTCGACCCTTTCGGCGGCGCTCGCCTCTTCCTCTCCGGCCAGATGCAAACGCACGGCGATTTCGCCGACGCGGACCGCTAGGTCCCGGATATCTGCCGGGGACAGAGGTGCGAAGCGGTCCAGTTGCGAGGCAAGGCCGCGCCCCTCCCACGTCTTTCGGATTTCGGCCAGCCGCGCGAGCGCGGCAGTCTTTCCGGGGTCGGGCCGCGTCAGAAGCTGCGCGATCAGCCGGTTGATCTCGGCCCAAACTTCCTCCGAAACCGGAGGCACTGGGCGGTCAAAGACCTCAAGCGCTTCAAGCGCCTCTGACAGTCCCTCTTCGGGCGACTGGCGCATGACCAGCCGCCAGAGGCGGATGCGCGCGGGGATCCGCTGTCCGTGGCGCGCAGCACGGATATCCCGATGCAACGGGGCTTTGTGTATCTGGTAGCCATCATGGATTGGCATAGCCGCAAGATTTTGGCATGGCGGCTGTCCAACACCATGGACGCGGAGTTCTGCGTGCAAGCCTTGAAAGAGGCCTTGGCCACGCATGGCACGCCAGAGACATTCAATACGGATCAGGGCAGCCAGTTCACCAGCAGCGATTGGATCGAGGTCCTAACGGATGCGAAGATCAAGATCAGCATGGATGGAAAAAGCCGTTGGATCGACAACCGCATGATCGAGCGGCTGTGGCGATCCCTGAAGTATGAATTCGTCTATCTGCACGCCTTCGAGAGGCTCACAGGCCAAAGCGGGCATTGGGAAATGGCTGGCATACGCCAATGCCGAACGGCCACACTCGACCCATGGCATCTTGACCCCCAACGAAGCCCATGACACCGAAATCGAACCCATGACAAGAGCGGCCTGACATGAAACCCTGATCCATCTTAACAAGGCCGCAAACTGGTCGAAATACTAGGACCACATCTATGCAAAACACCAAATTCGGGGGATTACCAGAGGGTCGTCTAAAATGGCCAGGAAAAAACCAGTGCGTACTCAATCGTCCGCAAACCTTACTTCGAGGGAGGCTTACCCACATGATCGTATGTTGAAAACTCAGCATCAGGGCTGTAGAGTGATCAGCATGTTAAGAGAGATGCTGCCTAGACTAATCAGACAAACCCGATACGGCGAAAGTTGGAGGTGCCAATCTAATGTCGCTCGAAGCAGTAATTAAGCGTATTCACCCTTTGCACTCTTCATCAAGAGTAACCTTCGCTCCGCTTGACGGCTTGCGAGGGGCTGCAATCTTGGTGGTAATTCTAGGCCACTATTGGACAATTGCCGCCGGTAGCTTGACAGAGCGTCCTAATGTTGATTTCTATGCGTTTGACATTACGAACATATTCAGGCTCGCTGGTTATGGAGTTGATTTATTTTTTGTTCTTTCTGCCTTTCTATTGTATCTTCCGTATGCTCGCATGACGATTATCCCAGATTTCCGGGCACATCTCAGAAATTTTTATCTTCGTCGCTTTTGCCGTATCTATCCTGCTTACCTGTCATTGACTGTTATTTATGTTCTCATGCTTCGCACTTTTTCGAATAATGATATTGCAGTCTCAGACTTGTTAGCTAATTTAATGTTTTTTCAGCCCTTTGCCGTTTTCCTGCCAAACAGTTTAATCTCTCCTTCGATCTTGGAAGGTACTTGGTCTCTTGTCGTAGAGGTATATTTTTTATGCAATATTACCCTTTTTCGCCCTACTTTTCCGGCGAACTAGTGCTCTGGCCGTTGTATCTCTTGTTTTGATTGGTGTTGCCTTGTATTATAGGACTTCAATGTACCCTGTAATAAATTCAATGGACGTATCTTGGCAGCAACGTTCCATCTTGTTGCTTAATCCAATTCCCTATCTCGATTCTTTTATTGTCGGTATTATTTCAGCGCGACTCTTCTCGCATTTGAGTGGTACTGCAAGCCACAAATCTAAAATTGCTGCAATAGCCTTCACGGCTTTTGGATTCGCAGGTTTCATAACTGTTATTCTTTTTCCGTTCTCTTCTCTGACAGTCGGGATTTTTTCGGGTCTAAGAATTGACATCAGGTTGCTTTTCAATTTGTCCGCCGGATCTTTGATCGTGGGTGTTTTGTTGAGGAAGTCGATAGTTTCGACAATTTTATCATCCACAACCCTTCGCTTTATTGGAATTTGCTCCTATAGTCTTTTCCTGATCCATATGACTCTTGCAAGAACTGTTGCGATTCCGCTAATGAATGCATTCGATGTTATGGATTTCGCTTCACGGATCGCTGTTCTAGTTTCGATTTTCATTCCTGTCGCAGTTTTTATTTCAATGGTTCTCTACATAGCCATCGAACGGCCATTCCTGTCGCGTGACCCTGTCCTGAAACGTGCCCATGATGTTTTACTAACTTTTAAGGATCTCTCTATATACATTTTTAATCGAAAGATTGTGGTTTTTTTATTGATTTGGTATGGAGCTGCATCCTTTGCCTATAATGGTATTTATAGACCGGAACCTCAGGCCGTTGTGTTCACAGCTGCGAATTTTACAGACGTAAACTGGTCATCAGGTGTGTCTCGACGTGAGAATACAATTTTAGTTTCCGCAAAGCTTACTAAGATCGCAGAACTTAAAAATATGAAATCATTGGTTCTTGAAAATGGCAGTACTGTAAAAATTATTTCAATCATCGATGCCGGAAGGGAATGGATCCATATCAACACCCAATCAATATCTGCAAAGCTAATGGAAAGCCCGCACCGGCTGATCGCTGTTAAATAGTTCGCGCTGCGAAACCTCCATGCCATTAATTTTGCGCCAGACGTGACAGTTTTTTCGGCCCGGACTGCAAGGTTTCGTATGATTTCATTGAAGACCCTGCAATTTCGGTATGCAAATGAGGCACCGTATTCGTCCGCCTGACCAAGATGGTCTTCTGCGCCCGTACTTGGTGGACCTGATCGATCTGCGCCACGAATTGGTGAAGTTGGCGGCCTTGATCGACGGGGAGGTGTTCGAGCGGAAATGGTCGGGGTTCTTTCGATCGGCCACCGGGCGGTCGGCCACACCTCTCCGATTGGTGGCGGGGCTGCCCTATCTGCAGCACGCCTATCGGTTGTCGAATGAGGCGATTGTCGCCCGCTCGGTTGAGAACCCATACGACTAGCGTTTTAGTGGCGAGACCTTCTTTGGGTGCCGCCTGCCCAGCGATCCGTTTTCGCTGACACGATGGCGCAAGTGGATCGGTGAGGAGGGGGTGGAATGGCTGCTGAGCCAGATTATCGAGGCAGAGCGCAAATCCGCTGTCATTGACGAGAGCAGCGTCAAGCGGGTGGCGGTCGATACGACCGTGATGGAGAAGACAACCGCCTACCCGACCGACGCCCGGCTTTACGAGCGCGCACGGGGACCGCTGATTGCCTTTGCGCAGGAGGCGGGGGTGGATCTGCGTCAGACCTATGCCGGCCTTGCCCCGCGCCAAGCATTGCAGGTCGGCCGGATGCGCAAGGCATCAAAGAGGTTGAAGGGTTATACCGGCAGAGCCATGCGCGATTTGCGCAGCTACCGAGATGACCTTCCCGCCGGTGCCTTGCGCGAGCGGGTTCTTGACAAACTCGTCCTGGTGTCGCACCTGCTGCATCAGCAGCCTAAGAGCGGCCACAATATTCGAAAGACCCTACCCGACATAAAAGCTCTTTTGGCCCTGATGATTTCAGCGATCCTGTCGGAACTTTGTGCGACAGAGCCAGTACAATAAGCTGCAACAAGGACGTGAAGAGGTTGTTCAGGCCGAACGAATTGCCCCGATGCGATGGGCTAGCGCGACTATGGCGCGCAGATTGGTATCAAACCCAGCCTTTGTCCACTTGATCAGACGCCAAAAATGGTCGTCAGACCCCCTTTTCGCCTGCAGGCCTGGCTCCGTGCGGTGCGCCTTCGACGCGGGTTCAATTTCTGCAATCTTTCTGACGCTGATTCCGTTGCTTCGGCCCTAACACCATTTATGCAACAAAGCCCTCTACCGGCACCAGAATGCATGACACCAATTGACGCCATACTGAAGACGAACTAGACATCTTGCTGGCAATTGGATGCCCTTGATTGTTGTACGTCGTCTATAAAATAACGAACAGGATGTCGCGGAAGTCTAGATAATAACGGGAAAGGAAACAGAATGATCCGTGTGACTCCAATCATTTCAATTATTTGCGTCCTAATCTCAATTATTTTTCAGTCACGAAGCTCGGCCGTAGATATCCCGACATGGCATTTAGATGGCGCATTTCAAACGGCGAGTGGACTTTTTAGATTAGGGTCAGGTCAAGTCCCAGGTCGGGATTTTTATCCATATCTAGGCGTTGGGCCACTTCTAGTCATCTTTCCATTTTTTAAAATTGCAGGTGAAACGCTATCTGCCAGTGTTTTTGCTGCAAAATTTGTTACTTTGATGCTAGGTTGGGGTGCTGTCTCAGTGCTCTGGCATATGATTTTCCGCCCTAAGAGGGCGATTTTCTCATTGGTTGGCGGTGCTGCTGCATTTCTTGCCACGGGCTGGATTGGCATGCAAATCAATTTTCCAAATCCATTTTCTTTTGCGTTTGAGCCGGGAAATTCTCTCAGACCAATTAGAAGTTCAATCCCCTATCTGATCGCAGTATTATCTTATCTCTTAATAAGGCAACTAAAGATCGGGTTCTGGCGTGATATTTTAGCGGGCTTGATTATTGGCACTAGTTTGTTGTGGTCGAATGATTATGCTGTGCCCACCGCAGGGATTTTCTCGCTTCTTCTTTTAATGCAATTCTATTTAAATGAAAATTCAACTGCTCGGAGGAGTTCAGTAGCTTTCATTTTGGCAACGTGTATTTGCTGGGCACTCCTACTATCAGCGATTACGCTTGGGCACTCTTTTGAACTAATTGACTACAATTTTATAGATGTTGCTACCGACCAATGGTGGTATTTTGGTCCCTACGGCTCAACGACCCGCGTTTTTGACATTCGGCAAATTTTCCGAGTTTTCTCGCAACAAAATTATTTTCCGGTTGTGGTTCTGATTGCGTCATTAATTTTTTCGACAAAAACCAAAGAGCTGGGGCATGTTTTAGTTTCGGCAATCGGCTTGACTCTGTTTGCCGGGGGAAGTCTTGCATCCTTAGGTGGCCACCTCGGCGGATACTTTGAAGCATTTTATTATTGGGGCGCTATGTCGACCACGCTCGTGATCTTGAGATCAACTCAAATATTTTTGTTTAGGATATCTCGTTTTAAGCCGCAGCGTTTTTTTCTCAATCAGAGTTTGCTGATTGTCACGTTTCTTTTATTTCTTTCTGCGACTTTTAGTTTTGATAGCTATGAAGAAAAAATTTCTAGTGCTAAAAACGACCCCGGAAGATACTTTGTTCCTGAACTTGGCGGGTACCTCGGCTTGGAATGGAAAGACTACATTGATTATGCGCAGCAACATAAAAAAAGCAAGGTCATTGAGGAATATTGGGGTTTATGGAGCGCTCTTAACCGGACCTTCCCAAGGTGGCCAGTTGATTCGGTGATCCATGCTTTGGGGAATACCCGATGGGTTGCTGAAAGAGAATTGGTGAACGCGGACATAATCATTTCCACAAGATATCAAACCTCACCGCAGTGGCAACCATGGAGCCTCAGCCAGAATTTCTGGTTTTACGAACCACTTCTTTTGAATTGGGAACCGGAATTCATCTCTCCAACCACAATTGTATGGCGGCGAACTAAAAATTTGAGAGAATATAAAAAAATAAACTGCAAGACCTCAAGTACAGAAAAAGGCTTCTCTCTCGATTCTGAAGAGCTTGGTTTTTACAAAGTGACTCTAAATTACCAGTCTTCGGCCGCCGGGCGTTATCTCTTGATGGTTCAGAACAACATTTCTTACGCTTTGGACGCGAATGGTTATGTATCTTTGCCGCTCAATCGTTCGACAGTGACGATCCCGGCCCTCATCACAGAGGGGTCAGGCAACTTCTTTAAAACGAAAATTTATGGTGGAGATGATGTCAGTCTAGAAATTAAGTCTTGTTCAGCCGCAAAGATATCTTACACGAATAACGAAGTGCTTTATGTGAAGTCGGAGAATGATTTCTTTCTGACGGATGGAAATTGGGTTCGTGGAATAGCTCGAAGGTCCGCTGCATTTTTTGTTCCTAACAAACGCCCTTACACCGAGTATTACAAGGTCGGCAAATTCGTCTTTTTCCCAAACATGGATTTTAGAAAGATCACCGAAGTAATCCATAATGGCATTTATCTAAACGTAAGGGTTGAAGGCCCTGCCCTTGACCCTGATCGTGTTGGTTGGCCGACTGACTTTGAGGCCGTTGATGCTTCTCGAGTTTCACAACACCCGGGCTTTCGAACTCATTAGATCCCTTGCTAATATTCTGGGTCTGACTGTCATGAGCTAATTTCTGATATAATCCAGTCTGTCCAGCGCAAAGAGATGGCTTTGGAAAACTGCCCAGCTGGGTTAAGTGGATTTTCTGTTCAATGGCGGCATTCTGCTGCAAGCGCGGAGAAGATCATGACAAAACGACCGCGCCGGAACCATAGTCCGTCGGTTAGACAAAAGTGGTAGTTGCCGCAATCATGGGTGAAAAGACGGTGATCGAACTGGCGTAGAATTTTGATGTTCACCCGAACCAGATCTAGAAGTGGCATGACCAGTTGCTTGAGGGTGCGACCGGGGTGTTTGGGCAAGCACACAAACCTGATCCGGCCCGGTTGTCGATGTGAAGACTCTGCATGCCATGACCGCAGAGGTGCCGGATGAGAACGATTTTGTCCGGTGCACATGGGCAAGGCGGGTCGTTTGGCGAGCGCAAGAAGATGAGTTATCCGACGGCCAAATTCAGCGTAAGCCGTTCGGGCATTGTTCTGGCGATCAGCCTGGGAAGTTTCTATGACAAACCCAGTCCGGTATCCGACGCTGATCTGAACCTCATGCTTAGGACCTGCAAGCTGCATATGGCGTTTGCTTTTGCCGGCTGTCGGATGGTGCAAGCCCGAAATTTTTAACATGCAGAATGGTCGCGCCACCGGTTCAAGCGGCCATGCGACGTCAGGACGGCCAGTTCAGCTCCACCGCCTCCCTCAAGGGATTCGCCGCACAGGACATCAAGATCAGCATGGATGGAAAAGGCGCTTGGCGCGACACCATTTTCGCCCTGCGTCTTTGGCGCACCATCCAATACGACGAGGTATACCTGCACGCCTATGCCAGCGTAAAAGAAGCGGCGCACATCGGTCGAGACCAGAGCTTCCGCAACACCCGCCGCCCTCGGCCTTCGCTTGACGGAAAACCCCCGATCGGGCCTACTTCAACCAGCCATTGCCCGAAGCGGCGGCGGCGTAATCAAGGCGGAAAACCACTTAGAAAACATCCCGAACCGGTTCAGACAAACCGAGCCACTTCTGACCGAAGTTGGCACGGTGGGCGCTGACACGCTGACAGGTTCGGCGGCGCGCGATGTTCTGGTCGGCGGCACCGGGGCTGATGTGCTTGCGGGGGCCGGGGGCGCGGATGTGCTTTATGGCGGGGCCGGGGATGATTTCCTTGCCGTCTCGGACTTGGATTTCGCGCGGGTCGATGGCGGCACCTGCGTAGATACGCTGCGCCTGACGGGGACGGGCCTTAGCCTTGACCTTGACACGCTTGACAACACCGCGCTGACCTCGATCGAAGTGATCGACCTGAATGCCGGCGGCAACACGCTGACGATCTCGCCGGTGGAATTGTTCCGCCTGGCCGAAGGCACCAACACGCTGCGTGTGCTGGGGGCCACGGGCGATGCGGTGACCCTGACGGGCGACATTTGGACGCGCGGGCCGGACCTGATCGAAGGCGCTACAACCTTTGCGGTCTATACTCAAGGCAACGCGCGCCTTGAGGTGGCAGCAGATGTGGCGGTGTCTGGTTCGTTGCCCATCGTCATACCCGCGATCGAATTGTCAGATATCAAAGCCGGGATCGGCGGCTTTGTGATCAAAGCCGCCGGGGCGGGTGACGGCTCTGGGCGCTGTGTCAGTTCGGCAGGCGATGTGAACGGCGACGGGTTTGACGATCTGATCGTTGGAGCGGCTTTCGCCCACCCGAACGCCACTGCCGCCGGTTCCAGCTATGTTGTCTTTGGCAAGACCGATGGAACGGCAGTCGAACTGTCAGATATCGAGGCGGGCAGCGGCGGCTTTGTCATCAATGGTGTGTCGCAAAATGACCATTCAGGTCTGTCTGTCAGCTCGGCAGGTGATGTGAACGGCGACGGGCTTGACGACTTGATCGTCGGGGCCAGGGACGCCGATCCAAACGGCAGCGGCTCTGGGGCCAGCTATGTGGTGTTCGGCAAGACCGACGCGACAGCGGTAGAGCTGTCAGACGTCGAGGCGGGCAGCGGCGGCTTTGTGATCAACGGGGTGTCAGCGGATGACTTATCTGGCTGGTCTGTCAGCTCGGCAGGTGATGTGAACGGCGACGGGTTTGACGACCTGATCGTCGGGGCCGTAAATGACGACCCAAACGGCAGCAACTCTGGGGCCAGCTTTGTCGTATTCGGCAAGGCCGACGGGACGGCGGTAACGCTGTCAGATATCGAGGCGGGCACTGGCGGCTTTGTCATCAATGGCGAGTCGGCGAGTGACTACTCTGGCGGCTCTGTCAGTTCGGCAGGCGATGTGAACGGCGACGGGTTTGACGACCTCATTGTCGGGGCCAGAGGCGCTGATCCGAACGGCAACTACTCTGGCG
>Ga0209499_1003065_pt1:0-5000 | contig 10399 bp, 10 predicted proteins | sample C_130208_EF_Meta_FD_187306 | JGI IMG/M metagenome (GOLD analysis project Ga0209499, IMG submission 187306) | Freshwater microbial communities from Lake Croche, Canada to study carbon cycling - C_130208_EF_MetaG (SPAdes) (version 2) | ecosystem: Environmental > Aquatic > Freshwater > Lake... | reverse complement strand
AGCACTGCATGGGTGATGGGGGCCCACAGCCTTACTGAGCCTAAGCAAACTCCGAATACCGTGGAGTACTATGCGGGAGACACACACCGGGTGCTAACGTCCGGTGTGAAGAGGGAAACAACCCTGACCTGCAGCTAAGGCCCCAAATTCATGGCTAAGTGGGAAAGCATGTGAGACGGCCAAAACAACCAGGAGGTTGGCTTAGAAGCAGCCATCCTTTAAAGATAGCGTAACAGCTCACTGGTCTAGATAAGCTGTCTTGCGGCGAAAATGTATCGGGGCTCAAGCCATGAGCCGAAGCTCGGGATGTGCAGCAATGCACGTGGTAGCGGAGCGTTCTGTGATATAGCTTCATGTGTTTTTACCGGATGGTGGGTTTTACCCACCCTACGGTTTGAACACGCGAAGCTTTCTGTGAAGCCGGGCTGTAAGGCATCCGGTGGAGAGATCAGAAGCGAGAATGTTGACATAAGTAGCGACAAAGAGGGTGAGAGACCCTCTCGCCGAAAGTCCAAGGGTTCCTGCTTAAAGCTAATCTGAGCAGGGTGAGCCGGCCCCTAAGGCGAGGCCGAAAGGCGTAGTCGATGGGAACCACGTTAATATTCGTGGGCCAGTGGGAAGTGACGGATCCTTAACGTTGTATGCCCTTATCGGATTGGGTGTGCAGCCGCGGGGTCCCTGGAAATAGCCCCACATCAGACCGTACCCTAAACCGACACAGGTGGACTGGTAGAGTATACCAAGGCGCTTGAGAGAACCACATCAAAGGAACTCGGCAAATTACCTCCGTAAGTTCGCGATAAGGAGGCCCCATATGTAGGCAACTATGTGTGGGGGGCACAAACTAGGGGGTGGCGACTGTTTACTTAAAACACAGGGCTGTGCGAAGCCGTAAGGCGACGTATACAGTCTGACGCCTGCCCGGTGCTGGAAGATTAAGAGGAGGGGTGCAAGCTCTGAATTGAAGTCCCAGTAAACGGCGGCCGTAACTATAACGGTCCTAAGGTAGCGAAATTCCTTGTCGGGTAAGTTCCGACCTGCACGAATGGCGTAACGATCTCCCCGCTGTCTCTGATGTGGACTCAGCGAAATTGAACTGTCTGTCAAGATGCAGACTTCCCGCGGTTAGACGGAAAGACCCCATGAACCTTTACTCTAGCTTTGCACTGGTATCAGGAATGTGATGTGCAGGATAGGTGGTAGGCATCGAAGCGGGGACGCTAGTCTTCGTGGAGCCTCCCTTGAGATACCACCCTTCGCATTCTTGATATCTAACCGCGGTCCGTTATCCGGATCCGGGACCCTGCATGGTGGGGAGTTTGACTGGGGCGGTCGCCTCCTAAACAGTAACGGAGGCGCGCGATGGTGGGCTCAGACCGGTCGGAAATCGGTCGTCGAGTGCAATGGCAGAAGCCCGCCTGACTGCAAGACTGACAAGTCGAGCAGAGACGAAAGTCGGTCATAGTGATCCGGTGGTCCCAAGTGGGTGGGCCATCGCTCAACGGATAAAAGGTACTCTGGGGATAACAGGCTGATGATGCCCAAGAGTCCATATCGACGGCATCGTTTGGCACCTCGATGTCGGCTCATCTCATCCTGGGGCTGGAGCAGGTCCCAAGGGTATGGCTGTTCGCCATTTAAAGAGGTACGTGAGCTGGGTTTAGAACGTCGTGAGACAGTTCGGTCCCTATCTGCCGTGGGTGCAGGAGACTTGAGAAGAGTTGACCCTAGTACGAGAGGACCGGGTTGAACGAACCACTGGTGGACCAGTTATCGTGCCAACGGTAGTGCTGGGTAGCTATGTTCGGACAGGATAACCGCTGAAGGCATCTAAGCGGGAAGCCCCCTTCAAAACAAGGTCTCCCTTGAGAGCCGTGGAAGACCACCACGTCGATAGGCCAGAGGTGTAAGAGCGGTAACGCTTTCAGCTGACTGGTACTAATTGCTCGATAGGCTTGATTTGATCCAGTAACAGCAAGATCTGTTACCACAAATCAATCAACACCAAAAACACATAGACTTGGAAAACAGACAGCCCAAAAGGCTGGCCGATGTTCGCTTCTTCCTCGGATTGGTGGTCATAGCACGAGCAAAACACCCGATCCCATCCCGAACTCGGCAGTTAAGTGCCGTCGCGCCAATGGTACTCCGTCTTAAGACGTGGGAGAGTAGGTCACCGCCAATCCTAGAAAGAAGCGATATCTCTTACGATACCAATAAAAAAAGAACCGTCGCGGGGTGGAGCAGCCCGGTAGCTCGTCAGGCTCATAACCTGAAGGCCGCAGGTTCAAATCCTGCCCCCGCAACCACAAAAATACATAACAATACCAACATCATAGCCCCGCTAACGCGGGGCTTTCTGCATTCGCCCCGCAGAACAATTGCCGCGTCCGTTGCCGCGTTCGAAACTTGCTCAAAGTTGATAACGGGTCCCTTTGGGCCAAACCGTGTTGAGTTGAGCACCCCCCTACCCCCGGGGGGAGGGGTAAAAACGTCCCCCGCCTTGTACAGGGACTGGTACAGTTCCGGGATTTGCTTTGGCAACCACAAGGAAATCTGTTCGACCTACTGCGCTTACGTCTTCCTGCACCGGAACGGATGATGCCGATAGACTAAAGGCCAACAATGCACTAAAAAGTTGCTCGAGCTACCGGATGCGGGCACTCCATGGTGCCCTGCTCGGCCAAAGTGCGAGGTCAATATCTTGTTCCGATTGCATACGATTTTTTTGCTATTTGCTCTGGCTGACCCGGCACTTGCGGAGGATCCAGTCAGCCATTTTGTTGTTTTCGGACATGATGTTAGCCTAACTGAAAGTCAGTGGGACCGCCGCCTTGAAGTTGATGACATAGTGTTAGAGAATGACAGAATAAGCTTAAAATCTATTTTGACGGTGGCGAACACTCCGATTTTGATTGGTTTTTCGGGTGGGTTTTACACTTGCGATGATGCACCTTTTATTGTCACGCTTCGCAAAGATGGCCTCGCAACACTGGACAGACCCATAGCCACGTGCCGGACGACTGAAATGGAGGTTTTAGAGACTGGCCTCATATTCACAACCACGCCAACTCCTGGAACCCCGGGAGGGGTTTGGTCTTGGACGCCGAAAGAAGGCTTCAAAAAAGGCGATGATATTGCCTATGTTCCAGAACACATGGGCTGGGAAGACTTGAGGGAGGGGGCAATCACGCATCCAACTGATGTTTTTCGGTATCGTGAAATTGCCGAACAAGCAGATGAACTTCTTGGGGTTGAACGCGAGGTTTTTCTCGAGCTCTTGTCTGGTCCGGGTTCGGGCCATTTTACAAATGGCCATTATCTGGGAGAGGCTTGTATGGCGCATAATTGCACACGTGCTGGTGCAATGATTTATCTTGATCCTGATATCAAAAGGGTATTCTTGGCTTGGAAGCCTGACGGGCAGGCAACGGAAATAGTTCCGGAATTTATCTATTGGCCAAACGCAGCGCAATCGGCGTTTGTGGAGTGGGAAGCCCAATATAATACAGCGTCGGCGTTCGCGGAGTGGGAATATCATTTGGGAATAACTAATTAACTGCTTATGATGCGCCGAGATCGCATCGTTTAGATTCACAAAATGCTACTTCTCACCTATCATCCTCGATCAATATCTCCCTCTTGCCCACATGGTCCGCAGCCGAGATCACGCTGTGTTCTTCCATCTGCTCGACCAGTTTGGCGGCCTTGTTATAGCCGATCCCCAGTTTTCGCTGGATATAGCGTGTCGATACTCTGCGGTCGCGCGCCACGATGGCGACGGCTTGTTCATAAAGGCTCTTCCACCCCGTCAGAGGGCGGTCGAAGTGACGGCGGCGATGCCCAGAGTGCGGCCTTGGGCGTAGAGCGGTACCGACGCAGTGGGCAGGAAAGCGGTCACTTGGCTTGATCTTAACTTACGTCCTTGCGCTCAAAACCGACCATTCGGTTGATGGAACGGGACTGCAGTCCAACCTCCTCTGGGGAAAGCCTCTGCCGCCGATCATTGACGCCCCCCCAAACGGACACCGGCAGCCTGGGCCGCCACACAAAGACGAAGTAGCAACGACTACCCGGATTCAGCCGCCGGCGATCCCTGCGAGTTCTTGTTCCAAGTCCGCCATTTCGACACCACCAGCCATCAAGTGTCGAATTTGATCATGAGCGATGTCGGCTTTCGTGCCCTGCCCAATCACTTCACCCAACGACAGAAAGGTGAACCGATCCGCAGTCAATTGCGCATGAACTTCATTGTGGGTGATGAAAATGATCGCAATGTTGCCACGGGCCCGGACCCTCATTATGGTCTTGAGGACTTCGAGCTGCTGCTTTTGACCCAAGGCCGACGTCGGCTCGTCCAGGATCAGAACTTTGGCGCCGAAGTAGATTGCCCGAGCGATTGCCAGGGTCTGGCGCTGCCCCCCTGACATCGTGCCGACGATCTGCCTGGCGCTTTTCAGATTGATGCCGATCTTGCGCATCTCATCCAGCGCTATCTGCTCCATCTTCTTGTCGTCCAGGATCCCAAGCCATCTGGGACCAACATAGAGTTCGCGCCCGAGGAAGAAGTTGCGCGACACTGGCATCAGTGGTGCCATCGCCAGATCCTGATAGACAGTGCCGATGCCAACTGCCGCAGAGTCGCGGGGTGAGGAAAATCCCACTTCTTGTTCGTCGACCAGAATTTCGCCCGTGGTCGGCCTGAATACCCCGGATAGGATCTTGATCAGGGTCGATTTACCCGCCCCGTTGTCGCCAAGCAAAGCGTGGACTTCACCAGGATAGACGCTCAGGCTGACGCCATTCAGGGCCGTGAACGGGCCAAATTTCTTGACTACTTTCTTGAGTTCAACGACGGGAGTCATGGATTCTGCCTTCATTTGCTTACCCACTCCGCGGCCAGTAGTTTCGGCACAACACCCTTCAGCGCCACAACGCCGACCAGCACGACGCCCAGAACGATCTGATACGCGAAAATGTTGACGCCCATCAGGATGAGC
>Ga0209499_1003063_pt1 | contig 10405 bp, 11 predicted proteins | sample C_130208_EF_Meta_FD_187306 | JGI IMG/M metagenome (GOLD analysis project Ga0209499, IMG submission 187306) | Freshwater microbial communities from Lake Croche, Canada to study carbon cycling - C_130208_EF_MetaG (SPAdes) (version 2) | ecosystem: Environmental > Aquatic > Freshwater > Lake... | reverse complement strand
TAACAGAAGTTTCGTATCCCTCGATTTTTTGTTCAAAGGAGATAATTTGCTCTTTGGTTTCTTGTAGGGTATCACTTGGATCCATCAAAGCGTCAAATTGCATACATAAAAGACGTTCTTGGAGATCATTGTATCTTTTAATGGAATCTTTACAAATTGCGATTTTTTCAACGATTTCATAAATGTTGATCGAGATTTCAGAGACAGTTTCGAATTTGTAGGCCTCGATTCTTTTATCAAGTTCAGCGATTTTTGAAACGAGCATGGAATGAGCTCGTTCTTCTTTTTTGAGAGACGATAAAATTGGACCAAAATCTGTATCTGTATCGTAAGGCGTTTGTTTGACTAAAAGTTCGAATTTGTCGAATAAAATGTTGTATTCTTCGTTATATTTCTCGAGTAAAGTTAATTCTTTCTGGGTTTTTTCCAATTGTTTTTGTTTCTTTAAGATTTCTTCTTTTGATACTTTGATACATGCATCTGTTTTCACCAATTTTCCTTGTTCCAATTTCAGATTTGTTTCACAAGAAGGACATTCGTACGTTTGGTCAGACATATGTTGGATTTCGTCCATTAAAGTGGATTTTAATGTTGTGAGTTCATCGACGTCCCCGATTTTGTCTTCCAGATTTGAAATGGATTGGTAGATATTGACAATTTTTTCAAGAGTAGGAATTAAACTGAAATCTTTTGGTTCGATGGAAATTTTTTCTTTTTCAATGAGGTCGTTTGTATGCTGTTTTTGTTTTTCAATAGACGTTTGATTTTTATCAAATTCATTTTTTTGAGATTGTAAAAAACTCAGAGTTTCTTTCAGTTCCGATATGTTGTAGAGAGCCAATTCGGATTCAATTTCTAGTCTTTTTTGCGACAATACTTTTTGGTCCATGTATTTTTTGTAATCTGAATCTAGTTTTGATAATTTCATGGCTAATTTGGTTCTATTTTTTTTGGAGACGTCAAGATTGTTTAGTAACGTCTGTAATGTTTCAGCATAATTTTCGATAGTGATTACCTTTTTAATCTTGCAAAAATTTTCAGTGTAGGTAAGCGAATTAAAGAGAGGAGTAATGACAGATATCTTTGAATCGTGTGAGATGAGTTCTTTTTTAGATGAATCTAGTTTGAGTTTGATTGAATCTTTCATTTCTTCGATCTTATCATTTGAAAGTAAGAGATTTCGTAGAAAAGACATTTTTGTTTCAGGCGTTAGATAGACAAAAGAGTATGTATTGTCTTGATCGATGTAACTGATGTTTTTGAATTCGGTACCGAATTGATGATCGATGATAGACTGGGCCTCATTCTCTTCATACATTTTAGATCCTTGTTTTACCATAAAACGGGTAGGATTTTTTCCGCGTGTGATGATAAGATCGTCAATGACGAGTACGACTTCTAGTTTTGTTTTTTCTTTTCCAAATGTTGCTACATTTTTTACGTTTCCGGTGATGGCGTAGAGAATTGAGTTTAAGATTGTGCTTTTTCCTTTGCCCGACATTCCCGAAAGTAAAATAATTCCATTATTTTTGAAAGAGAACGATTTATTTTCCCAACATCTGAAGTTGTTTAAAGTGAGCGTAATCATAATTTAAAAAACTTATTTTAAATTTTTATTATTCAATTTTATGTCTATTTAAAAATTTTAGTTTACTTAAAATGAGCGTTTCTTTTGTAGTTCGTGATAACAAACTATTAATTACACCGACAAAAACTGAAGATTTCAAGATGTTGGACATAAAGTTTAAAGAATACGGTGCACGAAAAATCCGAAATAAGAATGGATGGACTCTTTGTAACAAAAAAGAACATTTGAAATGGCTAGACGCAACTTTTCCCACCACCAAAAATGAAAAAGAGGAAGATGAAGAAGATGAAGAGAAAGATGAAGAGAAAGATGAAGAGAAAGATGAAGAGGAAGATGAAGACACAGAAGAAGTAAAGGACAAGGATAGAGAGACTGAAAGCGAGAGTGACGACGATACACCTCCTCTTCTTGTTGCTAAAAAAGAGAGCGAAAGTGAAAGTTCTGAAAGAGAAGAAAGTGTCGTCAAACTTAAATCAAAGAAGGATAAAAAAGAAGAATATGCGAAAGAATCTACGAAAGAATCTGCGAAAGAATCTGCGAAAGAAGCAAGCAAACGAACTGAAAAGGATGAAGAAAGTAAGAAAAGTAAAAAAGAAAGTGTAAAAGAGTCCCTAAAGGAAAAAGAAGCAAGCAAACGAGAAAATAAATTTGAGCGAGAAAGTGTTAGTCGACCGGAAAATAAATTTGAGAGAGATAGTGTTAGTCGTCAAGAAAATAAATTTGAAAGGGAAGAGAGTAAAAAGGAAAGACGTTCGGATCGTTTTGGTAGCGAGATTGAGCGTAAATTTTCTGCTCGAGAAGAAGAATTTTCCAAAAAAGAGCGAGAATTGTTGGAACGTGAAAGACAATTGATGGATCGCGAGAAACAGTTACTTGATAAAATTTTCAAAAAAGAGGAACCAAAGCATAAACGTTTTGAGAGTAGCGTCATTTCGCCCCAAAAACCAAATCGTAACAATAGCATTTTTTCGCCAAAGAAAAATCCTCGAAAAATCAAAGATTTAAGTGACATTGAAGAAGAAAAGGTTGTAAAAGCTAAGGATAAACACAATTTTTACAAGATCTTGAAACAATTTGCGGAATCCAGTAAGAAGTCTGACTCGGATTCCGAATCAGAATACGATTCATCTTATGAATCCGAAGATTCTAGGTCTGAATTTTCAAGTTCATCGGACGAATACCCCCAACCTAAAAAAAATAAACATTAAACCACTTTTGATAATACATTTATATTATCAAATAAAGTTGAATTAAAAATTGGTTACGCTCACAGTATTGTTGCATACACCTTGCGCCTTGTTTGTCATCTCATAAGCAGTGTATTGCGTGCTTACAGGGTCAGCCAAATTGACACCAGAACCAACTCCAGAAACATCGCCATACATTTCCATGAATTTGTTCATGACCGTAGTCGATTCACTGTCGCCACCAATGGCCTGTAGAGCTCCCTTGGACAATGCAGTCGGGTCAGCCGGTGTACTGAACCATCCCTTGTGCGCGCTCGGAGCCACAGGCAAATCTCCGCGAATCAAGTCGCGGGTACCGCGTCCAGCAAAACGACCGACTTTCAAGGTAGTAGTCATCGGACGATCAAACACCATCACTTCTTTCCCATCGAATGGGTCGAGCAGCATACCATCTTTGGCCAAGTTGTCAGGTGGGTTCATGAAATCTTTTGACATCACGGGCGCTTTCATAGGCGTGGCGGAATAATTGGAGCCGACGTATTCTTCAGGCAAATGCATGTACGGATGCTGAGGCTGAGTGCACGTAGCGGGAGGCATGTAGTTTTCGCGGACAGAATTGCATTGGTAGTCTTCAGTTACACCCATATTGCTCAACGATGGAGGGTTGTAACGAATACTGGCCGGCAAATGCATGCTAGGAGATGGCTTATTCACCGTTTGATTTAAATGAGGCGTGGGAGTAATAAAAGGCATGTTTGTGGAGCTGTTGGCGCCCAAACCGTTACCAATAAAATCTCCTTTTCTGGAATAATTTTCTACCATTTTGGGTTTAGTGGCAGGCGTGGACGCGCACGTAATATTCGGTACGTCTTCTACCGGAATCGCGTTCTCACTACCGTACTTATTCTTCACGACTTTATCAACTCGATTACGAAATCCAAAGCCAGAGTTAAAGTCTTCACGGATTTCTTCGTTTTTCATACTCATTGCTAATGCAGCGATACCAACTGTTCCAATCATTGCTAAAACAAAATCCTTCATTTTATAAAAAGAAAAATAAATTTTTAATAAAAATGAATTTATTTAAAAGCAAATTCATTAAAAAAAATGATGTCCAAAATAACGAAACCCGTACACATTGAGCCCAAACATTTAACCCAAGATATCGATGAATATATTTACAGCGAATTGAAAAAAAAGTACGAGAGAACATGTTGTGAAGTCGGCTTGATTATTTCGATTGAAGAAATTTTGGAAATGGACAATTTCATCAATAAAGATTCCATCATCATTACATTCATGGTAACTTTTATGGCGAAAACCATAAAACCCGAAAAAAACATGATTTTTTCTTTTATCCCATCATTGATCTTATCAAAAGGAGTATTTGGTAAATTGTACGATAATATCAATTTTTTTATTCCGGAATCAAATCTCTCTTTATTAGGGTACGCTTTCGATACGGATAAATTTGTAAAGAAAGAAGAAAAAATTGATTGCAAGAATGAAATTCATGTAAAGATTGAGCAGATAAAGTATGATACTGTCAAATACAACTGCATAACTCAATTGGTTTAGTATTTCTAGATTTAAGAAGATAACTATATTAAAAAAATGGACATACAAATTTTAGACAAGTTTCAAAAATCATTGGTAGCTTTTTTTGATGAATTGATTGATATGTTTCCAAATGAAAAAGATTTCATACTGATACGTATCTTAATCAAAGACCAAATCCCATCCACTCAAATAATGAGTTATTTCGTAAAAGTTGTCTCGAATGAAGAAATTATGACTTCAATTGAGAAGCGAAACGATTTGTTTTTTTTGGATAATGTACTTTTTTCAAAAATTAGCAAGTCTGATGTATTCCGGAATCTCTGGAAAAATAAATTGGATGAGAATGACAAAAAGATGATTTGGGATTGGATCGACGCATTCATGAAATTGACAAAGAGTTATGTTAATGCCACAAAGTGTTAAATTTTATTGATAATAAAATTTACTTTTTCAATACCACAAATAGAATAAGGAGAATAAAACATCCAATTGAAATGTATCTGTAAAAAGAATTTTGTGTTTTATACTCATTGTTCTGGCTTAATTCGTACAATTTTTGTTTTAAAATGTCAACTTCCGGATCTTCTTGAGAAACCGGTGAGTACAACTGCGAGTTTTGAGATACAGGCGAGTAAAGAGGTGTTGGCTGAGATACAGGCGAATAGAGAGGTGTTGGCTGAGAGGCTGAAGAATTGGATTCATCGTTTAATAGTGTCAGTTTGGGGGCAAGATCCATTTGCAATTCGGTCAATTGTACAATCACTTCTGCCTTTACCGGATTTTCATCGTTTGGCATTTTTTTAAATGCGATGTAATGATTCAAATGTTCATTGTCCGCGCTTTCGTATGTTACCCTTCTAGAGAAATTTCCAGAGCACACTTCAAAATTGATGTCTCCGTTATCAAGTTCATTTTGGTTGACGATCGCAATTTTAAATGGATTTTTGGGGTTTCCTTTGACAATGCAATCCGATTGAAAATTTATTTTTTTTCCATTGATATCAATTAGTTTCATACTTTTTTCCACTTCAATAGAAGTTTTTAGTTCTAATGTAGGCATTTTTAATAATTCGTATTCAATTAAATCATTATTCACGATTTAATAGCAAATATAATATATAAAAGTATGCCAATAAAACGTGATATTGTATACCCCATTTTTTTGAAAACGATTCCGTTCACTGAAGATAGTTTCTGGAAAGACACGTTTGAAAATCTATCTTATGCCATTTGTCCATCGGGTTCTTACATCAGCAAAGGATTCTTATGTTCAAATAATAAGGGAAAAGAGTTTGTATACAAATTCATTGATAAAGAACCTTCACAAATCTATGAGGATGTATACAAACTATTGAAAGAAAAGATGAATATCATGAGTAAGAATGAGCGTAGCATTTTATTGAAAGAATTTGAAGAAGTCGAACAAAGCATCAAAAAAATAAGGACATGTAGTTGGAATGAAATAAAAAAGAAAGGGATAAGAGATATTTTATTCCAGAATTATTTGATTGATATGAAGAATAAGTTTGAGTTGAAATCGAATCAAATTAAAAAATTGTACGTTTTGATCAATTTGTGCATTACTCTTAAATCCATCTCAAACAAAGATATTGAATACGTTGATGGAGAAATAAAGTCAATAAATGGAATTACATTTTTAAATGGGAAATATAAGGTAGATATTGACATTTACAAAAACATTGATACTTAAAAAACTGGACCTACCAATCGATCGATAATGTGTATGACCCCGTTCTGTAGATCAATATCTTCTTTTAGCAAAGTCGCCATATTATTAATGGTGATTTTTCCTTGATTGTTCAAAAAGTAAATTTCAGTGGATAAGTTTTTGGTGTAGATTTTGCTGAGACGTTGACTCATTAACGTTTTCTTGTGAATTCGATGATTTAACAGGTGGGCGTTTACTATGTGTATGGCAGTATGTTTGTCCATGTTGATAAAAAAATCTTCGTGGAATTGTTTTCTCAGATTCTCGTCGCTTACCAGGAACAAAGTTGCATCAAATTGTTCGTTCCCCATTTTTAATTCCAGATCGGCAAGTTTGATCATATATTGAAATAAGGTGTAATTTGGGTTAGATGCAATGTATCCCGATATAGTGTTGACATTTATTCGGCACTTTTCTTTAGGCTGTTTTGTCTCAGCTTGAATTATATTTTGATACGTCCAATAACCATGATAAGATACCATACTTTTATTACTTGGTTTTTTTTATAAAATTGAATTAATTAAAATATTCAGAAGAATATCAACAATGACTGATCGCATCGAATTGCATTCCTTATTACATAGTTGCACAAAGACTGATATGAAATTTAAATTGTCTGCTGGAATTATTATTGGGAAACATTTGGTTCCAAACTCTATTTCATGCAATTCAACGAGGACATTAATCCAAGGCGAGTTGGCAAATAGCAAACATGCAGAGCATGGGGCGATTTTGTATCTGCGAAATCGTAAGATTCGGAATAATATAAAATTGATTGTGATTCGTGTTGACTCAAATAACAATTTGTCGAATTCGACGCCATGTGAAAATTGCATTCGTCGGATTAAGAATGCGGGTATCAAAAAAGTCATTTACGTGAATGAAAATTGCGATTTGGTAGAAGAGAAAGTTCAACAAATAAAAAAAGTTCAGTCTAAAAAGACGGTCATGGATTGGTTTAAAAAGGTAAAGTACAACTTATGAGTTCTAGTTAGTCGTAAACATGTCAGATTTAAAATTCAAGTGATTTTAAATTAGATGTATTTTGTATTGTAAACGATTGGTGAAAAAAGGACATTTTCATTTTCTGTGTAAATCATGTCAAAGTCTTCAAAGTAGACATCTTCTTTTGATTTGTCAAATTCTTCGATTTTATCAAAGTCGTCTTCTGTATCAGTTTTATCTACTAAATTTAGCTTTGGATCTTCAACCTTTTCAGCTTTTTCGACCTTTTCTTCTACTTTTTCGACCTTTTCAGCTTTTTCTACCTTTTCGACCTTTTCGACCTTTTCGACCTTTTCGACCTTTTCAGCTTTTTCTACCTTTTCTTCAACCTTTTCAGCTTTTTCTTCAACTTTTTCTTCAACTTTTTCTCCGACTTTTTCTTCAACTTTTTCTACCTTTTCAACTTTTTCAACTTTTTCTTCGACTTTCTCTTCGACTTTCTCTTCAACTTTTTCAACCTTTTCATTGTCTTTTTCTATCTCTTCATCTGTCCGAAAGACATCTTTGATGTATTTAAATAACTCGAATTTATCAATAAATTTCTCGTCTTCTTCGCCTGAACAACAATTACATTTAAAAATTTTTTCAAATAATGATTGAATAAAGGAAACTGGTCCAGACATTTTTAATAAAAAAAAGATTCTTTAAGCTAATGTTCTTCTTTTTTGTAAACATTTAATACTGTAGCAGAAGGTTCTTCACCAGTATTACTCCACTTTGGCAACCACAAAGGAATAACTGGTTTGTAGCTCTTATAAAAAGATGCAAAAATTGTTTTGTAATAATTACTCTCTCGTGTTCCATTGAAATCTGTAACTTCTTTTGTCTCTGAATATTCTTGTATCCACTTGTACCAAGGTTTCTGAGAGCTACTTACAGCATCTGAAAATGCAGCTTTACGACGCCACAGTACTTCTTCTGGTAAATAACTTGTAAATGCTTTCCTTAAAATATATTTCTCGAAAATAGCATCATTGTAAGGCAACGGCTTTTTCAAACTCCCAGACAATCGTAACGCGACATCAACCAATGTCTGGTCCAAGAAAGGCTCTCGAAATTCCAAACTGTTTCCCGCAGTACACCGATCGGCACGAAGAACGTCGTATTTATACAGTTGTCTTACCAAACGCTTGCTATCTTCAACCAAATCGTCATCAGATGGAGCATTATGCGAATACAAATAGCCACAAAATATTTCATCGCTTCCCTCCCCCGAAAAAATAACCTTCTCTTTAAAATTTTTATTGATCCATTCACATAACATGTACATCGGAGTACTCGCTCGAATTGTCGTCGTATCGAAACTGCCGAGTTTTTTAATAACGGTAGGAATGTACTCCAACGCATCTTTGTAATCAATGATTAATTCATGATGATCAGTATGGAGATACTCTGCTACTTTGCGGGCATACACAATATCAGTCGAATCAGGAAATCCTACCGAAAAAGTCTTTAGTCGAATTCCAGACGATTCCAACTCTTTACTCAAGATGGATGCTACAAGAGAAGAATCAAGTCCTCCACTTAACAAACATCCAATAGGTCGATCGCTACAAAGACGTTTTCGTACAGCTTTAATCAAGGCTTCTTTAATAACAGGCATCGCCTTTTCTTCGTCCTCGTAAAAGATTCCTTCCGGTAACGTATCACACACAAACGTATCAAACGTATCAAAATCTTTGGAATAAACTGTGTAGGAAGAAGGAGACACTTCACAGATAGTTCCTTGTAAATCGTCAAGCGCAATTGGTTCACTTGAAATAGTTACAGAATCTTTTGATTTTGTGTAAAACAAAGGTTTTACTCCAATACGATCTCTAATCATGTAAATGGAATCCGTTGTGACATAAACAATAGCGAATACACCGTCAATCTGACGGAACGATTCTTCAATCCCATACTTTTGAAACATATGTAGCAATATTTCACAATCGCTTTTGCTCTTTAAAGGAAATTGTTCCTTCATTTGAAGGAATTCGTAATTGTAAATTTCTCCATTGCACATTAGCATTTCTCCATTCAATTCGAATGGCTGGTCACCTTTCGACGACAAATCATTGATCGCCAAACGATGAAATCCGGCTAAACAGTTTCCAAATAATGATAATGTGTGTTTATCAGGCCCTCGATGTTCAATGGACGAATATTTGGCCAAAAGTATTTCCATGAGTTCTTTCCGAATGATTCCATCTTTACTAAAATGTAAAAAAATACCGCACATTTTATTCTAGCATTACTTTTTAAGTAATAGTTCCAATTTATTTTTTCGGTTTTCAAAACTGGTTTTTAGTTCAAGCAAAGAAATGACTTCTCGGATTTCAGGTAAAATCAACCCAAATTTAATGATCAAATCCATTTTATTTTTAGCTTTTTCTGTAAATAACGGCATTTTCTTTTTCAATTGGTAGCCATGAATCTCCCCAACTTTATCATGATAAGTGTACTTTTTCAAACTATCGTAAAAAACATTCGTGAAAGATGTCCACACGATCTTATCCGGAAAGTTCGATAAGACATCAACCATTGTTTGGTACATCTTCTCATCTATCATCACATTTTTCATACTAGATGCCATTCTTTCCTGAAAATGAATGCGTAACGTACGCCCTTTTGTATTGGTGACAGTTGTAACATGATCTCCATGAATTTCAATCGTTTTAAAATACTTTTGTATTGCTTCATAATCTTTAATTCTCATCATGTTTTCTATTACAGGTGATGCGTAGACATCGATAATGGGTGGGTATTCACGGTCGACTTTTTCTTTACTCAAAATCTCGATAAATTTTTTGAAATGTTTGATCTTATCTGTAATACAGAACGAATCTGGAAAGAGAGGTTTATGTTCAACGAGTTTTTTCAGAAGAATACCATCGTCGTCCTTTTTCAATCCAATGTTTAAATCTTTTGGTTCAGAATCGGAATCGGAGTAAAAAGAAAAGTTAAAAGTTAAAAGTGAATTATGATCATCGGTTGTAAAAAATAAATTGTTTTTGTTGAACTTTTCAAGTTTTAAATTGGGGTACATTTCTTTCAAAAAAGAAAATTTGTCATCGGCAGATACAGTTAGAGGTAAATTTGTATCCATTTTCATATCATGTATGGCATAAAAAAGGTGTTCAATAAAATCTTCATCTTTTTTCGATTTCAATAATTCTTTAATGATTTGTTCCATTTATTTAATTATTTTTTTTAAGAAATCTACTTAACACAATTCTTGTATAAAAAAAAATTCTCCACACCCACAAAAAATGTGTGTGTGGAAAAAAAGTTTTTTCAAGATTTAAAATTAGAAAATAGAATAATCGTTTTTTTTCTTAAAATTACAGTTTGATT
>Ga0209499_1003061_pt1 | contig 10406 bp, 12 predicted proteins | sample C_130208_EF_Meta_FD_187306 | JGI IMG/M metagenome (GOLD analysis project Ga0209499, IMG submission 187306) | Freshwater microbial communities from Lake Croche, Canada to study carbon cycling - C_130208_EF_MetaG (SPAdes) (version 2) | ecosystem: Environmental > Aquatic > Freshwater > Lake... | reverse complement strand
AGTGCGTAGTGCCCACCAGTGCGAGTTTTTAAATCAAGTGGTACCAGTGGCCCTTTGTCGTGATAGAACAACATCGGGTTCTCCGCACCGGGCTTACCCATGAGGTAGTCGTATGCTTTCTGGGAATCTTGACGGGTGTCATTGGGGTCAATAACGCTTTTGGTTTGACCCACACCGCCAAAAGTAACCGCACTGTCTGTAGCGCCACCGGCTGCGTACTTAGTAGGAGTTCCAACACCGCCAAATGAAACAGCAGACCGGTCTTTAAATTCATCTACGGGAACTGCTTCAACTTGCTCAAGAGCACCTGTTACTGGGTTCTTAGCGTAGCGGCGGATGTAACCTTTATTTGTTAGCGCCATTGGGCCTGAGTTTGTTTGTTCCATTGCGCCCATAAGCGCGGGGAGGGCTGCTGCCCCGATAGCGTATTTGTTGTTCTTGAGGAAGTCCATCGGATGTGCAGCCACTGAACTGAGCCCTGCACTAATGTCCGGTTTGGCCGCTGCTTGGATAGCTGAAACACGTTCAGCATCACTCAATCCAGCCGTTTGCGCCGCAGAATTTGCGGCGCTAGCGTTTGCCGCGCCACCCATTTCCCCCAAAGAGCCTGTCAAACCCGCGCCGCCATAAGCGCCAAGACCCGCCATGATGCCTTCTTTAAGGCTACCTGAGCTAAGCCCTGCCAAACCCCCAACCATTCCTGCAGCAGTCATAGGGTCAATAGCACCGCCCGAGAAGAATGAAAGCCCTGCACCAGCAATGGCAGGAACAAACTTATTAACTGCGCCAAGCCCGATGTCGTCCAAGATATTAGCTTCAGGTAGTCCCGTATGGGGATTAACAGTCAAAGAGCCGCCATGCTGTTGAGCAAGCGCCTGCAGCCCAGACACTTCATGTGGGGTTACGTGCATTAGCATAGAGTCACCGTTGCGACCCTGAGCAGCCAAGTGGTGTGCGGTATGTTGTAAGCTCATGTTTTTACTTTCAGTACATTGCTTGCTGAGGTATCGTAATAGATGTCCCCAATGCGTAGGTTAGCAAGATCGGCTTGAGTTGGCAAACTTGGTGTTGATGTATTTCCAGTTGGAGGAAAACTAAGCCCAGCTACCACGGTTACCCCATTAAATTGAGATGCCCCCTCAATAGGCCCCGCGTTGTCTAACTGATGAAAATATAACCGCAGTACACGCAGAAACTGATTCATCATTACCGGATCATAAGTATCCGTAGCGTTGGGTAAGCGAGGGGCAACTACATTTTTCTGTGCCATTACCCGCCCCTCCGACCATCAGGACGAATATCAATTCTAGGTGCTCCTAGCTGCCACTGTGTGCCTTTGGTATTGCATGAAATTTTCATAGACATTTGGCGACCCCGCACACGGATGTTAAGCTGTCCTGTAAACGTATCGGGGTCAATGGGGTATGTCTTAGTGGCCTCTACGGTTTGTGTACCATCTACGCTTGTGCCACCAATAGAAATTGGGTCGCTATAACCAGAACCAGAGTTTTGCAAGGGTTGAAGCTGAATCGTTAGACTAGGCTTTGTACCATCTGTAGACCCACGGAAGGTCAAGTCAGGAAGCATACGCCATACAAACGCAAAATTATGGCCATCACCAATATCAAACTGCGAGGTAGTGATAGAAGAGTTCATGGCAATCCCGTTCATACTGTCCGTACAATCATCAACACCGTATTCGTGGTAAACCAAGTTGTTTGAATAGGTGGCGGCTACTGGATAGTTTCTTAGGGATGAGTCAAGCCATGCGGTACGCGCTATAGCATCGCCCCCACCGTAATACCAAGCGTCTTCTACATAGTTGTATACCACGTAGCGGTTAATTTTGGTGCTATTTTCTGTACAGTAAAACCACCAAACTTCATTGAAACCTTCATTGGTGCTAGCAAAAATTTGCCCAAACTGATCTCGGTTAATATCGTCATAAATAAATTGGCGCAAATCACAGCGCAGGGTTTGAACCCGACCGTCGTATTTGTAGAACTTGTCTTGCCCCATCCAGTACGCTACACCGTTTGAATACGCTGCACCATTAATACTGACAATAGAGATGTTGTCTGATAAAAGCTGAGAACCCCAAACATACGGAGTGCCCAGATACTGCAGTGCATAAAGAGCAGCATCTGTAAATATAAGTATTTCTTGACGTGATTGAAGAACCGCCTGAATTGAAGACCCGTGAGACAGCCGTATGCTACCTGACTGGTTTGTGATAGCCGGAGTCCAGTTGGTTACACTCTCTTGGTCAGACCAACGTACAAGCATTGGGTCATATGTAGTGCTGCCGTAGTCATTGGAACCAAAAACAAGCGTAAATCTGCTAGCGTCCGATACAAGCAGTGTATTTTGAGTTAGAGGAACATTGGATGCGCTTGATAATGACGACACAGGAACAGCCCTGATAGAGATTGTCTGAGTTCCAGAACCTGCAGTGCTAGTGTTTATAGTTGACCCGTTATAAGTAGCAGCTAAGTTATAGTTGTTCGTTGTACCTGTAACTAACGTGGTGTAGTACACTGTGAACGGTGTTAGGGGTAGTGGTAAACCCCCAGTAGTTTCAAACATGATTGCAGTTCCATCAGGCAATGATGTAGTCGTGTTTGAAGTAAGCGCCATAACTGCGGGCGTACCATTAGAAATGCTTACAGTAGTAGGGTTAGCCAGTGTTGGTGAAGTTGTAGCGTTCCAATAATACATTGGGCCTAGTTTTGGGCCAAACAGTAAATTTTCACCAAAATTGTATTGAGTCCACAGCCGTACACCTTCTTTTTGGATTTGCCCAATTCCACCCCAACTGTTATCGCCCCAATTATTAGAACCCCAACCTAAAAAAGTAGTAGAAAATGAACCACCTGCTCGTAGCAAATAGGCTGCATAAATATTTGACCCGCCACCAGCGCCGTCTGCATTTGCAGTGGTAAGTGCAGTAACCGTGTATGTATTGCTTACAGGACTTACTGATGTTACTTGGTACTGACCGTTAAGCGTAACATTATTAAAACCTGATGCCCCAGAAAAAATAACATAGTCCCCAATGATTGGTTGGTATAGGGCGTCGGTAATAGTTACAGTGTTTAAACCAGAAACGGTAGTTACTGCATTGGGGTCTAGTTTGTGGGTAAATGCAATTGGTGTAATGTCGTAGTACTGACCGGTTTGTTCTATAAAAAACTTAGATTCAGTACCGACGCCTAAAAGATTAGCGCCTGCAAGCGTGACCCAATTCCACAAAGAACGGCAAATTCCCGTAAATGTATTGCCCGAAATTTGTTTCCAACCACCAATTTTTTCAGGTGTTCCTTGGCGGAAGCGTACTAGGTTGGACTCGTAATAACCGCCCTCATTCGTGTAGCGCGTATTTTCGCGGTTAACTCCGGGTCGAAGGGTTACTTTTTGTAGAGGCATGGCTCATTTTCCCACGAATCAGGCAAATGCGCGAGTACCTGTATTGTATAATGCCTGTACATTATTGGAACCCTTATGCACAGAACCGACAGCCACTTCACTAAAGAAGCCTTGCAAGCACTGTTTACCTATGCGGATGGAAACCTGTATTGGAGAGAACGAAAAGGCAGGCGCGTTGCTGGGGCGCTTGCAGGTACAGCTTCGCACCATTACCATCAAATTTGCATAGACTATATACTGTACAGAACCCACAGACTTGTGTGGGCTTACCACTACGGAGCTTCTGCTCACACCATAGACCACATCAACGGCAACTCCTTTGACAACCGAATAGAAAACTTGCGTGAGTGCAATACCGCGCAAAACCAACAAAATAGCCGACTCCCAAAGTCGAACACCTCCGGCATAAAGGGGGTTGCTTGGTGTAAGCAAAAACAAAAATGGCGCGGGCGCATTGCGGTGGATGGGTCGGACGTTCATATTGGGTTCTTTGATACCATAAATGAGGCTAAAGATGCGATGTCTGCGGCCCGTACAAAACTGCACGGGCTGTTTGCTCGCGGTATTTAAGCGTAGGGCCGCACCCCCAACTTGTCAATGATAAGTGCTTGGCGGCGCGGTTTCAGCGCCGGGGAGTTGGGTACGCTGATATGTGTCCAAGCATCGAACTCACGAATGATTTGGTCAAACGGTAGCTGGGTTGCAATGACAGCGCGTACTACTTGGTCAGGGGTCATTCCGGGAACACGGATGTCCGCAGCACAGCCCACTCGATGTTGGGACGTGTCTTTAGAGCCAACGGCGTCGTTGACCGCTTTAGATCGGAAGGCGGAGTTGACCATGATGGGTTTACCTCCAAGCGCCACCTTGACCAACTCCAAAAATTCAGCCAGTCGTTGAAGATTTGCTCGTTCTGCATCATTGGGCGTGTTGTCCAGTAAACGATGGTCGGTATGGGTAAGCTCTGCAAGCGTGAAGTTTGGGGTCATTTGATTGCCTCTTTCATCGCGTCGGTCTTGTCTTTGCTAGACTTGGAGCTACCGTAGAAGAAACTGATGATGGTAGCCACGGCAGTGCCCAGCAGGAAGCCCAAGATGATGTTGCCAAAGTCCTTGCCGCTTGCTGGCACTTGGCCAAACGTGATGGCGAAGAAGTACACCATAGAGCCGACAGACCAGAACCACGCGAACCAGTAGATGAAGTGCTTGGCAAACTTGTCCTCTTGGTTCAGGGCGGTCTCCTGCATGTGGCGAGCGTTACCACGATCTTGGTTTTCCAACTCAAACTGGCGCAGGTCTAGCTCAGCCAATTTTTGGGCAGCGTCTGGGTCTCCTGCGATGGCCTTCGCCACGGCTTGAACGTCATCAGCCACACCAAACCGATTGGCAATAGCGGTAACAGCAAGACCACCAAGAGGCCCGGATACAGCAGTTGCAACAGCAGGAGCAAGTCCTTTAAGAAGTCCAAGTAGTTCATCCATGTCATCTCCTCATAAAGTCCACGTATTCCATAGTGCCCCATGCAACTAGGGTAACGACTATGGCGGCGAGGGCAGCCAACAGCACCATCTCCACCACTTCCTCAATCTCTTTCCTGCGCTTTGCTTTTGCCTTGTCCATCGCGTTCTCCTGAGCTTTGCGGTCATGCACGATCTTGTTGCGCTCGCGCAGTATGGCCTCCCAAGTGTCGGCGTTGCCTGACCAGATCAGCATCTGCTTCAACTCGTTCTCGGCGTCCTGCAACTGCTTGGCCTTCATGACGATCTCAATGGCCTGCGCGGTGTCCGACTTCCCCGGCTTGGTAGCGGCCTTGGCCACCACGTCCTTCGCCTCAAAAAACTTCATCAGGTCACCGGAGATAGCCCCGATGTCCTTGCCCATTTTAATGGCGGCTTGCACCCCTTTGATGGCCGCTTGGGCCGTGGCGAAAGCGGTAAAGGGATCGATCATGGCTTAGACTTTCGGGTACTGCGCTTTCACCGCCAAACAGTCCGCAATGTACTTGGCAACTTGCGCTTGATCGCCCTTCACAATACCGTCAAGGTAATCTGCAACGGGCGGATAGGCTGCTGCGCGTAGCTCTTGGTACGTAGGCGCTGGAGGTACGTCTGCCGGTTCAGGCGTATTGCCTTCTGCAAGCCATGCTCGCACTTCTGGAGCGGTGACAAGACCGCTCCAGCCGTTGCCGTCGGTAACAACTGTTTTTGTTTGGTCTGTGTATTTGTAAATCATAGTTCGCATCCTGTCCAAAGAATTTGTCCAACAGAACTGCTGTTGGAATAAGCATTAAGTCCTTGCCCAGCAGTAAGGCCAGATGTGGTGAACGTAATAACGCCACCAATTAAAGATGAAGAATTAAATGCAATATTAGATGCTACGCCACCACCTGAAACTGCATTTACAGTGAACTGAGATGCGGCACTTGCAGATATGCCAGTAGGCGCTGTATAAGGCGGCACTTGAAACGGAAATGAAATTGCCGCCGTTGTTGCAGTTACAGCAAACCCTGAACCAATTACAGATGTAGTGGATGTAGTATTGAACGCTGGCAAGTACCGCTGACACAGCGCTAACTCCATGCCATACGGGCGCTGCTCAAATGTAGTTGCAACAGGGCTTATTTCAAATTGCCAATCTGATGTAAAGTATGTTTTAGATACTGCGGTGTTAACAACAGTATCTGCCAAAATAAGCATTATTCCGTTAGTAGCATCAGACGCCCCTAATGTTGTAGTAAAACTAAATGGTGTTGTTGTTGCAGTTGGCACAACAACAGTAGTGGATGCAATAGTAGAAGTAGTCGTAAAATTATTTACTCCTGCCGTTGCTTTTTGAATATAAATATTAAAAGTTCTAGAACCGCCAGTATCTTGATACAGCTTTCCAGAAAACGTAACAGTTTTACTGTTCATATCAAGAACATTCCAAGACTCAATACGTTGCGCCAATTGAACTGCGCCCGTTGTCCAAGAACATGCGTTGAGGCCCCAGCCATAAAGCGTATTGGTTCCAGTCAAAGAGCCAGAAGCAATATTGCCCGAGATGCTTGTTCCAGATGCAATACTCGCCATCATTCGGTCAGGGCCGTACTGCAAACCTGCCGTCACTGCAATGCTTCCTCTTTGATTGATCCAGCCTTGGCCGTTAATCACACGATTCCTCAACCCAGCAAGCTGACCACCGTTAACGGATGGCACACCAGTCAAGTTAGAGGATACTTTTACAAAGTCAGTACCGTTCCATGCAACAACAGCGTTTTCGCCATCCACCATAGTTATACCGGTAGTGGCTGCGCCTTTTACCGTAAGCAAGAAACCGCCCGTACCGGCATTGTTAATAACGTAGTACTTGCTGCTGCTTGGCACAATCAAGCTACGCGCTGCGGTTTTAGCGCCGGAGATGTTCAGGATCGCATACTGCGCCGTCGTTGAGCCGATGTTAGTAGCTGAACTCGTACCTGACGTAAGAGACAGTGTTACGTTTGCCGTAGTGATCGTGACGGCAAGACCGCCTGCAATGGCAATGTCTAGATATGAAGTCAACCCGTTGTCTACAACGTCACCCCAAGTACCAGACTCAGTGCCAGTTGTAATGATCGGTAGAGAAAGATTTGTTGTTTGGGAAACGGTCATGTGTTACCTCAAGTTGTTGCTACTCGTTGCCCACGTTGGGCGCTATGCACTGCTTAGTGTACTCTAATTTCATGTCTACTCGTCAACTACTATCTGCCATTGTGCGCCTTGGGCGCTATCCACTTTTTCCCATTCTGGTGTTTGCGGATTGGGCACCGTAGTCCAGTCTGCGTTTTGTGCGGCATCAACGCTCCCCCAATTTGCATTTTGACCGTTGGGCAACTGTGTCCAAGCCGCGTTTTGCGCGTCGTCAATGATGTCCCAGTACGATTTTGTGACTCCTAAAACGCCGACATTTCCTGCCGCCTCTACGCCCTGCAAAATGTAGAGTTTGATTGCTGTGAGATACCCAGTAGCAGCGTCAGAGCTTACCCCTGTAAGCGCAACAGTACGATTGTTTCCTAAGTTTTCAACAGAACCTGAAGCATTTACACTACCAAGCACAGGGTTAAAACCGGAAACTTTGCCTGTTATAAGTAGCCCAGTATTGTTAATACTTGTGGTAGAGCTAACCGTTAAAGCGCCTGCATCTGCCGCTGCAGACACGCTTGTTAATGCACAGGTATAACTAGCTGTAACAATACCCACACTCGCAGCGGCGGTTACGCTTTTTAATTCAGGTGCAAAGTTGATAGTGCCAACACTACCTACAACAGTTGAAGTAGTTCCGCCCCAAGCTTTTGATCCCCAAGTGTCTATACCCCAAGCACCACCAAGTGTTAGCGTTATGCTAGGTGTCAGCGTGCCTACACTGCCTGCCGCGCTTACGCTGTTTAGTACGGGGTTAAAGTTATAAATACTGCCTTTTATTACAAGGCCACCACCCCATACGCTAGAACCCCAAGGCTGTAACCCCCAAGTGCCGCCAATGGATACTGATATGCTTGGAGCCAAAGTGCCCACATTACCTGTAGCAGACACTCCTGTAAACGCTTGTGTAAACGCAACATTTCCAACATTTCCAGAAATAAATGTATTAATACCCCAAGCACCAACGCCCCAAGCATTTGAACCCCAGTTGCTGTCAGTTATTAGTTGCAATGCCCGGCTGGACGTTACCGAACCCGCAGAACCTGTAGAAGCTACTCCTGTTAATGCGCGTGTAGAACTAGCTGTAACAGAACCCACATCAGCCGTAGCACTGACGCCTGAAAGAATAGGCGAATACGTTGGAGTGTTTACACTGCCTGTTATTACTAGCCCACTGCCCCAAGAGTTGTAGCCCCAAGAACTTGAACCCCAAGCACCACCAATGGCTACAGAAATACTCGGAGTTAAATTACCTACATTACCTGCAGCCGTTACGCCGCTAATTACTGGAATAAAACTCCAAACACTTCCTGTTATCAAAAGACCTGTGTTATTAACATTCGCAGTAGAACTGACAGTTAGTGAACCTTTATCACCTGTCGCAGACACGCTTGTTAACGCACGGGTATAACTAGCTGTAACAGTGCCTACATTCGCAGCGGCGGTTACGCCTTTTAATTCAGGTGCATAAATAACAGAACCAGTAGCTCCTGTTGCAACAATCCCACCGCCCCAAGTACTGTATCCCCAAGGATTTATACCCCACCTGCTACTAAGCGAGACAGTGTTACTAACAGCAGTTGTTCCAACGGTTCCAGATGCAGCGTTGCCTGTTATTGCAACAGTACGGCTAGGGATTACGGAGCCTACATTACCAGAAGCAGATACCCCCGTAAGTTGCGGTACGTACCCCAATACGCCAACGCTACCAAACGCCTGCTTAGAAACCCCTCCCCAAGCGTCCAAGCCCCATGTGTTTGTCCCCCAGCTAGCACTAATTGAAACAGAGCGACTAGACGTTAATGTGCCTGCAAAACCTGCAGAAGTTACGCCTGATAGAGAAAAAGAACGGGGGGCAACAAGTGAACCTACAGCGCCAGAAGCGACTACGCCTGTTAATGTAGAAGAAACACTATCAACCAGAGAACCAACAGCGCCAGAGGTGGCTGCACCTGTTAGCGCACGCGAATTGCTGTCGACTAGACCACCTACAAAACCTGATGACGCAACGCCCGTAAGGGCCGTAGTTCTACTTGCGCTTATCGCGCCAGAAAAACCTGCAGCAGCAGTTCCAGATAAACGGTCAAGTCCGCCCCAAGTCCCGCTGCCCCAAGTATTGGCACCCCAAGCAGTAGCCATGATTTACACAGCCTTACGGCTGTCCGCGTTTAGGTCGTTGCCAAGCGCAGCAATGCAGACGTAGTGTTGTTGGTGGGCATCGTCAAAGTAAACGTGCCTGAAGTGATGGTCTGAGAACCAAATGTATGTACGCTTACAGCTTTATTGCCCTGTGTAGAGTTGTAAATCAACACTGAGTCAAAAGCAGTAGTTAGCGTAACACCGGAGTACACAAAGTTTGCCGAGGGTGTCCAGTATGCGGTGCCCGCAGTAGACGAAGAGTTTGTTGCCGTAGGGGCTGTTCCGTTAGTAACCGTAATGCCGCCCGCAGTATATCCTGCACCAGTTACCTCTCCCGTTGTGGTGTACACGGTGGTGCCAGCGTTCATCGTAGCGGAAGCCAAATACAAAGCCGCTTTAAACGTATCCGTAGTGGGGGCAGTCAAGCTGGTGCGCGAGACAAGAGTAACCGAACCGAATTGATGCGCACCAACAAGAAGTTCCCCCATAAACGAGGTACACATTGATTGGGTATTTGCCATGATATTTCCTTAAAAAATAGCCATTTCTGCGCCCGCAAAAGTGGGCATTTTCTTGAGCGTTACATGCGCTGAACGATGTACCAACTCATCCATTAGCCAGTACTCAACCCAAGTTGTGTACTCATCTTCATTATCTATCGTACCTTCGCGCTTGTCCAGCAAGGCGTCATCCATCTCGCCTTTAGTAGTCATTACGATCAATTTGAACTCCTGATAAGTGCGGTGGTTGCTGTGTTAGCTGGCATTGTAACCAGAAATGTAGTAGTTGAAGTCTTGTCGGCACCAAAGTCAATGACCGCAATCGCTCGGTTAGCTTTGCTGGCATTGTAAATCAGTGCGCAACGTGCGGTCAAAGCCCCCGTCCAGCTTGTGTTGGCCCAGTTTACATAGGCTGTATAGCCCAAAGTGCTGATTGCTACGCCCGTAAGCGTGTTGCCGCCTGTTGTATATGCTGCAGAAGAAAGTACCTGACCAGCCAAAGAAGTAGAGTACACAGTTGTATCTGCGCCAAGACTAGCGCTTCCTGTATACAAAGCCATCTTGATCGTATCCGTAGACAAATCGTGAATGGCTTGATATAGCTCCTTTTTGAAGCTGGTGCATTGCGTTTGGACAATTGCCATGTTATGTCACCTGCTGACGATACTGCCCACTGCGGT
>Ga0209499_1003059_pt1 | contig 10407 bp, 11 predicted proteins | sample C_130208_EF_Meta_FD_187306 | JGI IMG/M metagenome (GOLD analysis project Ga0209499, IMG submission 187306) | Freshwater microbial communities from Lake Croche, Canada to study carbon cycling - C_130208_EF_MetaG (SPAdes) (version 2) | ecosystem: Environmental > Aquatic > Freshwater > Lake... | reverse complement strand
CACCCCGATTCTTTCTATGATCAGGCATTTGCTCAGCCAAGGTCAAAGCAATTTTCAACTGTATTACTGCACCCGGGATGCCTTGAGTACAGCATTTTTTGAGGAGTTGAACTCGCCCGCCTTGGTCGATCGAGTCCAACTGCATCACGACCATGGAGACCTTCAGCAGGCCTTGGATTTCTGGCCCATCTTTGAGCAACCTAGCGCCTCGCATGTTTATTGTTGTGGGCCTCAGGGATTGATGGACAGTGTGCGTGACATGACCGGACACTGGCCCAGTGAAAACATCCATTTTGAAAGTTTTGGTGCGCCACAAACGTCCCTTGAGCAAAACACCCCCTTTGATATCGTCTTACAATCCACGGGCAAGAGAATCCACGTCGGCGCCGATGTTTCCATTTTGGAGGCTTTGCGCTCCCATGGCGAGAGCGTCTCAAGCTCTTGCGAGAGCGGTACCTGTGGTTCGTGTCGAACAGGTTTTATTTCTGGTGAGGTTGAGCACCGAGATTGGGTGTTGCTTGAAGATGAAAGAAGTCAATGCATGATGATCTGTGTCTCGCGAGCCTTGTCCCAAGAGTTGGTGCTTGATCGATGACGGGTCAGAAACTTCGCATCGGTGTGGCAGGGTTGGGCCGGGCCTTCACCCTGATGCTACCAAGCTTTGTCAAAGACGCCCGTGTACAACTGGTGTGTGCGACCGATCCTCAGCAAGAGGCATGTGCCCAATTTGAACGTGACTTTGGGGCAGAGTGTGTCAAGAGCGTGGAAGAGCTCTGTGCACGTGCTGATGTTGACGTGGTCTACATTGCCACGCCGCATCAACTGCATGCAAGTCATGTGGAACTGGCGGCGGCAATGGGCAAGCACATCTTGGTTGAAAAACCCATGGCCTTGACCCTGGACGAATGCAAGCGAATGATCCAAGCTGTACAAAAAGCGGGGACGATCATGGTGGTGGGTCACAGCCATAGTTTCAACGCGCCCATCTTGCAAGCCTACCACCTCATCCGTCGCCGAGAGTTTGGTGCAGTGAGGATGATCCATGCACTGAACTACACGGATTTTTTATACCGTCCTCGTCGACCTGAGGAGCTCGATACCAGCCAAGGCGGGGGAGTGCTCTTCAGCCAAGCGGCGCACCAACTGGACATCGTCAGATTGCTGGGCGGTGGTTTGGTGAACAGTGTGACGGCACGCACGGGTGCATGGGATCCCCAAAGACCCACCGAGGGCGCTTACAGTGCGCTCTTGAGTTTTGCGAATGGTGCATTTGCAACTGTCAGCTACAGTGGGTATGCCCACTTTGACAGCGATCTGTGGATGGGTCAAGTCGGAGAGTTGGGGCAAGATAAAGACCTGACCTCCTACGGTCAAGCCAAGCGCAGACTCGAACAGGTTCAAACCCGTGAGGAAGAATCAGCCCTCAAAGCGGCAAGAAATTATGGGGCGACAGATTGGCAAAAGGCGCAGGCCCCAGGCTTGCCAGCGAAGCACCAACACTTTGGCCCCTTGATCATCAGTTGCGACAGGGCCGACATGAGGCCTGTGCCCCATGGTTTATGGATCGATAGCGACCAAGCTTCACAACTTGTTGAAATTGCCCCCCCTCTTGTGCCGCGTCAAGAGGTGATCGATGAACTTTATGATGCGGTTTTTTGTCAAAAGCCTGTCTTGCACAGCGGCACTTGGGCTCGTGCCACGACCGAACTCAGTCTTGCCATCTTGGAGTCGGCTCGAAGCAACACAACCGTGGTGCCCAAGCATCAGGTGGAGCCGCTAGCGTCCTCATGAAAAAAAACAAGCAAGAAACCCAATTGATGCTCAAGCACTGGCAAAACGCAGTGCCCGATGATCGATTGGCCCATCTAGTCAGAGATGCTGGTCGGGCGTATTCTCGTGCACTTCAAGGGCGCCTGAGCCAACACGAGGTGGCCTTTGGACATTGGACCTTTTTAAGAATTCTTTGGGAATCGGACGGATTGACGCAAAGTGAGCTGAGTGCTCAAGCCGGGGTCATGGAGCCCACGACTTTTTCAGCCATGAAGAAAATGGAAAGTTTGGGCTACATCCAAAGACGGCATTCACCGGACAACAAAAAAAACCTCTACGTTCACTTGACCCCCAAGGGCCGTCAACTGAGGCAACTGTTGGTGCCCTTGGCCGAACAAGTCAACCAAGTGAGCGTCAAGGGAATCAGCGCGCAAGATGTGGCGACCACCCGAAGAGTTTTACTGGCCATCTTGAGCAGTCTTGCAAAAGACGATGCAGCGTGAGGGGGTCGCTCGTTTGTTTTTAATTTTTAAAATGTATCTACTGAGGTGGTGTTCATGCCCAGACTAGAAGACGATCGTTTGCTGCTTGGACTTGGGACCTACATTGACGATTTCGATCCAGGTCAGTGCTGGCACGCAGTTTTTTTTCGCAGTCAAGTGTCATCCGGTTTGGTGGCGTCGATGGATGTAACCAAAGCCTTGCTCATGCCAGGCGTCAAGGGTATTTTTAAGGGTGAGGACTTTGCTGGACTGAAGATGCCAGCATTCAATGCTTTGCTGAGTCCTAGCAAGACGCTTGAGTTTGCGGTTTTAACATCTGAAAAAATTTCTTATGTGGGCGAACCCTTGGCCGTTGTCATTGCCCAAACTCATGTTGAAGCCCAAAATGCTTGTGAGGCGATTCAATTGAGCCTTCAAAGGGATCCCAGCTATGACGCGGAGAAGACCGAGGAAGCACTTTTTTCATCCATTTTTAAAACCCAAGCGGTGCTCGACGAGAAGGTGCAAAGCGTCGTTGCAGTTGAACTCCATCAGCCAAGGGTGGTGGCTTTAACACTTGAGACCCGCTCAGCCCTGGCCAGGTACGTAGAGGAGACCAATTCATTTCACATCTCCTTGGGCAGCCAAACGCCAAGCAGAGCACAAAGCGACTTTGCCAAGATCTTGGACGTTCCTTTGTCCAAGGTGCGCGTGTCCATGCTCAATGTGGGTGGTGCATTTGGCTTCAAATCCTCTTTGTACCCAGAGGAGTTGATGCTTGCACTGTGTTGTCAAGCTCTTAAAAAGACCATCAAGTGGGTGTCAAGCAGGTCTGAGGATTTTTTAAGTGGCATGCATGGGCGAGGCTCTGAGTTGTCTGGGCAATTGAAACTGTCTTCCAGCGGAAAAATTCTAGAGCTTCAAGCCCGAGTGTCCTTTGACCTTGGGGCTTGGTTGCCGTTTTCAGCGGTTGTGCCGATGCGAAACGCCTGCAGAATTTTACCCGGCCCCTACCACGTGCCCCTGGTCGATATCCAAGGGCGTGCTCACTTGAGCCACAAAGCGCCCGTGAACATTTACCGTGGAGCAGGTAGACCCGAGGCGGCCATTTTGATGGAAACCTTGATGGAGAAAGCGGCCAAGTCTTTGAAGATCGACAGTGTTGATTTCAGGCTCAAGCACTTGGTGGCGAGCGAAGAGATGCCCTATCGAACGCCCACGGGTGAGACCCTGGATTCTGGCCACTATTCAAAAATATTGTTAAAGGCTTGTGAACTCTTTGCCTATGAAGAAGAAAGACATCTGCAGTTGGCTCGTCGCTTGAGGGGCGAGTGCGTTGGTATCGGCATTGGCTTTTACATCGAGCCCTGTGGCTTGGGCTGGGAGTCGGCATCGGTGGAATGGCTTAAAGACGGAACGGTGAGCGTTTACTGTGGTTCGCCCGCGCAGGGGCAAGGACATGAGACCTCCTATGCCAACATTGTTGCTCAAGAACTCCACTGCAGTGTGTCCAACATCAAAGTCAATTTAGGCGACACGGATTTTGGTCCTCCCGGTTTGGGGACCTTGGCAAGTCGCAGCATAGCGATTGGTGGGAGTGCGATTGTGAAAGCGTGTCGCGAAGTCCTTCGCTTAAAAGACAGCGGACAAGCCCTTCCTATCGTGGCCCATGAAATCTTCAACTCTGAAGAAGCCTGGGGCTATGGTTGTGTCATCGCTCGACTGGCCATCGACATCGACACGGGTAAACCCTCGATAGAGCGGCTCGTGTATGTGGACGATGCAGGCCATCAAGTCGATCCCGAGTTGGTGAAAGATCAGCTGCTCGGGGGGTGCGCCCAAGGGATTGGACAAGCCATGATGGAGCACATGGTGTTTGACAGCCATGGACAACTCCTGACAGGCTCCTTAATGGATTATGCTATACCCAGGGCGGACGATATCCCCTACATTCAGATCCACAGCGAATGCACACCTAGCCCGCACAATTTGCTAGGGGCCAAGGGTGTGGGTGAGGCGGGTTGTATTGGCGTGCCGGCCGCTTTGTTGAACGCGGCAAGAGATGCCTTGCAACTGTCGGTGCAGGAGGACATTGATTTCCCCCTGACTTCAGAGAAGTTATGGAGCTTTTTGAGACGATCTAAAGGAGAAGAGCAGAGATGAACTACAAAAAAAACGAGGCCAAAGCCTATGCAAAAGAACACATGAGGGGAATTTGGGCTGCCAATTTAACCCCCTTTGATGATGCACTGCGTTTTGATGAAAAGGCTTACCGCGAGAACCTTTTACACTGGTTGAACGATCTTCATTTGGGCGGTATTTTTATCGCTGGCAAGCAGGCCGAATTTTTCTCGATGTCCATTGCCGAGAGAAAGAAAATGATGGCGATATCCGTTGACGTCGCTCGGGACTTGGGAGATCGCAATGGTGTGGGTCATGCTGGCATCATCACCTCTTGCTCGGACACCAATTTAGATGTGGTGTTGGATTTGGCACGTTACTCTGAACAGATTGGCGCAGACTATGTGATTGTTCACAGCCCGGTGCTTCATTTTGGCGCCCATACCGATGAGACGATCTATGAATACTATCGCTTTTTGTCCGAGCAACTGAACATTGGGATTGCCATGTGGAATCACCCTGATTGTGGGTATGTGATGTCTGCGCAGTTGTGCTCAAAAATAGCCAAGCTACCCAACATGGTGGCCATCAAGTACAGCACCGACAGAGAGTTGTACAAAGAATTAACCCAGTTGTCGGGCTCAGAGATACAAATCAGCAACCCCGACGAGCACGACTGGCTTCAAAACATTGAGGAACTTCATTGGAGTTTGTACCTTTGTTCAACACCACCTTTTTTGCTTCAGTCCAAAGTGGATCAACGCATGAATGAGTACACCCGATTGGCTTTCAAGGGTGATTTTGCAGCAGCCAAAAAGGTCAACGACAGCTTAGACCCGGTTCGTGAAGCCTTCAAGTCCTCCAAGCCCAAAGGCAAGCCCCAGGCACATGCAAAATATTGGCAAGAGTTGCTCGGCCAACATGGTGGACCGGTGAGAAGACCTCTGCTTCAATTGACGCCAGAGGAGAAAGAAACCATCCAAAGCGCGTTTAAGCAATCTGGCTTAAAAACTTAAAACACGTCTGACCATGTCAACCTCAAACCCCATTTACAGAGCAGATCACTACAGCCAACCGATCAACCTGCCCTCTTGGTTGGAGGAGAACGCCTCTAAACTGGTGCCGCCTGTCAACAACCAACAGATTTGGAAAAATTCTGATCTGATTTGCACGATCGTGGGGGGGCCCAATCAAAGAACTGATTTCCATGACGACCCCTTTGAAGAGTATTTTCATCAATTCAAAGGCAATGCATCGATCATCGTTGCTGACCGGGGGAAATTCGAGCGGGTGCACTTGCGAGAGGGGGATGTGTTCTTGCTTCCTCCCCACGTCAGACACTCTCCACAAAGGACCGAGGAGGGGAGTTTGTGCACCGTGATAGAGCGCAATCGAACCGACCAAGACATTGATGCTTTTGAATGGTATTGTGCCAATTGTGCATCTTTGGTGACTCGAGTTGAAATTCAGTTAAAAAGCATCGTTGACGATTTGCCAAAAGCCTTCAATCGTTTTTATGACGCCTCCGAAGCTGCTCGAACTTGTCCCCATTGCTCTGCCGTGCATCCAGGAAGAGACTGGGCCAGGTGGCATGCGCATTGTCAAGTGAACTTTAAATTAAGCTGAATGTGGCATCGGTGTGAGATGTCCGCCTTGGAAAATACCGTCAGCATTTTTTGCGCTTCTAAGCTGATCTGTGGCTCTAAAGATCAATCGCGACGCTCAATTGATTTGGAAGCTCAAAAAAACACCCTCATGGGGTGTTTTTAAAAGTTTTTCAAATGGAGTCTATGGTTTTTTTAGATGAATATAAATTCATCTCAACCTAGGTTCTAACCAAGTCATCAAGACCGGGTTGAACACTCTTCAGTGAATTATTTTGGCATGACAACAGAGTCAATGACGTGAATCACGCCATTGTCGGCTGTGATGTCAGTTTTGATCACATTGGCATTGTCAACTTTGACGCCAGCGGTGGTGCTGATCGTGATCTCTGAGCCTTGTACGGTCTTGACTTTGCCAGCTTTCACATCTGCAGCCATGACCTTACCAGAGACGACGTGGTAGGTGAGGATAGAAGTCAATTTTGCTTTGTCTTTAAGAAGAGCGTCCAGATCAGCTTTAGGAATCTTGGCAAAGGCTTCGTCTGTAGGCGCAAAAACCGTGAAAGGTCCTTTGCCTTTTAAGGTGTCAACCAAGCCTGCTGCTGTCAATGCAGCTGCTAGAGTTTTAAAGTTACCAGCACCTACGGCTGTGTCAACGATGTCTTTTGCTTGCGCAGAAACGGACAAACCGAATGCAAGCACCGATGCGATTAAAAATGATTTCATGAGATACCTCAATTGCGCTTTTAGAGCGATTAGTTCGTAGAAAATACTACAGCGTCGATGCTATGCATCTGTCACGATCCATGCCCAGAGACAGGTCAATAGCCGTCTATAGAAAAGGTTATTGAGACGACCCTTGCTCATGACATTTGTATGACACGAAGAAGAGCAAAACTTAGGAACTGTCAACTTTTCTATTCACACTTTCTGATCCAACAAAATGGGTTTGTGGACTTGAATTTTTTTCTTTCAACGAAACATCTAAAATGAGCTTTTAGTTCAACATTTCATATTATTTTGGAAGAGCCCGGTCATGTGGAGTCACCTTTTAATTGCATCCAATCTAGGGATCATGTTCTTCTTTAGCTTGGCTGTTGCTCCGACCATATTTAAAGTCCTGCCAGCAGAGTGGGCTGGTGTGTATGTTCGACACTTTTTCCCAAAGTACTACCTTTATTTGGCAGCTGCCTGCATCCTTGCTGCAGTTGTTGGCGAAGACCTCACGCTCATAGGAAGCTCTGTGTGCTGTGGTCTTGTGTTCCTCTTTCTGGCTTTATTTTTAACACCGAAAATCAATGCTGCCAAAGACGCTCATCAATTGAAGCTTTTTAAACAATTGCACATGCTCAGTGTGTTCATCAATTTGCTTCAAATGGGACTGTTGACCTATCTCTTAACACGACCCGTGGTCATGCTTTGATTTTTAGTGTTTGAACACCATGACCCATGGACTTAGCAAAAAAATGAACGCCCTTGTCATAGGTTCTAGTGGCACGATAGGTGCGGCTTTTGTTGAAGCATTGAACCAAGATCCCCATTGCGCAGCCGTTGTTGAAATGAACCGGACCCTCTGTCCAAGTTTTGATCTTTGCGATGAGCGGGGCATTGAAGAGGCGCTTTCAGATGGAATATTCTCTGGGCCCTTTGACTTGATCGTTGATGCGACGGGTGCATTGACCCTTGATGGAGTAGGACCAGAAAAATCTCTGAAGTCACTTGAAGGCGACACCATGAGCCAAGCCATGTGGGTCAATTGCATTGGCCCGGCGCTCTTGCTAAAGTTGCTGATGCCCAGGCTCTCAAGCGAGAGGAGCATCTATGCCAAACTGTCGGCTCGAGTGGGTAGCATCACCGACAACAAACTGGGTGGCTGGTACAGCTACCGTGCTTCAAAAGCGGCTTTCAACATGGTTCTTCAAACGGCAGCCATCGAGCATCACCGCCGCAATAAAAAAGCCATTTTTGTTGCATTGCAGCCTGGCACGGTGGCCTCAGCTCTCTCAAAGCCCTTTGTCCAAAGCTCGGATGCAATGAGCGCCAAAGACTCGGTGAGTCAGATGTTAAAAGCCATGGAGCGACTCCAGCCCAAGTCTGGGGCGCATTTCATCGACTTCAAGGGCCAAGACATTTTATGGTGAAGCTGAAAAGCTCTGGTCATGGGCCAACTCATTGAAATCCCGATTAACTGAATATTTGCCTATACAATAAACATGCAATTCATCTTTGATCCCCATAAAGACGAGCTGAACGTTAGAAAACATGGTAATTCGTTAGACCAAGCAAGTGTAGTTTTTAACCATCTACGGTTAGACCTACCTCATTGCGCAGGGCTTCGAGAGCAGAAAGGATTTTGTATGCCGACTGGATCAAATCTAACAAATCGTAAAAGCACTCCAAAGGTCAATGATTGGAAACTTGTGAAAAAACAAGTTGAAGCCGATGAACCAATCGCTTTTGACCCCGAGGTCGACCCATACGATCCCAACGATGAAGCTGCGGTCAAGGCCTTTTGGGCAAGTGCAACGATCACTCGGGGCAGAGGTCGGCCTCCTGTATCAGTTAAGCGTCCCACTTTAAACATGCGGGTGGATGCTGAGGTGTTGGAAGCGTTCAAGGCTACGGGGCCGGGCTGGCAAACACGAATTAACTCATTGCTGCGCGATGCAGTGAAGAGCGGTGCAGTGAAGAGCGTTGCAGTTCGCTCTTGAAGCGCCTCATTCAGTGATAATGACCAAACGCAATTTGTTCGCTGAACTCACGGAAGGTTTTGATGCCTTGCCCGCCGCACGTAAAGGCATAAAAACACTTAGCACAACTGAGGTCGAGATAAAGCCTGCGTGCGAACACCCCTCTTAAGGTCAACGATGCCTGTTACAAGAAATTTGATTGTGGTCCTTGGAGACCAGCTCGATATGGAAGCTGCGGCCTTTGATGGTTTTGATGCCAAGAAAGATCTCGTATGGATGGCCGAGGCCCAGGAAGAGTCCACCCACGTGGGGTCGAGCAAGCAACGCATCGCTCTCTTTTTGAGTGCCATGCGTCACTTTGCACAAGCGCTTCGCAAGGCCAAACGACCGCTCCTTTACCACCGCTTGGATGACACAGGCCCTGCGGCCGCCTTGAACAGCTTGGGCAGCAAGTTGCATGCAGATCTCTTAGAGCTCGCACCATCTCGGGTGATCATGACCCATGCGGGTGACTGGCGCGTTGCCCAACAGTTGACATCCGTGGCCAAGGCCGTGGGCGTGCCCCTTGAAGTTCGCGAAGATCGGCATTTCTTCACCACCGTGGGTGAATTCGAGGCCCATGCCAAGGGTCGCAAGTCCTTGCGCCTAGAGTACTTTTACCGTGAACTGCGCCAGCGCCACCATGTTTTGATGGACGGCGATGAGCCAGAACAAGGTCAGTGGAATTTTGACGCAGACAACCGCGAGACCTTTGGGGCCAAAGGACCTGGTGAGTTACCCACGCGCGCCTTTTTTGCACCGGACGCCATCACGAAAGAGGTGGTGGAGCTCGTGCACGCACGCTTTGCCAAGCATCCCGGAAAACTGGACAGCTTTGGCTGGCCCGTCAACCGCGCGCAGGCCTTGGAGGCACTTCAACGGTTTGTGGATGAGCGTCTTGCACTTTTTGGGCGGTATGAAGACGCGATGTGGCCTGGAGAGCCTTGGCTTTATCATTCGCACCTGTCTTCGGCCATGAATTTGAAGTTGTTGTCCGCTCGCGAGGTGGTTCAGGCTGCAGAACATGCTTACCGAGCTGGCTTGGTTCCACTACAAAGCGCTGAAGGGTTCATCCGTCAAATTCTGGGCTGGCGGGAATACGTGCGTGGCATTTATTGGACACAAATGCCTGGCTACATTGAGCGCAATGCGCTCAATGCCCAAGAACATTTACCGGAGTTTTTTTGGACCGGTCGCACCGACATGGCTTGTCTACGAGATGCTGTGACGCAGACCCTAGAGCACGGCTATGCACACCACATCCAACGACTGATGGTGACGGGCCTTTTTACGCTGCTTTTGGGCGTTCAACCCCAGCAGGTCCATGCTTGGTACTTGTCGGTCTATGTGGATGCCGTGGAGTGGGTCGAACTGCCCAACACTTTGGGCATGAGCCAGTATGGAGATGGTGGCCTCATGGCCAGCAAGCCTTATGTGGCCACTGGAAAGTACATCCAACGCATGGGGGGTCCGTGCAAGGGATGCGCTTATGACCCGGCGCTTCGAGAAGGTGAGCGAGCCTGCCCGTTCACCACCTTGTATTGGGATTTTTTACTCCGCCACGAAAGCCTACTTGCTAAAAATGCGCGCATGGCTTTGCAGGTCAAGAACGTGGCGCGCATGACAGAAGCTCAAAAGCAGGCCGTCACCTTAAGAGCTGAAGCGATCCGCTGCGGCAAAGTGGGCAGTCATCTCTGAGAA
>Ga0209499_1003057_pt1 | contig 10409 bp, 6 predicted proteins | sample C_130208_EF_Meta_FD_187306 | JGI IMG/M metagenome (GOLD analysis project Ga0209499, IMG submission 187306) | Freshwater microbial communities from Lake Croche, Canada to study carbon cycling - C_130208_EF_MetaG (SPAdes) (version 2) | ecosystem: Environmental > Aquatic > Freshwater > Lake | place... | reverse complement strand
ATGGGACCAATGCAGTAGGGAAAACCAGCTTTATACGAGCAATCGGGGTCGCCATTATTATGGCACAAGCAGGGTTGTTTGTCCCTGCCACGGCCTTTGTTTTCTTCCCTTATAAATATTTATTTACCAGGATTATTGGGAATGACAATATTTTTAAAGGTCTTTCGACATTTGCCGTAGAAATGACTGAATTGCGCACCATCTTGCGTCTAACCAACGAGAATAGTTTAATCCTTGGTGATGAACTATGCTCTGGCACAGAGAGCACTTCCGCAATCAGTATATTTGTGGCAGGTATACAGCAATTAAGTGCAAAACGTAGCAGTTTCATTTTTGCCACCCATCTGCACGAAATTGTGAATTATGAGGAAATAACCAGCTTGAAAACAGTCACCCAAAAGCATTTGACGGTGGTGTATGACAAGGAACGCGACGCACTTATCTATGACCGAAAACTAAAAGAGGGACCAGGGCAAAACATGTATGGTTTAGAAGTATGCAAATCATTGGGACTCCCCGAAGATTTTCTACAGGCGGCATATGATATTCGTATCAAGTATAACCCGGCTTGCGAGAGCACCCTGTCTTCGAATGTATCCAAGTATAATGCGAAAAAAATAAAGGCCGCATTGTGCGAACATTGTGGGAAAGAGGCAGGGGAAGAAGTGCATCACTTGCAACACCAGCAGAATGCATTGGAAAATGGAGTGATCCAGCAAGGGGGGGCGACATTTCACAAGAATCATGCGGCGAACTTGATCACATTATGCGAAAAATGCCATACTATATTTCATAAATCGAAAGCTCAGCATAAACGAGTCAAGACAACCAAAGGAATCATTGTTGCACAAGTAAACAATTTGTAAAGAGCGCGTTGGTTGTTTTTATATAGGTATATTTCATGGTGAAACACGTTTCTTTTATTTCTTTTATTTCTTTTATTTCTTTTTATCTCTTTAGTTTGAACGCAATGTACACAGTTCTTGTAGTGATTTTATGCATATTGTTGTATAGAACCTTTGTGAAACAACCTGTTGTAATCGAAACAATGCGACAAACGACATGTGAGACATGTCCACCTTGTGCTAACGAAGGAACTAACGAAGAAGAAGACGACGGAAACGGGTCTAGAAAAAAGAACAAGAAAAGAAACTCGGAAGACGACGAAACTAACATAGATGACATTCCTCCTTCTGACCCCAATTACAAGAATTTAGTGACGATAAAACAGCAGCGAACAGTTCAAAACAAAACCTTTTTAGGAGAAGTATCCAACATTTTTAACTCCTTGATGTTGAACCCAGAAACCAGCTTCTGCGAACATAGCAAAACAAATGGGGGCGCCATGCAAAAACAGTGTAGTGCATTAACGCAAGAAAATTGTAGCGCAGTATCGTGCTGTATATGGGGAATCGACTCGGAAGAAGGGAAATCGCAGTGTATGGCGGGTGGAAAAGATGGCGCGATGTATTCTACTGACGCCCAAGGAAACCCTGTTAATATTGATACTTATTACTATCAGAATAAGTGTTTTGGGGAAAACTGTCCTTTGAAAAAGATGCAACAATAATAAAAACAATAATAAAAAAATTGAATTGGATTAAAAACAATATAAAAACAGCATCACAAATTTATATTATTATAACATATTATTACTTTATTAGAAGAATGATTATCCCAGTAAAATGTTTCACATGTGGCACAGTGCTTGCAGACAAGTATAGGTATTATTGCGAAGAAGTCAGAAAAAGGAAAATTGCCAAGGGGTTCGAAAATATAAACAAGGTTATTTATTTAACTACCGAGTATAGCGAGAAAACAGCGGAAGGAGTTGTCTTGGACGAGATCGGGTTATTCAACCAGTGTTGCCGAAGGCATATGTTGACACATGTAGATATCGAGTAATTATTGATTGTTCTTTGTTCTTATTACACGCTTGTTCTTATTCTTATTGTACACTCTTTTTTTTGCACAAAACCATATTCACTGCGTTTTTAACAGTTACTGCGTTTGAACAATCACTTCGTTTGAACAATCACTTCGTTTGAACAATCACTTCGTTTGAACAATCACTTCGTTTGAACAATCACTTCGTTTGAACAATCACTTTGTTTGAACAATCACTTCGTTTGAACAATCACTTCGTTTTTAACAGTTACTGCGTTTTAAACAATCACTTCGTTTGAACAATCACTTCGTTTGAACAATCACTTTGTTTAAACAAATAATATTCGCGTAATATAATATAACATGCGTTCAAAAAGACATCACAAGAAACAGCGGGTATACAACATGCGGGGATGTAGTTCCAAATCACGTTGCGTTACCAAGAAGAAGCGCGCAATGAAAGGTGGTTGTGGTGACATGTGTCCCATGACAAATCATTCTATGATTGGTGGGTATGTAAGGGGGCCAAGCAATAATCGGAGAGGCAGTAACAAGCGTAGTGATAAGCGCGATAGTAATAAGAGAAGCGACAAGCGTAGTGACAGTAGCAATAAGAGAAGCGACAGAAGCGACAGTAACAATAAGAGAAGCGACAGAAGCGACAGTAGAAGCGGATCCACTCAAAAAGGAGGAAATATTTTCACTGACGTTGTGAGAGGAGTTGCTTACAATGGAGGGGTGCTTCGAAACGCGATGGGTGGATATGCTCCCCCAGTAAGTCCATCCCCATACGCCGATCAGTTTAGAAGCACATTTAGCAAAGTTTAGAGCGTATATAAAATATAATATATATTATAAAACATATGTCTTTCCCCAGATCCATCAAAGACTTATGCCCTCCAGCTCTATTCTATTTTTCTATTTCTATCATTGGGTTGTTGTTAATCGCGTTTCAAAATTTTAGCAACGAGCACGTATATGCTTTAGGAAATTATTCTTGCGCGGTTACTAGCACCACCATCATAATGGTTTTCAAGCTTGTTTATGTGTTGTTTTGGACATGGGTACTGAACCTGATCTGCAAAGATGGACATGCAGGCATTTCTTGGTTGCTAGTGCTTTTCCCATTTATACTGTTATTTGTTATCATCGGTGCATTTATGATTAGTTCTTAAAGCTTGCGACCGAAGAAGCATGCGACGCATAAAGCTTTGTCTTGAGCTTATAAAAATTATATATACATAAATATATACATATATAATTATAATGACTACTAAAGAATACGTAGGGAAAAATGGTTATAAAAATATTTGTTACGACGCCAATGGGTGGTTGTATGTCTCTATCAAAGGTGATCCCAGAGAACGTGGGTACGCGTATGGGTATTTGGTGGCAGATCAAATGAAAGAAATCCAGCGCATGTTACGTTTTTTGGTATACGAAGAGAATGGAGTCAAGTGGGAAACATTTATCGAGCTAGCAGTTAAATCCTATAAACAAACGCACCTTAACCATTTCCCCGAGTTTTACGAAGAGATGGAAGGATTCGCGGAGGGATGTAGTGCTGCAGGAACAAAAATAAGCATCGACGAGGTCTTGGCCTGGAACAACTATTTCGCTTTAACCGGGTACTTGTACCCTAATCTAGACGACGGTAGCGGTAAGAAAAAATCAGGAGGTCATGAAGGAGGCGCGCCAGATAGGTGCAGTGCCTTTATTGCAAACGGGGATTATACCAAAGATGGAAAAATTGTCATGTCCCACAGCGATTTCGCCAACTTTACCGATGGGCACTACGGTCACGTTATTTTGGATATCACTCCCACAAAGGGGAATCGATTTATTATGCAAGGCGCAATTGGGTGGATATGGAGTGGTTCTGACTTTTTTGTTACCAGCTCCGGTATCATGGGGACAGAGACAACCATCGGTGGATTTATTGCTTTCGAAAACAATTTCCCCATCTCTTGTCGCATGCGCAAACTGATGCAATATGCAAAAAACTTGGATGATTGCAAGGCGATGTTACTAGAAGGCAACTCTGGCGACTATGCATGCTGTTGGTTGTTTGGCGATACCAATACAAATGAAATCATGAGTTTGGAATTAGGGTTAAAGTATCATAATGAAGAGAGGAAGAAGAATGGGTATTTTATTGGGTTCAATGCACCCTATGACCCACAGATCAGACATTTGGAATGTGTCAATACAGGGTTTGACGATATCCGCAGGCACCAGGGGTCAAGACGTGTTAGGTTAGCAGACTTGATGGAAGAGCATAAGGGGAAAATAGATGTAGAAGTGGCCAAAACAATTATCGCGGACCATTATGATGTCTATCTGAATAAAGAGAACCCTTGCTCCAGGACTGTTTGTGCGCACTACGAATTAGATGCACGCGAATATATGTCGCAAGCAGATAGACCTAAACCGTTTCAACCTAGAGGGGCACTTAATGGCAAAGTATGCGATACTACATTGGCGAAACAGATGTCGTTTGTTGGTAGATGGGGGAGCTCGTGTGGGACCCCTTTTATGAAAGATTCTTTCTGCAAGGCACACAAGGAATGGGCATTTTTACACCCATACATGAATGATAGACCGTCTCAACCATGGACACTGTTGAAAATTACGGACCATAAGAAGAAGAAGGAGAAGGAGAAGAAGGTAGTATCAAAATCAGTCAAACAACACCCACACCAAGAAAAAAAACATCACAAACTATCGCGCAAGTTGCGAATTAAATAATATAAGTCCAAATCTACACATATATGATTATATGATGTTTTATCATTTTATTAAAAAACATTATAAAAATATATTTCTATAACATAATACATGGAATCTGTCAGTTGGGATATACTAAATAAATATTTTAAACATAACCCATACAATTTAGTAGCGCATCATTTAGATTCATTTAACAAGTTTTTTTCACATGATATATTCAACATTTTCCGAGAAAATAACCCATTCCAGTTTGTCGCCAAAACGACAGAAGGTAGTCTAGGTCTTAGTGATAAGATGTTGATGTATATGGGTGGCAAAAATGCAGACAAAATCTATTTTGGCAAACCAGTCATCTACGATTTAGACAATGTGCATTACATGTACCCCAACGAAGCTCGGTTAAGGAACATGACCTATGGCGTCGCCATTCATTACGATGTAGAGGTCGATGTTTATTCCTACGAAGGCGGTGCCGAACAAGTAAAAACAGTCGAGTTAAAACAAGTTTTCTTAGGTGTCTTCCCGATCATGCTTCATTCCAATCTATGCATATTAAAAGGGTTAACCACGGAAGCGCGATTTAATATGGGAGAGTGCCGCAACGATCTTGGTGGGTATTTTATCATCAATGGCAAGGAAAAATCAATCATCTGTCAAGAGTCCAGATCAGACAACATGATATATGTCTTGAAGAATGATTCGAAAGATGACAGTGAAATGTATAGTCATGTAGCTCAGGTGAAATCAGTGAGTGAAGATACATCCAAACCAATACGAACTACCTCTGTCATGTTGGTGTCACCTAGTAGCAGGTTAACCAATATGCAAATTGTGGTTGAAATACCCAATGTAAAAAAGCATATGCCTCTATTTATCGTGATGCGTGCGCTAGGTGTGACATCAGACCAAGATATTATCAAATATTGCTTGCTTGATTTGAAAAAGAATGAAGAGTTGGTCGATTTGTTTATACCTTCGGTGCACGACGCCTCGATCATTTTTAATCAAACAAATGCACTGAAATATATCGCGACATTCACGAAACGCCAGACCATTTCCAACACCATTGAAATATTGATGAATGCGTTTCTCCCACATGTAGGGGAGCTCAATTTCTTGGACAAAGCCTACTTTATAGGGTACATGGTCTACAAGATGCTTAAAGTCTACAAGAACCAAGAACCGCCCACAAATAGAGACAATTTCAAATACAAACGCATTGAATTATCGGGTGCACTGATCTATGACCTGTTTCGCGAGTATTATTTAATACAAAAAAAACAAATACTGTTGAAAATAGAGAAGGTAGATTATTTCGGGAAAATCGATAACCTTTCTGAATACCTAGAACTAAATCAGAGCTCCATTTTTAAAACCAGGATTGTAGAAACAGGTGTACGAAAAGCATTCAAGGGGGCATGGGGGTCGCAAACCAATACAAAACGAGTTGGCGTCGTGCAAGACCTAAATCGCTTGTCATGGAATACTTTTATGTGCCAGCTGCGGCGTATTAGTCTACCACTTAGTTCTAGTGCCAAAGTAGTTGGACCACATCTTCTTAACAACTCGCAATGGGGATATATCGACCCACTTGACACTCCTGATGGTGGAAATGTTGGACTCCATAAGCATCTTGCTATCACCTGTCTTGTCACGAGCGGGTATTCCTCTTACCCCATTATCGATTTTTTAAAGAAAAACATACACCACCCTTTGAAGGCGCTCCATGAATGTACTCCTGAATACTTGGGTGCGGCATCGAAAGTGATTGTTAATGGTAACTGGATTGGTGTTGTAGATACACCTATTGAGCTCACTAATTATTTGAAGTTGTTGCGGCGCAATGGCGTAATCCCGATTTATACAAGTATCACATTTGATTACGAGAAAAACGAGATATATATTTATACCGATTCAGGTAGATTGACAAGACCAATTTATTATGTCGAAAACCGAATAGTTAGTGTCGAGCGCTTAATGGAGAAAGGTGCACCTGAGTTGATGCAGACAAACACATTTAAATGGACACATATTGCATCAGGGTTCCATGAGAAACTAGATGCAGGGTACGACATTGGTCGCAACAAAATGTACGGAGATGTTTCCGAATTGTATGCGATTCCTTCTTCGCAACGAATAGTAGATGTATTGTCCAAACATGCAGCATTGGTTGATTACATAGATGTATCCGAGGAAGAAAACACGTTCATTGCTCCCAATATGGAAATATGTAAAACCAACAAGTATTATACCCATGTCGAAATAGACCCTTCACTTATATTTGGAATTATGGGCAATAGTGTTATTTACCCAGAACATAATCCTCTGCCTCGAAACCAGTTTTCATGTGGTCAGAGCAAACAGGCAGTCTCTGCATACCACTCAAATGCGCAAATGCGGTTTGATAAGGCAGGTGTGTTTCTAAATTATGGTCAAGTACCTTTGGTCAAGTCACGATACTTGGAACATATCAATAAGGAGGAGCACCCTTATGGTGTGAATGCAATGGTAGCAATTATGTCGCATACAGGGTACAATGTAGAAGATGCCACGCTGATTAATGAGGCATCCTTGAAGCGCGGACTATTTAACACTACTTATTACACTACTTATGAATCGCACGAAGAGACAGGCGCCAATTCGACCTCTACTTTTTCAAATGTATTGAAAGACCCTACTGTCGTAGGACTAAATGAAAAGCATGATTACAATTATCTAGATGAACATGGGTTTATCAAAGAGAATACAGTGATTGACAATGATAAAATTGTCATGATTGGTAAGAAAACAAGTGACAACAACAAACGGCATATGGCGAAAGATGAGTCGTCTCTTCCTAAGAAGGGACAATTAGGAGTGGTGGACAAAGTGTTTGTGACCGATACATCCGAAGGAACCCGGATTGCGAAGGTGAGAGTACGTGAGGTAAGAATACCCGCAATTGGCGATAAAATGGCGAGCCGCGCGGGGCAAAAGGGAACAATTGGGTTGGTCATTCCCGAAGAGGATATGCCCTTTACTGCGGATGGGTTGCGCCCAGACATCATTATCAACCCCCATGCAATTCCTTCACGCATGACTATCGGGCAACTAGTAGAGTGTTTGTTAGGCAATGTATGCTCTGTTTATGGGGCACATGGAGATTGCACCGCCTTTGCAACCAAAGGGTCTAATTATAATGTCTATGGGTCGATGTTGACCAAAATGGGGTACCACTGTAGTGGCAACAGGATGTTTTATAGCGGGGTAACAGGTGAGCAATTAGAAGCAGATGTGTTTTTTGGACCAACCTATTATATGCGTTTGAAACATATGGTGAAAGACAAGATCAATTATCGCTCGCGAGGGCCGAGGACTATGCTGACACGACAGACTGTACAAGGGCGTGCAAATGATGGGGGGTTGCGTATTGGAGAAATGGAGCGCGACGGTATTATGGCACATGGGGCCACGGCCTTCTTGAACGATGCCTACATGACACGTGGTGACGAGCATTTTATCGCGATATGTAACAAGACAGGAAGTATCGCCATCTACAACGAATCGTTGAATCTGTTTTTGAGTCCATTGGCGGACGGCCCGATCAAGTTTGATGACACGCTGAAGGGAGGCAAAAACATTGTGAACGTCAGTCGGTTCGGTCGTTCATTTAGTGTGATTCGTGTGCCATATACGTTTAAACTTTTGATGCAAGAATTGCAGATTATGAATGTCCAAATGAGAATTATCACAGATAGCAATGTGGAGCAATTGACCAATATGTGTTTTTCGAAAAACGTGAACGCATTGCTGCTTCAAGAGGAAGGAAGAGATACAAACACATTAATTATGGAATACGAAAAGAATGTCATCGAAATGCAAAATCAAGTAGAAGAATCAGAAAGAGGGTATATGCAAAACGTAGAAACAGTGGATTACGAGAATTTTGAATATACTGTCAACGGGGAACTGACAAATTCGTTGGTCCCTGAAATGGAAAAGACAGAGGAATTCAAGTATGTGGCGCCAGCAGGGACTGAAGCACAGTGGTCGGATTCCCCGATTGATGAAAGTCTGTTTGGTACGGTTGGGTCACCAGAACAAGTAGGCGTTCAAAGCTCGAAAGTGGCGTCAGACGAAGACCTTCTTCAGCAACATGGCGACCTGGTGAAAGAACATGGGGAACTGTTGAAGTTGCGGGAATTGAATAAGAGTCCCGCAAGTGACTCCAGTCCAGGTAGCTCCGGTAGCTCTGGTAGTTTTGATGCGACCATGATGGGGCAACCTGACTTAGAAGTTATGGGTATCACACTCCCCACATTTGAAAATGCGGAATTACAAAATGCATATAACAAGTTAGAACCAAAGATGAAATTGAAATTGCACGAGACAAATATCCCTAAAGAGAAAATTGAGCTGATGTTGCAACGAATTGTGGATTTAGAAAAACAGAATGCCCAGAATTTCCAAGAAGTGGCGTCCGAAAATGTGACACAAATATTGCAGGTACAGAATAAAGACACGCCACAAAGTGGTGAGGGAGAGGTAAACGCGCTTTCTGCTGCGGTTTCTGAAAATAAGGATAAAGACTCGTCTTCTTCCTCGCCCTCGTCTAATTCAGGTTCTAATGACAAGAAAGTAGTTACCTTTTCTGCTTAGAAACAAGAGAAGGCAACGAAAAAACAAAATAAAATTTAAAATTGAAATATAATAAAACGAATTAAGTATATTATAATATATTATATACCTAATAAACTCCATACAACAGAATATGTCCAAATCTACCCGAGTCACACAAAATTCCAGTAGCGCGATCGCGTCTATCTATGCTGCGCGCCAAAATTTATTAGCGCAACTAGAAAAGCGTGGTTATAATACCGATGAATACGCTTTCTGCAGCGTAAATGAGGTGAATTCGATGCACCAAACAGACCAACTAGATATGATGATGTCTTTAGAAGAACCGAATGAGGATGGCGTCAAGACCAAGATCTATGTCAAGTTCTTTTCCGGGAAAAAATTTGCAGTCAACAACATGCAAGAAATTATCGAAGACTTGTTTGTTTATGACGAGGTTCTTACCAAAGCGGACAATTTACTGATTGTGACCAAAGATGACCCGATCGATACAGTGATTAGTTACCAGAAACATATTTGGGAGCAAGACAAGATCTTTGCGACCATTGTTTGTATGAACCGTCTGCAATTCAACATTTTAGAGCATGAATTAGTTCCGTCGCACAAGATACTTACTTTAGCGGAAACAGAAGAAGTCAAGAAAAGGTACAATATTATGAATGATTCACAGTTTCCAGAGATCTCTAGGTTTGATCCTGTGGCGGTGGCAATCGGGATACGCCCAGGACAAGTGTGCAAGATTATGCGCCCAAGCAAGACCGCGGTTTGGTCCCCTTACTTTAGGATTTGTATTTAATTTGCGTTATATGTGGTGCGTTATATGTTGATTCGTGTTTTTTTCGATTTTAGGGATTTTAGGATTTTTTAATATTGGTATATATTACAAAGATGAGTTACGCAAACGACGACCCAAAAAGTGCAACGTATTATTATAATAAAACTCCTGTAAAAGACCCAAAAACAAATGAATATTATGTGATAGTGAGATGGGGAGAAGCACCTAAAGTAGCACAGGTTTCTTCAAAAGAAGGAACCGTTGCGGAGTTATATTTTCCTAAGACAGGCTATAACGAAACAATTGATTTAAAGGACGTGTTCGTATACGAAAAACCGCCTGGAGATTGGTATAAAGGAGGAAGAAGAAAGTCACGCCGCAATAAAAGAAAATCGAGGAG
>Ga0209499_1003055_pt1 | contig 10416 bp, 9 predicted proteins | sample C_130208_EF_Meta_FD_187306 | JGI IMG/M metagenome (GOLD analysis project Ga0209499, IMG submission 187306) | Freshwater microbial communities from Lake Croche, Canada to study carbon cycling - C_130208_EF_MetaG (SPAdes) (version 2) | ecosystem: Environmental > Aquatic > Freshwater > Lake | place... | reverse complement strand
AAATCTTTTTATTTCATTTGCAATTCCTTAGTTTTGTTAAATTATTAATTTATCAGACCTAATTTCCATATTATATCATGTCTAAAACTGCAATATTAGAATTTGATGGCAAAAAATATGAATTTCCAATAATTATTGGAAGTGAAAATGAACCAGCCATTGATATTAACAAACTACGTGCTTTAACAGGCGCTATTACCCTTGATCCAGGTTATAAAAATTCAGGTTCTTGTAAAAGTGAAATCACTTTCCTTGATGGAGAAGAAGGAATTCTTCGATATAGAGGTTTCGCCATTGAAGATTTAGCCGAAAAATCAAATTTTTTAGAAGTTTCCTATCTGGTAATTTTTGGAGAATTGCCAACAAAAAATCAGCTAGTTCAATTCGAAAATGATATTCGAAAATATACTTTAGTAAACGAAGAAATGAAAAACATCATTGATGGTTTTCCAAAAACTGCCCATCCAATGGGAGTTTTATCATCGCTTACCAGTGCATTAACAGCATTTAATCCAAAAGTAGTTAATGTAGAGAATGAAAAGGAAATGTATGAAGCTGTATGCAAAACCATGGGTAAATTCCTTGTAATCGCTACATGGACATACAGAAAAATGATGGGTTATCCATTGAATTATTATGACAATACAAAAGGTTATGTAGAAAACTTTTTGCGTTTAATGTTTGAATTACCAACAGGACCCTATAAAGTAAATCCTGTCATTGTAAATGCATTAGATAAATTATTTATTCTACACGCTGACCATGAACAAAATTGTTCTACTTCTACAGTAAGAATAGTAGGTTCATCCCACGCAGGATTGTTTGCCTCAATTTCATCTGGCGTTTCGGCACTATGGGGACCACTTCATGGAGGCGCTAACCAAGCTGTATTAGAAATGCTAGAAGCCATCCAAAAAGACGGTGGCGATGCTGATAAATACATGGCTAAAGCTAAAGATAAAGACGATCCATTCCGTTTAATGGGATTTGGACACAGAGTATATAAAAATTTTGATCCAAGAGCTAAAATTATTAAAAAGGCTGCCGATGAAGTATTAACTACTTTAGGTGTTGATGATCCTATTTTAGATATTGCAAAAAAATTAGAAGCAGCTGCTTTGGTTGATGATTATTTTGTATCAAGAAAGTTATATCCAAATGTTGATTTTTACTCAGGAGTAATCTATCGTGCATTAGGAATACCAACCGAAATGTTTACTGTAATGTTTGCTATAGGAAGACTTCCGGGTTGGATAGCGCAGTGGAAAGAAATGCGCATAAATAAAGAACCAATAGGAAGACCTAGACAGATTTATATAGGCCACCCTTTGCGTGAATTTAAATCCATTGAAAAAAGATAATTTTTAATCCTACTAAAGTTTGATTAAAAATTAATAGTATCTTTAAATACTTATAAACAAAGCTTCTCTCTATTGAGAAGCTTTTTTATATTTGCTAAAAGCCAAAATAATTTTATGTTACAATTAAATGTTAAAAATGAAACCTCAAGATTGAGAGCAGTTGTGTTGGGTTCAGCACAAAATAACGGACTAACTCCAACAGTTGAAGAAGCATATGATCCAAAATCTTTAGAACACATACTAGCAGGAACTTATCCGATAGAAGCTGATATGATTATTGAAATGGAAGCGTTTAACCAAGTTTTTCAAAAATACAACGTTCAAGTTTTTCGCCCTGAGATGATTGAAAACTACAATCAAATTTTTACTCGTGATATTGGATTTGTAATAGATGATATTTTTATAAAAGCCAATATTCTTCCTGATAGAGAAAGAGAATTAGAGGCAATTCAATATGTAATTGACCAAATTAATCCAGCAAAAGTAGTTCGCCCACCAGAAGAAGTTCACATAGAAGGTGGCGATGTTATGCTTTGGAACGATTATATTTTTATAGGAACGTATAAAGGTTCAGATTATAAAGATTACATCACAGCGCGAACCAATATGGCAGGAGTAAATTATATAAAAGAATTATTTCCAAATAAAATCGTCAAAGAATTTGATTTGGTAAAATCAAAATTGGAAGCTCGTGATAATGCATTGCATTTAGATTGTTGTTTTCAACCAGTAGGTACAAATAAAGGAATTATTTATAAAAGCGGTTTCCGCGAAGAAGCAGATTATGTGTTTTTAGTGAAACTTTTTGGTAAAGAAAATCTCTTTCATATTACGCGTGATGAAATGTATGATATGAATTCTAATGTATTTTCTATTGATGAAAATGTGGTAGTTTCTGAACGTAATTTCACCCGATTAAATAAATGGCTTCGTGATAAAGGTTTTATCGTTGAAGAAATCCCTTATGCAGAAATAGCAAAACAAGAAGGACTACTAAGATGTTCTACTTTACCCTTAATTAGAGACTAAATAAAAATGAAACAAACTACCAATTCCATATTAATGATTCGTCCAGTGGCATTCCGCATGAACGAACAGACTGCTGTAAATAATTATTATCAAAAAGTACTTGATGGACTTTCTCCAGAAACTGTTAATGCAAAAGCGCAACAAGAATTTGATGCTTTTGTAAATAAGTTGCGAAAAGTAGGCGTAAATGTTATAGTGGTTGAAGATACTTTAGAACCAAATACTCCAGATAGTATTTTTCCGAACAATTGGATTTCATTTCATGAAAATGGCGATGTGATTTATTATCCCATGTTTGCCGAAAACCGTCGCGAAGAGCGAAGAGACGATATCCTTGATGTATTAGAAGATGAGGGTTTTCAAATCAATGAAGGTATTATGGATTATACCGCAGCTGAGGAAGACAATCTGTTTTTGGAGGGAACAGGAAGTTTGCTTTTGGATAGAGAAAATGGCAAAGCCTATTGCGCTCTTTCACCAAGAGCAGATGAAGAATTGATGATAGAATTTTGTGAAGATTTTGAATTCACACCCGTAATTTTTGAAGCTTTCCAAACCGTGAAAGGAGAAAGAAAATTGATATATCATACGAATGTAATGATGTGTCTTGGTGATACTTTTGCCGTGATTTGTGCTGATTGTATTGATGATAAAAAAGAACGTAAAATGGTGCTGGATAGTCTTCGAGGTGATGATAAAGAAATCATCTTAATTACAGAAGAACAAGTCAATAACTTTGCAGGCAATATGCTAGAAGTTAAAGGAAAAAATGAAAAAAGATTTTTAGTCATGAGTGAATCGGCCTATAAAAGTTTAACCAAAAAGCAAATCGGTCAACTCGAAGCACATGTCGAAATCATTCATTCAAGTTTAGATACCATAGAAGCTTGTGGGGGTGGAAGTGCACGTTGTATGATGGCAGAAATCTTTTTACCAAGACAATAATTTCTTAAAATAGTTAGTGATAAAATTTGAAAATTTTTAAAGAAATACAGTGATAAAAAACATACTAATAGTTTTCATTTTCCTTATTTCATTCCATTCAAATGCACAAACCATTGATGAATTATTCTCTACAAAAAAAATGAGGAAAGATTTTGATGTTTTCAAGAAAATATCAATTCAAGCTAATTCAGGGCTATATAAATACCGAACAAAACAACAAATAGATAGTATTTATAATTGGGCAAATAATCAAATTGAGAACCTCACTACTTATAGAGATTTTTATAATTTGATATCTACTATTTCTGACTTTGAAGGAAGTTGTCATAATGAAATTTCATTCCCCAAAAAGTACTCTAATAGTTTGAAAAAAGAATCTTTCGGATATTTTCCATTTCCCATAAAATGGATTGAAGGTAAGTGGATTGTGAATTTTGAAAACAATGAAATTCCATTAGGTGCTGAGATTGTTTCGATTAATTCTATTCCAATTTCTGAAATTATTGAAGAACTTCACAACTACTATACAACTGATGGTAATAATCTGACAGGTAAAAGAGTTGGCATAATGAGAAGCTTTTCGAAGTATTATAGACTTCATTCTGGCTTAACACCAAACTTCAAAATAAGTTATGTAAATACAATTTCAAAACAGTTAGAAACTAAAAATGTGAAAGGTGTTGGGTACAAAACATACATAGAAAACTTTCGTAAAATGCATTCAATGGCTGTTGACCAATTTTATTATGCAGATTTAAGAGAAAATCAAAAGTATAAATACAAACAGTTGGATTCAATTACTGGAATTCTAACTATTCATTCTTTCGATATGGGAAATGAAACAACAAATGAACATATACAATACAAACAATTTTTAGATAGTATTTTTTTAGATATTAAAACAAAGAAATTGAAAAATTTAATCGTTGATGTTCGCAACAATGGGGGCGGAACAGACCCAAATGATTTGATAACTTATTCATATTTGACAAATAGAAATTTTCAAGAGAATAATCAAGCGTGGATTAGTTTTAAAAAAATTCCTTTCATAAAGTATTATGACATTGGAATACCAAAATTTATCAGACCATTTGTCGTAGGCAAGTATAACAAACAGTTTCAAGAAGAATTTCCATTAGAAAAAGATGGAAAATTTTATCAAAATCAAAACTCGAATGACCATAAAATAAGAAAACCAAATCAAAATGCTTTTACTGGAAATATTTATTTGTTAATTAGTCCCAAAATTGCATCAGCAGGAAGTCTATTTGCCGCAATGCTTGCTGGAAATAAAAATACAACAACAATTGGAGAAGAAACAATGGGTGGGTATTATGGACATAATGGGCATTCATCTTTAAGTTATAAATTACCGAAATCAAAAATTGGGATAACATTTTCAGTCGTAAATTTAGAACAAGATGTTCCTAAAAAAGAAAACCAAAAATACGACAGAGGAATTATTCCAGACTATGAAATTAACCAAACATTTGATGATTATCTTAAAAATGCAGATACGCAAATGAATTTTACAATGAAACTAATTGATAGGAATTGATAAAATTTCATTTAATTAAGATTATTTTTATTCCAGCTTAAATTCCTCTAACAATTGCTAATACAGAACTTATAATATATTGAATACCAATCGCAATAGTTAAAAAACCAATAATTCTTGATATGGCAACAATACCTGAAGCTCCAAGAATTTTTGCTAAATAATGGGCACTTCTTAAAATAATGAAAATTAAAACACTAACAACTAATATAGCTAAAGACGAAAAAATAATTTCATTAGTAGTATTGTGTTCTTGATAGAAAGCAATTAATAAAGATATAGAACCCGGTCCAGCTAGCATTGGCATAGCTAATGGAGTTAAGGCAATCGAATTTCTCATTTCAATATCTTCTTTCACTTTTTTATCAATACCTCTATTTTTACTGAATTTTCCATTAAGTAATGAGAAGCCTGAGCTAGCAATTATAATACCTCCAGCAATTCGAAGTGCAGTTATGGTTATTCCAAAAAAAGTTAAAACATATTGTCCAATGAAAAAGGAAATAATAAGTATGATAAAAACATTTATTGCTGTTAAGATCGAAACTTTTGAGCGCTCTTTTTGAGAATAATCCCGAGTTAAACCCACGAATATTGGAACAGTACCTATAGGATTTAGAACAGAAAAAAGCGCAGCTAATAGAAAAATAAAAATCTCCATATTTTTTTTGGCAAAGATAAATTTTGAAACTAACCTAAAATATTAAATTGTAGTTAAATAATCCAACCGAAATATAAAGATACCATTATCTTTGAAAAATAGAAAAACAATACATGAAAAATAAAAAAACCTTGGTCCTTGGCGCTTCCACAAAATCGGACAGGTATGCTTTTAAAGCCATTACAATGCTTGTTGATAAAGGACATTCAGTCTTAGCTATTGGTCAGAATACTGGCGAAGTGGCTGGAGTTACCATTAGAACTAAAAACATTCCGTTGAAAAATATTGACACAGTGACTTTATATTTAAATCCTGCTCGACAACGGGATTATTATAACTACATCATTGAAACAAAACCAAAGCGTGTTATCTTCAATCCTGGAACCGAAAATCCAGAATTTTATCAATTATTGCAGGGCAATGGTATCAAAGTTGAGGTGGCTTGCACATTAGTTTTATTGGCTACTAATCAATACTAGTTCTGAATCTATTTACTAATTAATAACGAGTATTTTCTGTTGCTGGTTTGCTTATCAAAAGTAAACCTATAAATGTTATCAATCCGTTAACAATAATCAACTCATTGTCAAAAGTATAATCGCCAAAGAGTTTTACAGAATATTTACTAATAAAGAAGCACAATGTTGGCGAAATTAAGCAAATCAAAGGCACTAATTTATCATGAACAGTTTTTGATTTCATAAACAAGCCAAAAGCATACAACCCGAGAAGCGGACCGTAAGTATAAGATGCAATCTTAAATATCATTTTAACTACAGAAGCATCATTAAAGGCATCAAAAACTATGATGACCAAAAACATTAAAAATGAAAATCCAATATGAACAAAATGTCTTGTTTTTATATTGGAAGAATTACTTTTATTTTCTGATTTATCCATACTGAGAAAATCTATGCAAAAAGAAGTAGTCAAAGCGGTTAAAGCGGAGTCTGTAGTAGCAAAAGTAGCAGCTGTAAGGCCCAATAAAAATACCACTGCGGGAACTATGCCCAATGATTTTAAAGCAATTTCTGGAAACAAGAAATCAGTACGAGAAACACCATCAACCATTGGAACTTGTATGCCATTTTTTTCGGCAAACATGTAAAGCAAAGCACCAACACTCAAAAAGAAAATATTAATAATAACAAATATTCCAGTGAAGGTAAACATGTTTTTTTGAGCTTCGCCAATGTTCTTGCAACTCAAATTCTTTTGCATTAAATCTTGGTCGAGCCCAACCATAGCTATCGTTACAAATATTCCGCCAAGTAATTGTTTCCAAAAATAATTGCCTTTCAAATAGTCATCAAAGAAGAAAATTTTAGAATAATTACTTTCTTTCACAGCTTCAAAAGCTTGTAAAAAAGAAAAATCTAGACTCTGACAAATAAAAATTATAGTCAAAAAAACAGAAGAAACTAAGAAAAAAGTTTGCAAACTATCAGTGATAATGATAGTTTTTAATCCACCACGATATGTATAAGCAAAGATTAAACCTAGCGAAATTAGTACTGTTAACGCAAAAGGAACATGGAACGAGTCAAAAACATAACGTTGCAATACAATCACTATTAAATACAAACGAAAAGCCGAACCAATTGTTCTGCTAATCAAGAAAATAGTAGCAGCGGTTTTATAACTCACGACCCCCAACCGTTGTTCGATATAACTATAAATAGAAGTCAAATTCATTCGATAATAAAGCGGGAGCAATACTTTAGCGATGATTATAAAACCAATAGCATTTCCGAGTATGAATTGGAAGTATTTGAACTGTAAATCTGGGTTACCAACTTCACCAGGGACAGAAATAAAAGTCACGCCAGACAGAGCAGTTCCTATCATTCCGAAGGCTACCAAATACCATTTGGAGTTTTTATTGGCTTTGAAAAAAGTATCATTGTCTGAGCTTTTTTTGCTAACCAAATTGGAAATCAAAATCAATAATCCAAAATAAATAACAATGATAATTAGAATAGTTGTTGGTGTCATGTTTTTGGTTTAATAATGAGCCAAAATACAAAAAAGAATATAGAAAAAGGAGAAAACAACAAAGACGGCTATTTTGATGAAAAGTTCTGCTTTCTTTTTTCTTTCTTCTTTTTTCTTTTATCTAAATTTGCGCAATGGAATTTTCTTCAAAATTACTCGAAAAAGCGGTTAACGAAATGGCACAATTACCTGGTATTGGGAAGCGAACGGCTTTGCGACTAGTGTTACATTTGTTAAAACAACCTATTGAGCATACTCAATTTTTATCTAATGCATTAACAACCATGCGTGAAGAAGTAAAATTCTGTACTAATTGTCATAATATTTCTGATATGGAAGTTTGTGAAATTTGTAATAATTCTAATAGAAATCATAAAATCATTTGTGTAGTAGAAGATGTTAGAGATGTTATGGCTATAGAAAATACCAATCAATATAAAGGAATTTATCATGTTTTAGGAGGAAAAATTTCTCCAATTGATGGTATTGGGCCCAGTCAATTGAATATCAATTCACTAGTAGAAAAAGTGAAATTAGGACAAACAGAAGAATTGATTTTTGCATTGAGTTCAACAATGGAAGGCGATACCACAAATTTTTATATCTTCAAGCAAATCAAAGATTATGATATAAAAACATCTACAATAGCTCGTGGTATTGCTGTTGGTGATGAACTCGAGTATGCAGATGAGGTTACGCTGGGAAGAAGTATACTAAATCGTATTCCATTTGAAAATTCAATTAAAAATTTATAAAGAAATAATAGCATAGTACATTTTTGTATTTAGAATTGAAAAACTATCTTTGTTTGCTAATTTTTTTAAAAATATAATGAATTTACATAAGGTCTATATATATATCCTGTTGAGTGTTTTATTTGCTTCTTGTGTGCCTAATAAAGATTTGATTTACTTGCAAGACAAAGGAAAATCAAATGCTGAAATAGTTACACCCTCAAATCAAAAGCCTTATCGATTACAAACAAATGATATTTTAAATATAACTATTAAAGCTATTGACCCAAAAATAGTAGAAATATTTAATCTAAATAGCAATCAAAATGAATTAATAATTTCAGATCAAAATTCTTATTTTACAGGTTATAGTGTTGATGATCATGGCAATATAAGATTACCAATGTTAGATGAAATAAATGTTTTAGGATACACTACAGAAGAAGTTAGAATTAAAATTGAAAAATTACTTCATGAAAAGTATTTTAAAACAGAAGCAGGGATTTATGTAATTGTAAAGTTAGCGGGTTTCAGATACACAATAAACGGTGAAATTAATACAACTGGAACAAGAGTATTATATCAAGACAAAGTTAACATTATGGAAGCTATTGCTAATGCAGGAGACATCACGGTTACAGGAGACAGAAAAAATGTAATAGTAATAAGAAGATTTCCTCAAGGAAATGAAACATTTACTATAGACTTGACAGATAGTAGAGCAGTAAATTCGCCATGTTTTTATCTACAGCCTAATGATTATATTTACATCAAACCATTGAAACAAAAATCATGGGGAACAGGAAAAACAGGTTTAGAGTCACTGTCAACTATCATTACACTTTTATCATTATCAACAACTATTTTCTTTTTACTTAAAAATTAATACTATCATTCATGTTAGACTTAAAAGACTTCAGTTTTTTTGATAAGCAAAATAGTTTTGATTTTAAAGGGTTTTTAATAAAAACCTTAAGTTATTGGAAGTGGTTTATTATAGGTCTAATAATAACCTTTTCAATTGCACATCAAGTTAATATTAGAAAACAAAAAATTTATGGAATAGAGTCTACCATATCAATACAAGACGAAAACAATCCTTTTTTTACATCCAATACAAGTTTAGTTTTTAATTGGGGAGGAACTTCCGATAAAGTACAAATGGTTTCTACCACATTAAAATCTAGATCACACCACGAATTAGTTGTAGATAGTTTACAGTCTTACATAGATTATCTCAAACAAACAAAATATTTTCTTAAAGATGTTTATGGTCAAGTTCCTTTTAAAATTAGTCTTGATAAAACAAAATATCAATTATTTGAAACATTTATAAAAGTTAAAATGTTGTCTTATAAGACCTATCAAATCACTATTTCTTTCGAAGGTGATAATGTAAAACTTGTAAGATATAAAGATAATAATATTATTACCCTACCCATTCAAAACAAAGAATTTAAGCAAATATTTAGAGTTGGTCAGAGTATAAACTTACCCTATCTGCATTGGAAACTAGACATTAAAAAAAATAATCTAGAAAATTTTGGGGATGATATACTTTTACGTTTCAATTCATTTGATAATACCGTTTCAAATCAAAAGAAAATAAAAGTAGAGGTTGATGAAAAAGCCGCGTCAATTTTAAGGCTTGCGATGGAGGGAACAAATAAAGAGAGAATGGTTGATTATCTTAATGCAACAGTTGATGTATTGATAAAAAAACAATTGGAAAGCAAAAATAAATTTGCAGAAAACACGATTGATTTCATAGATAAAACTCTTTCAAAAATGGAAAAAGAGTTAAAAAATTCTGGTGAAGAGTTAAAAGAATTTAGTAAAAATAATAACATTATAGATATAGAAGAAGGAGGCTCAAATTATAAAGATGAATTAATGAAATATGATCTTCAAAAAGATGATGTTGAAAGAAAAATCGAATATTTAAATTCATTAAAAAATTATCTAAAAAGCGTAATTGATTATTCAAAATTACCTGCACCAACAGTTGCAGGAATTTCAGAACCTAACATCAATATTAACGTATCTAAGTTAATTGCACTTTCCTTGCAAAGATCAGAATTGATTTATTCAGTAAAAGGAGATGTTTACTTTGAAAGGATTGATAATGAAATA
>Ga0209499_1003054_pt1 | contig 10418 bp, 16 predicted proteins | sample C_130208_EF_Meta_FD_187306 | JGI IMG/M metagenome (GOLD analysis project Ga0209499, IMG submission 187306) | Freshwater microbial communities from Lake Croche, Canada to study carbon cycling - C_130208_EF_MetaG (SPAdes) (version 2) | ecosystem: Environmental > Aquatic > Freshwater > Lake... | reverse complement strand
AAACCGAGGGCGAGACCCAGTTTCCCGAGGGTCTGCTTCGTGCGGTCGAGGACGAGGTTCGTAAGATGACGGGATACTCCATCAAGCTTGTTGTAAAGCCTCTCGACCATGGCTACGATTTCGATGACGACGACAACTATCAGAAGATCAAGTCCGACTTTGAGACGCATACGGCGAAGTTGATGACCCCTGCTTGTTATATCGACTTGCGAACTATGATGTTCGTTAATACGCAGGACCTCCTTCATCGCTATTCCAACAAGCATCTCGACGGACAGCTGTTCCTGAGCAAGTGGAAGGCTGACCCTCATATCCTCACCTACGACAACATCGACTTCCTGCCTGGTCTTGAGGCTCCTCCGAATGTCCTGAACCTCTGGCGTGGGTTTCCTTGCGAGGCGAAGGCGGGTGATGTGTCGGTCATTCGTGATATTCTTGGTCTGATTTGCTCTCGCAACCAGGAGCAGATGGACTATGTCGAGAACTACTTCGCTCACCTGTTCCAGAAGCCGTATGAGAAGCCTGGTGTGTGTATCGTCGTTCACAGCGAGGAGGAGGGCGTAGGCAAGGACACCTACTTCGATTTCGTCGGCAGTATCCTCGGGCGATACTTCATCAACACAGCCGAGCCTGAGAACAGCGTCTTCGGTCGGTTCAACTACCAACTCGCACAGACGCTCCTGGTCAAGATGGAGGAGGGCAACTTCGATACGAACAAGTCCAACCAGGACAACCTCAAGTCCCTTATCACTTGTAAGCTCAAGACCTACGAGGAGAAGGGTAAGCCCCTGATGACCCTCAAGTCCTTCACCCGAACCGTAATGACGACCAATAATCCCGTCCCTGTCGTGCTCAGCGATACGGCTCGTCGGTTCATGATGCTCAAGGCTTCTCCGGAGCGTCGGGGAGACAAGCAGTTCTGGACGCAGGTCCACGAGATACTTGCGAAGCCCGAGAGCATGTCCGCCTACTACGATTATCTGCTGAAGCGAGACATCAGCAAGTTCAACCCTCGGGACATTCCCGACAGCCCCTACAAGAACGAGGTCATCACCGCTCTTCGTCCTCATTCAGCCGTGTTCTTCCAGGGCATCTGCGAGAGTGTGGCTCAGCCGACGATTGAGTGGAGGGCTCGTGACCTGTTCAACGCTCTTCGTGAGGACGAGCGGACTAAGTATCCTCTCAACGAGCACCGCTTCGGTCGGGAGATGCGTAAGTATATGCCTACGATGACCAAGACAGAGAGGAACGACGGAAATCGTTATGGGTTTGTGATTGAGGACATGGTCGCCTTCCTCAAGCAGAAGAACTGGTGGGTGGAGCTTTGAGGGGGTGATAAGGAGCTTCGAAGCCCCACTTTAACTCCCAGCCATATAAAATAAAAAACCAATCCAAATGAAGTGGTTTTTTGTTGCTCAATAAAATAGGACAAAAGCTCCACTACCTCCACTATCCTCCACTGATATTTCTTTACTATACTATCCTAACCTAAATAGATAAGAGAAGTAGAGTATAGAAAGAGGAAGGACGGGTGGAGCTTATGGTGGAGCTTCCTAAAAAGGTGGAGCTTTCAGTTTTGTCCGTGTATGGTCGCCCAGGCTTGATGGCTCTTGCTGTTAAGGTGTGTGTAGTTCGAGATGCGCTTGAACACCGCACCGCACGGACAGGTCATCATATCGCTATTCTTCTCCCTGTACCGACGATTGTATTCCCGCATCTTCTCAGTATTATCCTTCGGGGGACGAGTGAAGTCCACATGGCGACCCTCGGCGTGAATGGATTCCTTACACCCACATTCGCACTTAGGCATCTTTGATATTCTTGTTCTTCTCTGGAATAAGATTATCCCAGACAAGACATAAATGAGCGAGATTGAAACTTTTGAGAATGAGCGTTCGCTGGTGGAGGAGATGCGGAAGCTCCCTGACTTTGCGTCCTTTGTCTTCCCGTCGAGCTGGTATAAGAAGTACGATATTCCACTCCCTACGGCTGTGAACCCTCGTGAGTTCATGAAGAGCAACTATCCGATGGTATGTGCCTCGGAGCCGAAGGACCTACCTCCGATTATTCGTCGTGAGCCTCTGAAGGACGCTGAGGGCAAGGTTCGGTTCGTGGAGGTGCCTGAGATTAAGCCTGGTGAGTATGAGAATGTGACGGTGGTGTCTCGTCCTCTGCCGAAGGAGGAGATTGTTGATGGACGGCTCCCTGATGTCCACCCGTCTCTGCGTGAGCCTACGACGGCTGAGCCTACGGCTGAGCCTACAGCCCATACTTCATCATAGTCATCAGTTCCGCATCACCGAGATTGTAGTCCGTCGCCTTGATGTGAATACCCGCATCGTCCGGGTGACGAGGACCAAGAGAGCGGTAGGTCTCGCCCACAGGCTCGGGAATGCGCTTCATGGTCGGAAGAAGGCGCATACCAGGACGAATGCCCCGGTCATAGTCCAGCGGGATCTCGAAGGGAACATCGACCTCCTCTGTAACATGGGAGACGAAAATCTCACGGGGCTTGTCCTCACGAATGGGAAGACGGCGCATGTACGGAACGGCAGGGGCATTGAAGACCGAGGACCCTTCAGCATGGGAGAACTCCTGGTGGCACTTCAGGGGCACATTGTTATACATACCCTCAGGACGAGAGCTGTTGACCGCCTTGTTCTGCGGACGACGAGTAAAGGAACGAAGGTGAGGGTGCTTCGGAATCCCTGCCTGAATCTGCGGTGTCGAGAAGGGCAGATCTGTATCCGAGTCTCCGAACACGGACTCCACGGTGCCCACCTGACGCTGAGGAGCAATAATCTTCTCCTTCTTGGAGTTGGGGCGATTGAGGACGAAGAACCCGAGGTCCTTGGACACGATCATTTATAATCAACGGAGGTTAAAAACCCGATTGAGTAGTTCGCTTCCCGTCACCTTCTTCTCTGTGACCCTCTCAATCACCTTCTCGATGTGAACGGGCTTCTCTACGACCTTCTCAACCACCTTCTCTTTCGGGAACGCTTCAACGATACGCTGTTGAAGAGACTCGAACTCCTCTCGTGTGATAGTGGGAGGCTTGACGGGTCCTCGCTTCTTGCCCTTATCACTGCGCCCCTTACGGACCTTGGGAGCAGGAGGCTCAACGATGGTGATGGGTTCCAGCACCTTCACCTCCTTCTTCTTTAGCTTGACGGGTTCAACGACCTCCTTCCCCTCAGCCTTATCCTTTTCCCGCTGTTCCTTCTCAGCCTGAAGTTGAAGACGCTTAGCCTTCAGCATCTCGAACCCCTTCTGAAGTCCTGCCTTCTGCTTCTCGGACAAGACCTTCTTGGGTTTGCCCGTCGTCTTAGACACATCAGGAGCGGGAGCGGGAGCCTCGGTCTTACCCTGGTCAGCGGGAACTGGTGGTGTCTCAAGGCTTATCTCTTTAGGCATCTCGGCGGTTTATCAAGGTAAAAGAATATTATTTATTGGAACTCTCCATCGGCACGGACCCTCAGACGAAAATCCTTGGTTCAGGCATATTTGATAATCGAGGGGATGGTTATATAGCGGTTGACGACATTGTAGTTAGACGGTGTGCCTCCGACTGCGGTGACGACGGTGGTGGTATTGGGAGAACGGATCGCACCATCAACATAGTTGCCGACAGCAGACGGGTTAGGCTGAAGGGAGGAGATCGTTCCTCCGCCTGTGAAGTTCGATCCGTTGGCTTGAACGCCGTGCGAGTGGGGTGGAAGCGCAGTAATATCAAGGAGATAGTTGTCTGCTCCCGCCGTGACTCCGATGTTCAGTGCCGTATAACCACCACGAACCGTGTTGTTTGTTGTGTCCGGGACATTGAAGGTTGTTGTTCCATTACCCGATCCGAAGGTCGTGCCGATCACACTGAAGAGGGCAGAGTAAGTCGTGCGAGAGACGGCAGAGCCATTACAGTTCAGAAACCCCGAAGGAGCCGTAATGGACCCATACATCAGAATAGTTCCAATCGGAAGCCCAGCCTGAGTGTCGGACGGGTTCGGGGCGACATTGTAGGTATACGCAATCGTCGACATCGTTTATAACCTCACAAGAAGTTAATAGACGATGAAGGACTTGGATTACGAGGTGTGTCCTGCTGAGAACAAGCCGAAGGATAAGCGTATGGACAAGATAGAAGCCAAGTTCTTACCCAAGCTCCCTGCGACCTTCTATATCCTGGGAAGCTGTGGTTCAGGGAAGTCGAGTATTCTGTGGACTCTGTTGACGAAGGGCTATATCTATGGTAAGAAGGGCAAGTCCATCTTTGATGAGGCTTTGATTTATCTGGGGACGCTTGATGCGAAGGAGAGCTTTGAGAAACTGCCTATCAAGAACAAGCTTATCCTGGACGAGTATGACCCTGTGAGTTTCAACGAGTATCAAGACGATCTAAAGAAGCACCAGTTCGAGAGACTGGAGAAGGGCAAGTCTGCTCTGAACAGCCTGATCGTTTTCGACGATTTCGTTGGGGCAGGTCTGATGAAGAAGCACAAACCGAATGCCCCTCCTCCTATTGAGAAACTGGCTCTCACTTCAAGACACGAGGCAAATGCGACGCTTTTCATGAATAGCCAGGTGTATAAGGGTTCAGGGTTCAGTGTGCCCTCTGTCCGTAATAACATCACGACCTTCATCGTGTCTCGTATGAGCCACCAGGAACTCGTGAAGATTGCGGAGGAGCTGTCTGAGGACTACACTCCTGATGAATGGATTGAGCACTATGAGAAGGCGATGGTGACCCCGTATAACTTCGTGGTCTTAGACCGTCGTCGTCCCTTTCCTGACCGCTGGACTATCAAGTTCAGTGAGCCCTTCCCTCCAAGCAAGAAGACCCTGCGCATGAAATCTATGTCGGAGTAATAAAACGATGCCCTACGAAGTTGTGAAGATCGGGGACAAGTATGCGGTGAAGACGACGAGCGGAGTGAACAAGGGTAAGCTTCATGGCTTCACCACTAAGCCGAAGGCGGAGGCACAGTATCGTCTCCTGGAGATGATGATGAAGGGCAAGAAGAAGTAGAGGGGTCGAAGAACTCTCGGAGAGCCCACTTCATCGAGACCTCTTCTGCCTTGAACCTCTCCTCCCACTTGCGCTCACCCTTGGTTGCGTCACTGACCCCGTCCTTCTGAATGGAGATGAAGGGAATACAGGCACGGGACTTGAGGTAGTGCGCATACCACCCATCGAACTCAGGCTTTCCCTCCTTCTCCCAGTCCTTCATGCGCTCGAGAGCCCTGTCGACCTTGAAGTAGCAGAAGTGAGCCATACACCCACGAACCACATCAAGTACCATCGTCGTCAGCCCCTCATCATCAATGCGGACGATCTTATGGACACATTCACGGATACTTAACATGCCTCCGTTAAAGATGTCCCAATCATTACGAATGTCGAGGTAGTCTCGGATATGCTTGAACCTCTTGACGAAATCCTTACAGGGAATAGCGTCGTCTTCCATGATGAGACAATGCTCCTCGCCCCGCTCCTTCGCCTTCTCTAAGATTTCCCGGTGCTTGAGGAAGACGGCGTGATAGACATCGCCCATACGGAATGCCTCCTCACGAACGATCTGGAGATCACAGCCATTCCACGCCTCCTGAAAACTCTCCCAACGATCCGTGCGCTCCGAGAGGTTGATTACATGTGCGACCACCATTTACTTATTCTCTAATAGAATATATAAATGCTCCCGACGATGTCCGCCATGAGTGGTCCGAACATTCCCTACTCGAATGGTGTTCAGCCCCCGAACCCTGCGTATGTGAAGTGGGTTGCCTCGATCCCTGACTTCGTGGGTGACGCTGACCTGTTGGACTGGCTGAAGCGCAACCCTGCCCCGCCGAAGATCCCTCCCCCTGTGTCCCAGGCTGTCGCTGACTACATCGCCGATGAGGTCAAGCGCCAGGTGGCTCTGGCTCTGGCGAACAAGTAACCGTCCAAAATGGATTTGTGTTCGGCACAAAACGGACTATATACGCCGAGACAATAGACAAAGCAACGATGGACGCTACAACCAACACCGAGAAGAAGAAGATGACTGACGAGGAGAAGAAGGAAGCCAAGCGTCAGCGTGATCGTGAGTATCACCACAAGCACAAGGAGGCAATCAAGGAGAAGAAGGCTCAGTATCGCAAGGAGAAGCACGACGAGATTCTTGAGAAAAATCGCAAGTATCGTGAGGAGCACCGGGAGAAGCTTCGTGAGAAGGCGAAGATATACAACGAGGAGAACAAGGACAAGCGCAAGGAATACTACGACAACAACAGGGATAAGGTCCTGGAGGAGAAGCGTGAGTATTACCAGAATGTAACGAAGCCGAGGAATGAGGCGAAGAAGAAGGCGAAGGAGGAGACGAAGGCGATGGGTGGTGAGGACAAGGACGCACCTGTGGAGGTGACTGAGCTGTGGATCTAAAAAAAACAAAACACAAGATACAATGAGCGACAAGGACGAACAGCCCGAGGTCAGCTGGACGGAACAGCTGGAGTTCTATTTCAAAGAGACTGCGGAGAAGAGCGAATGTCTCTCTATTATTCATAGACACGCTGAGTCAATCTTCACGAGGCGCAAAGTTTTTTTGGAGTTGCCGTGTATCGTCTTGTCCGCAGTGGTCGGGTTCTGTTCCGTCGGGTCAGGGTATATGTTTGGCGGGAACCAGATGCTTAGCTCCATCACCCTCGGTGTCGGTTCACTCTTCGTCAGCTCCCTTCAGACAATCGGCTCCTACTTCGCATGGAGCAAACGAAGCGAGGGGCATCGCATTTCCGCAATACAATATGCGAAACAGCATCGCTTCCTTGTCGTCGAGCTCGGTCTCCCCCGTGCTGAGCGTATCAACCCGTCTACTTTACTGAAGCTGGTGCGTTCTGACTACGACAGACTGGCGGAGGTCAGTCCTGCCCTGCCTAAAGAAAGCACGGACTACTTCGAGAGCCGATTCAAAAAGCATACCATCTCGAAACCACCTGAGGTGAATGGTCTCGAACCTGTAAAAATCTATACAGATACAAAGGAACCTGATGCGTCTCGTCCACTCTCCAAACCCCGAGAAGAAGTGGAGAGCCATCTTCAAGGACGGGACACACACGGACTTCGGCTCGAGGGGAATGGACGATTACACTCTGAAGCACGACAGGGCTCAGAGGGACAGATACAGGTTCCGACACAAGAAGGACCTGGAAACCCATGACCCGAAGAGAGCAGGATACTTGAGCTACTATATTTTGTGGGGAGACAGCATCAGTCTCCATGCGAACCTTGAGGCATACCAGCGGAGGTTTCCGAGCCTTTAGTAGCCGAGGACCTGCTTGAGCGCCTTGTAATGATTGATATACACATGTTTATCAGAAGGCACGAACTCACGAGGCATGATCTTAAGCTTCTCGACATTTCGAAGCGTTGAGGCATATAAAGTCTCGAGGACGAACTTCTGGCTTTCCTCGTTGAAAGCCTTCAGCACATAACCCATCTCGGCGAGTTTGGAGCGGTGAACTCCGTTGATGAACCCAGCCTTGATTGTCTTACCCTCATCGAAGACATAGTCCCATACATTCCCATACTCGTCCTCAACCCAGCCGTGAGAGTTCCTCTCGTCCCCAATGAGTTCCCTCATGGTGAGATTGGGAAGCGACCCTTTCAGCATCTCCTTTTTGATAATCACCCATATTTCATCGTTCGTGATGTTCGGGTTCTTCCTTATTTCACGCTCGGCGATCGTATGACGATGGCTGAACTTAATTCCACATACCGACAAGTCCCCGTTCTCGAATATAAACGACGCACTGCCGACGACGACCTTCATCTTACAACCATACTTCGCCTCAAGCTTGGGAAGGTTGATTGAGGCGTTATACCAGCAGTGGTTCTTCACATATATCTTCTTCATCTCCTCTGCGACAACCTCGCTGTGTCGAAGTGTAGAGAGAGCCATGCCGTCACTATCGGGGACGAGACCGTTTCACTTCCCGAACCACCACAGAGATATTGTATCTCTGTAGTCGTTGCTGTTGGGACACTATCCGTCTTTCCTGCTGAACACAAATCCATTTTGGACGATTGTGTTTTGACGGAATGTGAAAAGGAGTAGTCTTGTGTTTTGTTTTGTTTTTGTGTTTAGTCCATCGGGTCGATGGTCGGGTTCTCGTCAGTCTAGGACGGGTCCTCGTTAGTCGGCTCTGTGACGGGCTGAGCATCGTCGTCGTCGTCGTCAAGTTCATCATTGTTAGTATAACCCTGTCCCACACACTCGTAGCAAGTACAGGCTACAGCACTCGTAACACAGCCCACATACTCTTCGTAAATGTCGCTGTTCCACTTACGAGCGATTTCCCACTCCTCGTTTGTGATTGTGGTTTTGAACTCAACATACAATATTTTATTGTTGCCGATGTTGTTCCAATGTACAGAATAACACTTGTGTAGATTTTTTATCTTATGCCCTACCTGCCGAAGAGCCACACGCAGAGTGTACTCATAAATCTCCCAATCTGACTTGTTTTCTTCATGGTCCCAGCAGAAAGTCTTACAGCCTAGATTATTCTCGTCGCTGTCCATCTCGCAGGGCACAACTCGCACGATGTCTATCCACTCCTCCTTCTTCTTCGCCATCTTGCGCTGAAGAGAAGTCATTTCCGTCACTATAGGGGACGAGACCTTTTAGCTCCCGAACTACCACAGAGATCTATGTCTCTGTAGTCGTTGCTGTTGGGACACTATCCGTCTTTCCTGCCGAACACAAATCCATTTTGGACGGTTGCGTTTTGAACCACTCCAACTCTCTCCGAGCTTCTTCCACTGTTGGACAACAACGGAAGAAGACCTGCCTTCCTTTCCGAAATATCCGCACATGATACGGATTCAATATCCTTTTCTCATCGTAGTAGATGTTCCGTTCAATCGTGCCCATCGCTTATGTAAAAATATATAGTGTTGTATGTAGATACAACGGCTCAGTCCTCCTCCACATCAAGACCGAGAAGCTCAATAGGATTACGGAACTCATTAAGACCAAGGATTAGGTCGTCTTGCGTGTGGCGGAGCGAGACCAAATACCACTTACCAGGTCCCTTCATGTGATCCAGCGCAATCACACGCTCACTCCAGCCTGGGAAGTGAAGGCTGTTCATGAGGCGGAACTCGTAATACCCACGCTCAGCATTCTTGAGACCCTCCTCTTCCGTAATGTCCGACATGCCTAAGACCTGATACTTGACGAGGTCGCTGGGCTCGATGTTGCTGTCGGCGTTATACATGGAGTATGAGCCGTTGCGCTTCAGGTTGATCACCCCGTCGAAGTTGTTCGGGTGGCGCAACCAGTTCGTAGGGCGGAAGCTGACGAGGTAGTTCTCGGTCTTGATACGAGTAACCTTCAGCTGATAGGTCTGTCCTGCGTTCAGGACATTCGTCGACCCGTTCTTCTTGGGGAGATTACCCCTGAGGCTGTTCAGTATGTTCTCATAGAACGATGGAGGGTGCTTGGTGTCGGGTCCAGAGATGGACAGGAAGCGATGCGCTCCCATGCTGGTCCAGAAGAAGCCATCGTAGGCACGGCGGTAGTTGTTGAAGTAGTTGTGGTCCATGGTTGCTGATGTCGGGACGCTCTCCTTATCTGTTGGCGGGGTCAAATCCATTTTAGACGATCGTCCAAAATGGATTTGTGTTCGGCAGGAAACCTGGATAGTGTCCCGACCCGCAACAGCAACCATGGACCACAACAGCAACAACAACACGACGACGCAGATGGAGACGGAGAAGCCGAAGGTGCGTATTAGCGTCGTCCACCTCATCACCAGGACGACGACGGTGGAGGTCGACTACGACTTCTTCAACAAGAAGTTTACTGGACTGATGACCGAGAAGCAGTTCAACAAGCTCTCAGAGGACAGCTACGAGGAGTTTGGAGACTTCGAGTGGAATGTCGACGGAGACGCTTGGTCAGAGGACGGGGACCATCATGACGAAGTGGCTCTGCTTGAGACCCTGAACGATCCCTATACGGACCTAAGTCGTCTGAAGTATCATCTCGCCGGAGAGGTCGACAGGATCCTTGACGAACTCAAGCCCGACACTGAGGAGGAGGAGGAGGAGGATGAGGAGGAGGAGGAGGAGGACTAAAACACAAAAACAAAATACAATACAACCCTACATTATTTTTACATTCAGCCCCCGTGGACGCCTGTGGAGGTTTGGTGTTGTGTACCTCTTACTCTTCTTGGGGAATGCGAAACGGCTCCCCTTGACTTCGTTTTGTTTTTCTCCGGTCTACTGATATATCCTCCATATCCTCCACACCCTCCACACCTTCCCTAAGCTTAGGATAGGTATGGATAGTGGTCGCTCCGCTCCCCGCCGATTCATGATTTTTGGGGGGTAGGGTAGGGGTAAAGTGCTCTCCACGACTTCATATGTCGCCCCT
>Ga0209499_1003053_pt1 | contig 10418 bp, 4 predicted proteins | sample C_130208_EF_Meta_FD_187306 | JGI IMG/M metagenome (GOLD analysis project Ga0209499, IMG submission 187306) | Freshwater microbial communities from Lake Croche, Canada to study carbon cycling - C_130208_EF_MetaG (SPAdes) (version 2) | ecosystem: Environmental > Aquatic > Freshwater > Lake | place... | reverse complement strand
GAACTAGATGGGTATCAAAGCCATTGACTTTTTCAAATGCATCAGTAGGTACGATAACAGGGGAAAGAGATAGTATAAGATCAAATATAACAGTAACTACGCCTACATTTATTACATCAGATTGGTTAAATGTGGGAGGTTATTCGGTGTATTTGAAAAATAAAAGAAAGGTCTACGGCAATGATTTTGATGGTACCGCAGCTTTAACAAGTAATTTGTTGTCAGATGGTATTACATCAAGTGGCGTAGGGCCAGGGCGTGGATTTTTAACAGTATCTGGCAATACAACACTTAATGGATTAACTAACATAAACAATAACACAACCATTACAGGAACTTTAGCAGTAGGAGGAGCAAGTACATTAACGGGTACATTAACTACTAAAGCGGGAATAACTAATACTGGAACCATAACTAATACTGGATCTTTAATTAATACTGGAGATTTAACTGTGAATGGTAATGCTACCATTACAGGTGTAATTAATGTAGGTACTGGTAATAATATTACTGGAATAGGTTCGTCAGCAATAGGACAAAACATTGTAGTTAGTGGAAGTAATTCTATAGGAATGGGTTTTATTACAAAAGCAAGTGGGAATTCTTCTACAGCAATGGGTAATACTACAACCGCAAGTGGAACGGCTTCAACAGCAATGGGTTCTGGTACAACAGCAAGTGCGACTTTTTCAACAGCAATGGGTGCTTATACAATTGCAAGTGGTACTGAATCAACAGCAATGGGTCAAAGTACAATAGCTAGTGGTAGTAATTCTACAGCAATGGGTCAAGGTTCAACAGCAAGTGGTACTATATCAACAGCAATGGGTCAAAGTACAACAGCAAGTGGAAATACATCTACAGCAATGGGTTCTGTTACTAAAGCAAGTGGTAATTATTCAACAGCAATGGGTCAAAGTACAACAGCAAGTGGTACTACTTCAACAGCAATGGGCCAACTTACAACAGCAAGTGGTAATTATTCAACAGCAATGGGCCAACTTACAACAGCAAGTGGTAATTATTCAACTGCAAATGGCTATTATACAAAAGCAAGTGGGAATTTTTCTACATCAATGGGTAATACTACAACCGCAAGTGGTACTACATCTACAGCAATGGGTAATACTACAACAGCAAGTGGTACTAATTCAACAGCAATGGGTAATTTTTCAACAGCAAGTGGTTTTAATTCAACAGCAATGGGTAATACTACAACAGCAATTGGAACTAATTCAACAGCAATGGGTTATAGTACTACAGCAAGTGGTGCTACTTCTACAGCAATGGGTGCTAGTACAACAGCAAGTGGAGATTATTCTACCGCAATGGGTATAACTACAATAGCAAGTGGCACTAATTCAACAGCAATGGGTAGTAGTACTACAGCAAGTGCTACTTCATCAACAGCAATGGGCGAACTTACAACGGCAAGTGGTAATTATTCAACAGCAATGGGCCAACTTACAACAGCAAGTGGTAATTATTCAACTGCAAATGGCTATTATACAATAGCAAGCGGCGCTAATTCAACAGCAATGGGTAAAAACACTACTGCATATTCATTTGGCGAAACTGTAATTGGAACTTATAACACATCTTATACTCCAAATAGTACTTCAAGTTTTAACTCAAGTGATAGATTATTTGTAATAGGAAATGGTCAAAATGATGGCTCAAAAAGTGATGCATTAACAGTATTAAAGAATGGAAATTTAACCGTAAATGGTGCTACAACAATTAATGATAACGCGACCATTACAGGAACCTTATCAGTAGGAGGAGCAAGTACATTAACGGGTACATTAACTACTAAAGCGGGTATCATTAATACTGGAACCATTACAAACACAGGTTCATTCATTAATACAGGTAGCATAACAAATAATGGTAATGCAACTATAACAGGAACATTAGCGGTTGGTGGTAATACCACAATAACTGGAACAATAAAAAGTTCAAGTTATATTTTAAACGTTCCAACTACAATTGCAGCAGCTTCGACTACTTCAGTAGATTTATCTACGGGAAATATATTTATAATAGATTTAGGTACAAATATTTCTACGCTTTCATTAACAAATGTTAAACCTGGTACTTATATTCTTGAATTTGTACAATCTAGAAATCATAATAATGGTCAAAATACTGTTAGTTTCCCGTCAGGATGGTTGTGGTCAGGTTCTTATATCCCAGAAATTACTAAATTGTCCCTCCTTGACCTTAGTGAAACCCAAAGAATTGATATTATAACTGTAATCTTTGATGGTATTAATTATTTTGCTGCAGCTACCCAAAATTTTGGTGTACCAGTAGTAACACCCTAACTAACGTAGATTAAAATGAGAAATAAACTTTTACTATTTTTTTTGTTGTTATCTACTATTACCTATTCACAGGTAATACCGCTTAGTTTTTTAAAAACGCGTCAAGCCACCATGGGGTATAATATGGTCTCTACCCCGACAGCACCAGTTACAAGTAGTAATTTGGTTTTAAATCTTGATGCTGGTCTTGATGAAAGTTATTTAGGAACTGGAACCTCATGGAATGATTTAAGTAGGAGAAATGACGGCACGATGTCTAACGTAGGCTATTCAGCTAGCCCTAGGTCCTTAGTTTTTAATGGTACTACTTCGAAAGTAGAATTTTCTAAAGGCATTACTGAAGGAGATTATTTGACTTATGAGACATGGATTAATCCCTCTTTTTATGGTGGTCCTAATGACCTAGCTGTAATAGCTAATTTAGTTGGTTTTAACGTAGGGAATTTGCATTTTCAGTTTCATGGTGATAAAGTAAACTTTGATTTAAGAGGTGTTAGCTATAAAAACAGTAACGATATTAGTAGTGGAATAATTTTGCCTCTAAACCAATGGAATCAAATAGTCTTTGTTTATTCAGCAAAAAATAAAACACTTAAATTTTATGTAAATGGGGAATTAAATATTTCAATAAATCTTGACTTGGCACCTCAAATTACGAGCTCAGCATTTACGATTGGAGCTTGGAATGGAGGTAGATATTTTAAAGGTAAAATTGCAGTTTTAAGAGCCTATGATATTGCCCTTGATGCAACCCAAGTTTTAGGCAACTACAACGCTCTTAAACCAAGGTTCGCTCCAACTGCTACATTAACAGGAACGCAATCAATATGTAGTGGGGGGACAGCTAATTTAACTTTAAATACAACAGGTACCGGATCAATTAAAGTTACATTGACTGATGGAACTGAAGTCAATACCGTTTCAGGAACATCAACAACATTCAGTGTAACACCAACAACAAATACAACCTATACAATATCAAGCGTAGTAGATCAATCACCTCACACTGGTACTTCAACGAGTAGTGCTACAGTATCCATATATGAAGCAGCAGCAATTACTTCTCAGCCAGTATCACCTTTAACAATTATAGAAGGAACGACTACTACTTTAAGTGTAACAGCAACAGGAGAGCCAACTTTAAACTACCAATGGTATAAAGATGGAACTGCAATTAATGGAGCAAATGATTATTCATATACCACTACCAATACCTTGTCAGCTGAGGGTACTTATTATGTAACAGTTAGTACAACATGTAATGTAGTAAGTTCAACTACTTCTACAGTAAGTGTAACTGCAATGCCACAGGGTAGCTTAAGTGGAAATACAATAGGCGAGGGCCAAACTGGTCAGTTAACCTATACTTCTAGCAATGGTACAGGAAATCTATTTACAATTGTATATCAACCTTCTGGCGGATCCAATGTAACAGTTATGAATGTAACAAGTGGTGTAGCATTTAATGTAGCATCAGGAACGCCTTCAAGCACGACAACTTATACATTAATTAGTGTAACGGATCAAACTACAACCACTTCACGAACATCAGGATTTGAAGCTGCTACAGCAACAATTACTATCAGACCACAAGGAAGTTTAACTGGAAGTACAATTAATAATGGCCAAACTGGTCATTTAACCTATACTTCTAGCAATGGAGGAGGTCCTTTCACCATCGTGTATCTGCCTTCTGGCGGATCCAATGTAACAGTTACGAATGTAACTAGTGGAGCAACCATTAGTGTCACTACAGGAACACCAACAAGTACTACAACTTATACATTAGTAAGTGTAACTGATGAAACGACAACTGCTTCAAGAACCTCAGGCTTTACAGGAGGAACAGCAACAATTACTGTTAATGCAACTCATTATGTTGGGGAAAGTTTTGGTGGGGGTATTGTATTTTATATTACTAATGGAGGTGCTCATGGCTTAATTGCAGAAACACAGGATCAATCCTTTAATATCCCGATCCTGACTTGGTATGATGCACAAACTAATATCAATTATATAAATTATCATTCTACTGCTGGTAAACTATTTAATGATTGGAGGGTACCTACAAAGGATGAACTTCATTTACTCTACCTTCAAAAGGTTGCAGGAATAGTTAGCGGTTTTCAAGATAACGGATATTGGAGTTCTACTTCATATAATCCTAACGAAGCATACGTTGAGATTTTCGACCAGATTGGTAATACACAGTTCTATGATGATAAGTTCACCCAATACTATGTTCGCGCTATTAGGTCTTTTTAACTTTTTAAATATTTGTCAATTTAATTGTCCCAAGAATTCTGAATAAAAATAATAAAGCTAAAACCATTGTTTAAATAATTAATTATTTGTTGTATTATGAATAATGGCAAAAACTTTTGGGTATTTATAGTGCCTTAATAATAATTTTCAATATTTATAAATTCGTTAATGATTAAATCATTGTCATTATATTTAAAATATTGTTCAATGTAATTTATGATGTTAACTTCTTACGCTCTCATTCAAAGTTCCTGGTTCTTTTTATTTCTTTTTTCCATCATCGTTTTATCGGATGTACTCATTCGATTTAAATCCCCCGTTAAACAAAAAATATTTTCTTATTATCAGTTCTTTCTAATGTTTTTGTTTCCTTTTGTTCATTTATCAGGTAGGGGCCAGATCAGTATTTCTTAGTTGTGGTAGTGATTTAGGCGTCTTTCAGAAGGAACTTGGCATAAGTAACGCAAGACGTGTCCGTGCAGATAGGGTTTTTAACAACTTAAAACTACAATGATTGGTTTTAAAACTAAGTTTAGAGTTTCTTTATGATTGAAACTTTTTATACTTATAGTAGTATACTTAATACTACATACATCTATTTACTATACTTGCTTAATTAAGTTAATACAATTTATAAAATATTACTTTTGTAAAAATATTTTTGAAAATGAAACTAACCAAGCTATTTATCCTTTTCTTTTTTTTAAGTTTAAAAGGATTTAGTCAACAACCTCAACTTTTTACTTTGAATTATGACCAAACATCATACTGTGCTGGTGTTAGTGAGTTTGCCATTGCAAAAGTGTACACAAATAAAGGTGAGTTAATGCCATCTAAACTTTTACAACATTTCATATTCACCTACACAAAACAATCTGGGAATGGAATTATTATCCTTGATGAAAGCGGCAAATTAGATTTATCCAAAAGTACTGAAGGAAATTATACTATTTTTTTAAATGATGGACTTGAAGGTAAACTAACAAAACCGGCATCATTTAATATTGTTATAAGAAACTGCAAATAAAAAGTAATGAAAAAAATATCAACAATTTTAATTTTATTTATAGTTAACTTAAATAGTTTTGCTCAAACTACCATTAACTCAAATGTTTCCATTGATCAAGCTTGGGTTAATGCTCATTCTGCTGGACCTTGGACAATTGCTGGATCATCTGTAACAGTGACGTTTGAGTCAGATTTAAGATTATACAATAATTCTCAATATTTTATAATAACTGGGTCTAATGTTGTTATAGATGGAGCAGATAAAAAGGTAACACTTGATGGAATTTTGGATTTTGAAGGTTTAGTGAATGCTTCAGATGATAACGCAAGTAATGCAGTAATTAAAAATATAGGTGTAAATAATAGCAGTTTTACAACTTTAAAATCTCTTAAAGGCTATATTTCAGGGGAAAATAATAAAGCCTCCATAACACATTGTTATAGTACTGGAGTCATTTCAAATATTGGAACTGCTGGCATTGTAGGTTATTATAATGAAGGAAATATTAGCTATTGTTATAGTACTGGTGCTATTTCAAATTATGCTACAGCAGGTATTGCTGGACCCTTATGTTTTGGAAGTATCAGTAACTGTTATAGTACAGGTGAAATTTCGGGAGAAATATCTGGAGGTATAACCACATTTGGTTATTATTATTATCCGGTTGGATCAAATAGAAGTTCAACTTTTAAAGGTATTGGTCCATTAAACAATAACTTAAAAATTTCTAACTGTTATAGTACAGGTGCAATTTCTGGTTTAGAGGCTGGAGGAATTACTGGACTTGTTAATATATTAAATATTAATAATTGTTACAGTACTGGTACAATTTCCGGTTTTGGTGCTGGAGGAATTGCTTGTTTTAATATATCTTTTTCTGATAATTCTGAATTTGGAAATATTTCCAATTGTTATACATCTGGTCAGATAAAAGGGGATATTTCAGCCGGTATTGCCGTTATAAATGCTGGATCAATTGTAAATTCTCGAACTTCAGGTTCTGTAACAGGTAATGATGCTAACGGTATAGTAGTTTTTAATGTAGATTATAATACAATTACAGGTACAATTTCAAATTCGGAGAATGTAACCCCGGCCATTGCCAACACATGGGATAATACTATTGCAGCTATTGCTTTAACTGATTTGGGAACGGTTTGGAATACTAACTTTTCTCCTTACAGAATTTTAAATATGGTGAAGCTTACCAATTTTGCAAACCCAGGCCCTATTACAATATGCCAAAATGGAAGTTATTATTTAGCACCTTCTACAACAGATGGTACTTGGGCTACTTCAAGCTCAACATTAGCACTAGCCGATACTAGAGGTTATGTTACAGGTGTTTCAAAAGGTAATGCTGAGGTGTCATTTTCAAACTATGCTGGCACTGTTTCAGCTTCTGTTACTGTTGGATCAAGTTCTGAATTAATTATTACAGATCCATTAGCACAAGCTTCCTATAAGTTTAATAACAATCCCCAAGGACCTATTGGAGGCATCAACAATTATGTAGGATATAATGGTTTTGATTATTCAAGTCAATCTAGACCCATTCGTACAGGGTATTATAGAGCAAGTAAGCAATCGGGCCAAGAAGCAGGATGCCCATATGAATATTATATCTATAAATGTACTTCATGTGGAAATTCAGCAGCGTATGCAACAAGACCGCAAGGAAGCTTAACTGGTAATACTATTCAAGCTGGTTCAGAAGGGCAGTTAACATATACTTCTACTAATGGTGGTGGACCTTTCACCATTGTTTATCTTCCTTCTGGAGGCTCCAATGTAACTATTACCAATGTAACAAGTGGTTCTCCATTTAGCGTTGGTAATTTTAATAATTCAAAGACCTTTAATTTAATCAGTGTTACTGATGAAAATACAAAAGCATCAACTGATTTTTCTGGATCAACTGCAACTATTGCTGTGATTCCACCATCAGCTGAATTAACTGGTACAACAAGTATTTGTACAGGATCAATTGCTAATTTATCTTTAGCAACTACTGGAACAGGGTCAATTACTGTTACTTTAAGTGATGGAACCATAATAAACACAATATCTGGCACCACTACAATTAGTGTATCACCAACTACTACTGCTAGTTATTCTATCACAAGTATTACAGATACTTATGGCAATAGTGGTTCTGCAACATCTAGTTTAACAGTCACAGTTTTCACACCTGCATCAATATCAGTTCAGCCAATATCACCAATAACAATTATTGAAGGAACAACCACTACATTAAGTGTAACTGCTACAGGCGATGCTCCATTGGCATTTCAATGGTATCAAAATGATGCTGCTATAGTTGACGCAAATAATGATTCGTATACTACTACCAATACATTAGCTGCTGCTGGTACATATTATGTTACTGTAAGTAATACTTGTAATGTAATAAGTTCAACCTCAATAATTGTAAATGTAACACCATTACCTATACCACAAGGAAGCTTATCTGGGGGCACAATAATTTTAGGATCAACTGGTCAATTGACTTATACATCTAGCAATGGTAGTTCAACATTTACCATTGTATATAATGATGGAAGCACCGATTTTACTGTGACTAACGTAATAAGTGGACAAGCATTTAATGTAGCATCAGGAACACCAACAAGTACAACAAATTATACATTAGTTAGTGTGAAAGATGAATTAACTACAAGATTAAGAACTTTAGATTTTACAACTCCAACAGCAACAATTACAGTATTGACATCTGTTAATGTTGGTGATTTATTTGGGGGAGGCATTATAGCCTATATTTTACAACCACTTGATCCAGGATATGATGCAAATACCCCACATGGATTAATAGCTGCAACTGTTGATCAAAGTACAGGAATTAAATGGTCTCTTCTTAGTAATCCTCCTTTTCCTATTACAGGAGCAACTGCAACTGCATTAGGTACGGGGTTTGCCAATACAAATACCATTATTACAATTCAAGAGGGAACACCTACAAGCTATGCAGCAGGATTAGCGAGGGCTTATAGAGGTGGAGGATTTGATGACTGGTATTTGCCAAGTAAAGATGAATTAAATCAATTATATTTAAATAAAGCAGTTGTTGAAGGTTTGAATGTTTATGCTTATTGGAGTTCTTCGGAAAATGGAAGTTTTCCTGCATGGTTACAAGTATTTAATGATGGAGAAACACCTTCAAATGAAGGCAGGCAGATTAGTAACGGTAAGGATTATGCTCTTGGTGTTCGCGCTATTAGGTCTTTCTAACCATTTAATCATTTGACAATTTAATATAGACTAAAACCACTCTCCAAAACGAGGGTGGTTTTTTCATTTATTGGAGGTTTAAAAAGTAAAAATTTCATTTAAAAAATTTTATTAATTATCAATTATTTTAAATAAATATTTTTATAGGTTTATATTATTAGAATTATACTAATACTAATTATACTAACAATAATATAAAAATGTATTATAAGAGTATACTTATTTCGTATGCAAAAAAAATTGTTAAAATTAATTTGCTAATACTTTTATGTTTTCAATTAATACTTCTATTTTTAACCTACTTTTTAATTATTAACTACCCTTTTTCTATGAATAAATACAAACAAATTCTAACAATTTTAGGATTTATTTCTTTTTTTTCTTTTCCTGTTTTCTCTCAAGAATTAACCGTGCTATATGGAACGCCTATGACAATTGTAGGTGGCACTTCATTTCATGTTAATGGATTAACGTTATTGCCTTCATCAGATTTTACACTTAATAATGTAAGTCTTTACAAGAATGAAAAGGTGAGTAACTACCTAAATCAAACTACAGTTTCTAGGGTGTATAAGTTTAGTAGTACTACAAATCCATTTATAGGAGAGGCTAGTATCAATTATTTACCAGAGGAGTTAAGCAGTGGTAATTTTTCTAATTTAAAGATGGGTGTTCATAATGGTAATGCCTGGTCGGTGGTACCTTTAAAGACTAATGATGTGCGCACGCATAATACACAGAGTCAATTATTCAGTCAGTCGCTCAATGAGATCACATTAACAGACAATGCCTTTACACCAATATTAACAATACTGGGTAATCCTGTTATAAATGGGATTTTAGTATTTAATATCAATGGGGATGCTGTGGTGGGTTTATATGATTTTTCAGGAAACTTATTATGGAGAAATAACTATAAGTCTGGTACTTATAGTGTAGCTGTTTCAAATTTAAGACCAGGTTCTTATTTATTGAAGGCGAATGATCTTGGTAAAATAGTAATCATTCCAAATTAATAATATACTAATATAAAATACTAAATATAAAAAGAACGATATGAATCAAATAAATAAAATCATGAAAGTAGTAGCAATTATGCTATTAATGATGATGTTTAAGAATAATTTGGAAGCGCAGGTATCCATTGGTGTTCCCACGCCAGCGTCGTCAGCGATGTTGGATGTAAGTTCAACAACAAAGGGGTTTTTACCTCCGAGAATGAGTGAGATACAAAGAAACATAATTATAAAGCCAGAGGCTGGATTAATCGTATATCAAACAGATGGTAAGAAGGGTTTATATCATTATGATGGAACAGCGTGGACATATATGTTAAACCAAAGCAATAATATACTTGCCAATAGTATATTAGTGGGAGGAGGAAATGCAGCTGTTTCAGGAATAGAGCCAGGAGTTGCGGGAAATGTATTAATGTCAGATGGAACTAGATGGGTATCAAAGCCATTGACTTTTTCAAATGCATCAGTAGGTACGATAACAGGGGAAAGAGATAGTATAAGATCAAATATAACAGTAACTACGCCTACATTTATTACATCAGATTGGTT
>Ga0209499_1003049_pt1 | contig 10434 bp, 21 predicted proteins | sample C_130208_EF_Meta_FD_187306 | JGI IMG/M metagenome (GOLD analysis project Ga0209499, IMG submission 187306) | Freshwater microbial communities from Lake Croche, Canada to study carbon cycling - C_130208_EF_MetaG (SPAdes) (version 2) | ecosystem: Environmental > Aquatic > Freshwater > Lake... | reverse complement strand
AGCAAAGCATTGGAATAGGTTTTGCTCTTGGTAAAATGTATTTATCTATGGAAGAAAATTATTATGAAGGAATGGCTTTAATAGAAGCAATAAACGAACAAAACTAAAATGAAAAATTATGAAAAATTTTATATCAATAATTGAAGTAAGACATAAAAGAAAAAAAACAATGATTTTTAAACATTATAAAGAAATAAATAAATTACCTTATAAATTATTACTTGAAACTGAAATATGGCAAATTTTAAACGATAAAGAAATTAAATTAACAACTATTTTAAAAAACAAATATTATGAAAAAAAAATTAACAGTTGAAAGAGAAATTAAAATTAACACTTGGGAAGAACAATGTACTATTGAAGAAATATTAACTGAAGCTTCAGCATTTTTTTTAAGAAATGAAGTTCAAAATTTAGCAAAAAAATATTTTGAAGATATTAAATACAATAATTTAAATACAGTTGAAATTTATCAAAAATCTTATAATCAATTAATAAATGCAAAATGATAAAGAAATTCAAAATGATGATGCTTTTTATTTTAATAAAATCATCTTGGGAAATAGAAAGATTAAAAAAGAAACTAAGGACCAAAAGAGGGAAAGAATAAGAATAAGAATGTTAACAATACTAAACAGTATTGAAAAAAATTTACGCAAAAAATAACCACAAAACGCCCCGCCCTATTGTTTTAATGACGGGGCATTTTTATGGTTTAAACCAAATAATAAGTAAACTTTTAACCTTTTTCAAAACAAAAATAATAAAATTATGCTAATTACAAAATATTTTACTGCAATTTTTTTTGATCAGCAAAAAAAAGCTTACAAATATCGCAACATTAAAAACGATACCAGATCGCTGCAATCCTTTACGGCATTTGCTTTGAGCAAAAAAGCAATAGAGATAAATTTTTATTGCAAAGAGTCAAAAAATTTTTCACATAAAGTCTTTTTAAAAGGTGAAAAAGATTAAAATTTAAATATATATTTTTTTATTAATAATACCCTAATTTTTAGGGTTTTTTTATGTCTAATTTTCTTTAAATTTTAGGGTATGTTTTGGTACGGAACGGGTACGGAACGGGTGGAACGGGCCCCCCCCTAAAGGGGGGCCCGTTACTATTCACCCGTTCCGCACACATACCCGTCGAAAAAAAAAATATTTGTTGGTTTGATTTTTTTTTGTAGTTTTGGTCAACCTTTTTCAATTTTATCAATTTTTAATTTTTTTTTAATGTCAAAAAATTTAATTTTTATCGGTTTGGCTTTCCTGGGATGGCTTGGCTACAAAAAATATATTTTGGCACAAAAAATAAATATTTCTTTAAAAAATATTGGCTTTAACGGTGGGAATTTTCTTAACCCAATTGTTAACGTCCAGTTAGAAGTTGAAAATCCGACCAACACAACGGCCGACGTACAAAAAATATCCGCAGAAATTTTACTACAAAATAAAGTTGTTGGAACAGTTTATCAGGATATCAACAAAACAATTTTAGCAAATCAAAAAACGGTTATTGGTTTTGATGTAAATTTAAAATTGCAGGATGCTGCAATTATTTTAATACAAAATAAATTTAAAAATCAAATTATTGAATTGAAAGGAAATTTAATAGTTGACTTTGTTTACTTTCCATTAAATTTTCAAATTCAATTACCGTAAATGAATTTATTGGCGCAATTAGATAGTTTTAAAAACAATCAAAAAATACTTAGTTATGATCAATCAACCAATGATATTATTAACGCTATTTTAAAGCAGCACAATAAAAGTTTAAAGGAATACGATAAACTATATTATTTTTTTGATTGCGGAAATTATTACGATACTGCAAGAAAAATATTTAATTATTTAAAAAATAATATACAGTATCAAATTGAACCAGATACATTACAAACAGTTGGCACACCTGCATATATTTTGGCAACAAAAAAAGGGGATTGCAAACATTTTAGTTTGATGTTTGCAGGTTTGTTGGACGCGTACAGAAGAAATACAGGGGAAAAATTTGATTTGGCATATAGGTTTGCAGCTTACGACAAATCTAAAACACCAGAGCACGTTTTTGTAGTAATTAATCCAGGTAGTGAAAATGAAATATGGTGCGACGCGGTACTAGATTATTTTAATGAAAAAAAACAACCTAATTTTTATAAAGATAAAAAAATAAACAATATGGCATTAATGGCTTTAAGCGGTATAGATAATAAACAACAAATGGGATCATTTACAAGTTTTTTAAATAAAGGAACTGATTTAGTAAATAAACAAACTACTGGATTAACTAATATTTTAACTTCAACAACAAGCGCAATACCTGTATTTGGATCTTCAATATCTAGTTTGGTAAGTTTAGTTAGTGGATTAATACCAGGACACTCAGATAGTTATATTTTAGATATTGCTTTTGCAAATAAAGAATGGGACAAAGCTTTGGGGGTATTTTTTACCTGGTATCAACAAGTTGGTTTTGATAATTCTAAAAAACCTTGGTTGCATACTGGCACTGCAGGGGGTTTGGCTCCAGAAGTTCCACAACCGTATATTTCAATGCGCCGAATTGATTGGTTGCCTGTTATTTATGAAAATACAAAGAATTCTGATTTAGCTATTATAATTAATGAAGCTGTAAATAAAGGATTGTTAGATAAAAAATATTTTATTAATACTAATCAAAGTACGACTCAATCTGGATCATCATTATTATCAAATTTATTTGGTGGCGGATCAACAACACCGGGCACAACGTCAACTAGCGGAATTTCATTGCCGTTAATTTTAGGCGGGGCCGCATTAATAGCTTTTTTAATTTTTAAAAAGAAAAAATAATGACTGCTTTACAATCAATAATTAAAGAGGCTAAAAGTTTACGCGCTAAATATCCTAAACGTTTTACAAAATGGACGGATTACGTTAAACAAGCGTCTGCAATTTATGCTTCAAAACATAAGGGTAAAAGTCCCGTAGGAAAAAAGAAAAAAGCTAAAAATAAAATTAGTGGCTCACAAGATTATTATACTAGAAAAAAAGAAGGTAGAATAACTCCTAGAAAAAAAGTTAAAAAAGCGGTTAAAAAATCAATTAAAAAAACAATTTTAAAAAAACCTACTGAAAAAGTTATTTTAAAAAAAGTACACGCCGCAAAAACAACTTCAAAAAATTTATATAATCAATTAGATAAGTTAGACGAAGCGCAACACGCCCATATGGCAAATAAAATGGGTAATATAAAAGATATTACTTTTCAACATTTACAACAAATTTTAAGAAAAATTGAAATGAATGATAGTTATATTAATTCAATTCAAAGATTATTAAAAGAAAAAAAATACAGTCCTTTACAAAAAAATTCTTTTAAAAAAAGTATGAAAGATTATCAACTTTACAATAAAGAATTAAAAATACAAAAGACAGAATTAAAAAAACTACTTTAATCTTTTTCACCTTTATTAATAATTTAAAAAATAAAAAATGGCACGTAGAAAAAAACATCACGCTAAAAAACACACTACACACCGTAGACGTTCAAAAAGAATGGGTGCAGTAAGTGTGAAAGGCGGTTTATCATCAGCTTTATTTACCATCGTTGGTGGTGTAGCTGCTAGATTTGTATCTAACACAATTAACGGAACTTCATTAAATGATTCATACAAAAAGTATGTTGCATCTGTGGCTCCAATTGCGGTTGGTTTATTTTTACCTAAGTTTATCAAATCTGATATGGGTAAAGCTTTGGGTAACGGTATGATTGCGGTAGGTGGACTAGGTTTAGTTCAATCAACTGGAGTACTTAGCGGTATGCCAATGATTGCAAAACGTTATATGGGTTTAGCACCTAGCACAAACAATCCTCGCGGAGTTGTTGCAGGTATGGACAATTACGGAATGGACACGCGCAGCGCGGCCGTTTTGTGCGGATAGTATAATAAAAATAAAATTTAACAAAAATTAAAATTTAAATTAAAAAAAATGATCAATTCAATATCAGCACGTTTGACGTTTGAAAACGCACGTAGCTTTGTACAATCTCAAGGATATGACGTTAGTCAAGCCGTACTTACTCAATCTTATGTAAGATCAGAAGTAGCAATTTCATCTAGTGTAACCAATTACCGTTTACCGATTGTTGTAACTGATACTTCAAACGGGGCAGCATTTAATACAGAACGTAGAGTACAATTGCAAGATGTACACGTTGTTAGTAGCATATTTATTGGTTTAGAAGTTCCAGCAAGTGCAACGGATGCAGCTTTTCCAATATTATCTTACCCATCAACAGGAACAAACCAATTCACTACGGCTCAAGCTGATGCAGCTTTAACCCTTTACAATGGTTTTTTCACAATGCAGGTTAACAATCAAAACATTGTGCCAGCTTGGGATATTTTAAGACATTATTATGTACCACAAACACAGGGTGGCGTTGGTATTACTGCTCAAACAGTTTTCCCAATTGATCAATTTGATGGTGGAGATAATGGTTTTTATCCAGTTGAACCAAACATTTTGTTAAATGGTGGTGCCAATATAGTTGCTAACATTGTGCTTCCTGCTGCTATTTCAAGCGTTGCTTCTAATAGCCGTATCGTCGCAATTTTTAGATCGATTTTGTGCCAAAATATCACATCGGTTAAGTAAAAAAAGACGATCCCAATCGCCACCTCGCCAGGTGGGTGCAAACGCCTGGCTTTTTATAACATTTAAAAATTACAACAATGCCAATTTTAAAAAGATTTGAAGCGGTAGAAGTTGCAATCCCTAGCGGAAGTACTAACACACGTTTTTACTTTCCAAATTTGCCTAATTTGGCCAATGCTATGATTCAAAACATACAGGTATATACTCCTGGCGTTTTGAGTGCTTCGCCAAATTCTGGTAGTACAATGGTAACAGAAGCGGATCTAAAGAAAAGCTTTTTAACTTTGTATAGTGGAGATTTGCAGTTGATTTACAACGCGCCTTTACTAGCTTTCAATAATATTATAAGTTCAGCAACGCCAAACCCATATACAAACGGTTTGCCAGATATTGACAATATGGTTATATCCTGGACTAAGTCTTTTATTTCACTTTCAAGTGCGGCAGGAACTACTAATGTGGTTTACGCCTTTGGAGTATATTACAAATTATAAAATAATTTAAAAATGGCAGTATTTAAGCCCGAGTTACACAGGTTGGAAGATGTACTTGACTATTACGAAAATAGCCCCGCAACGCATTACAAAATATTTGCAGGAACCAGTCCGAAGGTTGAATATTGCCGTTTTTATTTTGATGAGGATGAAAAAGAAATTGGATTGCAAAAATTATCAGAAGCATTAAGGGCCATACAACAAAACGTTGACAATACAAACCCTTATATTTTGCAATTGATTGAAAAAAAGAAAGTTGCTAGGGGAAAAGATGCCGAAAGTTTAACGCAAATAGTTTTTCAATTAAATAAGGCCGAAAGGTATTTGCCAATGATGGCAGGGATGCAACAACAACAACCAAATGAAAATTTTAGCCGTTTATTAGAAAAAATGATTGAAGGGCAAAATTTAATTATATCTAAATTAAGTGCTGACGAATTTAATGAAGAAGTAGAAGATGAAAAACCAAAAGGGTTTGGGGCCATATTAGAAAACGAACAATTCCAACAAATGGCAATTGGGGCATTGGGATTAATAATAAATAGATTTGCTGCTTCTGGATCAACGCCAACCGTAACGGCTTTGGCAGGGTTTCCAGACGATCAGCAAAAGAAAGCTTTACAAGCAATTGAAATTTTAAGTACTAAGGATGCAAACTACGGCGATCATTTGTATTATTTGGCTAATATTGACGATAATACTTATAAAATGCTTTTGGGATTTATGAAATAATATATATATATGGCAATAAGTCAAGATAATAAAAAGTTATTAACAACGGCAGGAATAGTGGTTGCGGCTTACTTAATTGTAATTAGGCCTTTATTTCAAAGTTTAGGTATAACCAAAACGGATGCAGAAATAGCCAAAGAAAAGTCCGATGCTGCAAATATTAATGACATTGAAAAAAATCTAAATGCGCGTGGCATTGATTTAACAAAAAGCAAAGCAGAATGGGATCAAATAGCTGATGCCATATACAATGATCTTAGATATAGTAGTGTTGATGATGATAAAGCAGATGCAGGGTATCAAATTGCTAGAGTTCAAAATGATGCAGATGTTATTTATTTAATTAAAAGTTTTGGAAAAAGACAAGAATATTTTTTCTTTTTACCTACTGGAAGTCCAAAAGGTTTAACTGAATTTATAACTAGCAATTTAACTAGGGATAATATTAATTTAATTAATGATAATTATAAACGTAAAGGTATAAAATTTCGATTTTAACATATGAAAAATAAAAATTATTTAATTATTGGGGCCGTAATTTTAGCAGCGTTTTTTTTCTTTAAAAAGAAAAAAACAGTTACAATATTGCCACCACCACCACCACCACCAGGCGGCGCAGATTTGCACCCAATTGATATGCTAGAAAATAAATTTAGTTATCCAAATGGAATATATGAAGGAATGAGAGCACAGGGATTTGATACACAGTATTTAATACAAGATGGTAAAAAATTTGGTATTACTTTTCAGCAATGGCAGGAAAGAGGGTTTGATCCTGGAGTAATAGTAGATCAATCGATTTTAAATTTAATTCCTGACGGTGGTTTATTAAACAATGGATTATAATGAAAAAAAATAAAATATATATAACAATAGCTTTATTATTATTAGGGGTTTATGCAATAGCAAAAAATAAAAAACCTAAAAGTAAAGTAATACCAGGTAATCCAGAAATAATCCCACGTTCTAGAAATGGAAGTACGGTTTATAAATATGATTTAATAACACCTATTTACACCTTTAGAAAACAAATTGAATTAAAAATTTTGGGACAGGATCCTAATTTGCCGTATACTAAAGTTTCATTTATGGCTAATAATGTTTTAAAAACGGGATGGATTAGTGATGATAATATAATAAAAATATAAATAATGAAAACTAGCGAATATTTAATTTACGGTACTATAATTTTTCTTTTGTATAAATTATATAAAAATACCCAACCTGGTGGAGATATGGACAAAGCAACTAACATTAAAAATTTGCCTGTTATTAATTTTCCACCATTTGCAACGGTAACGCCAACGTATTGGAATACAACGCAAGTTCAACCAACACCGGGCGAAGTGTTAAGTCCAGAGCAATTGAAATTTTACAACGCTAAAATGAAAAAATCTTTAAAAAATTCTTATACCTGTTAATTATGACAAAATACACACCCGTTTTTATTGCATACAATACGGCTCAATCTATTCCAACGGATTGCAATAGTATTATTTTTATAAATTTAGGAACTAGCAACGCGGTAATTGAAAATATTATTTTGGCACCTAGTCAAAGCTTTGTGATTGATGGTAATGAAAATGAGGAAACAAATGCAACATTGCAAATTAATTTTACTGGCGGTGGCCAAAACAATTTAGTAGTAGTTAAAAAAATATTTTAATATATGGGTTTTTCATATAACGTTAATGTACTTAATCAAAAGGGATCCCCTGCATTGTACACCGATACTTTTGCCAATAGGCCAAATTTTGGTTATGCGGGTAGGTTATTTATTGCAAACGATACAAGCGCAATATATGAGGACACAGGTACGGCTTGGGTATTAATTGCAAACGTTAGTAGCGGCGCGGGAACTTTGCAGCAAGTTACAACTAACGGCAATACTTCAAATGTAGGCATATCAATAACGGCGGGCGGTTTGTCAACAAATAGTTTAACTGATACGGCTTTAACTTTGGGATCAGTATTGTTTGCAGGTGCGGCGGGATTGGTTACACAGGACAATGCGGCGTTTTTTTGGGATGATACAAATAATAGATTGGGATTAAATACAACTACTCCAGGCAATACTTTAGATGTTCATTTTGCGGGTACTGCATCAACAATAGGAATAAACAACACGGCGGGTAATGCTGCAACAATTGTATTTGCAAATACAGGGGCAAACAAATGGAGGATAGGTAATAGTTCAAGCAATACATTTGATTTAATCAATGTAGGTTTAGCGTCAAATGCTTTATCAATTAGTAGTGCAGATAATAGAGTTGATATTGATGGTAATACATTTTTTCAAAAATCTTTAGCTTTAAAAACGGGATCTGGTAATGTAAGCGCGGCGGGTTATACTTTAATTCATAGTGTATCAGGTACTGGATTAGAAGGTATTCAATTAAGTTTAAGTCCTGGCGGTTTTGCTTCTTTATTATTTAATAGTAGTAATAATAGGCAATTTACTTTTCCAAATGCCGATGGTACAGTTTCATTAACTTCTGATTTATCTGCTTATTTGCCTTTAACTGGTGGAACTTTAAGTGGAAGACTTAACGGTGTAGTTGGTGGAATTTTATATAATACGGCGGGTTTATGGTTACAAGGATCAAATTCAACTGATGGAATTGCAATAGGTGGAACAGGTGGAAGCAAAAAAACGATTGATACATATGGAGGTGCTTTAGCATTAAACGGAACTGCTGGAAATGCCGTATTAATTAATTCATTAGTTGACGACACAGTAAATAAATTACAAGTAACGGGAAGCGCAACCGTAAGTACTCAATTAGCAGTTGGAACAAATACCTTTTCTTATACTGGAGCAACTAGGGGAAATATTACAATTGGAGGATCAGCATCTTCATTATTAGCTTATCAAGTTGGTGGAGTTGCTTGTGCATATATTTATCACGATGGAACCGATAATTATTGGGCAAATAATAAAACGGGTAAAATATCAGTAACTGCAACTTCAAACGGCGTTTTTCTTGCTTCTGGTGGATCATCTTGGAGTCCGATTGTGTCAGACGAAAGATTAAAAAAAGATTTTGAAACTACACAAGGGTTAAATGAAGTTTTGCAATTAGAACCTGTAAAATTTAGGTATCTAGAAGAAAATGAAAATACTGCAAAAAGATTAGGTTTTAAAGCTCAAAATATACAACCATTAATACCAGAAATGGTAATGCCTAATGGTAAAAAAGATATTGACGGAAGCGATTTTTTAACTATTACTCCCGATTATTTATTACCAGTATTAGTAAAAGCAATACAAGATCAACAAAAAATTATTGAAAGTTTAATTAAAAGAATTGAATTACTAGAAAATAAATAAAATGAAACAAATTCAACCCGTAGTTTTTCCGCTTAATTTAGGTACTGCAACAATTTTAAATTGTGTAGGATCTGATAATTTTAGCACAAGCGTAACAATTTACTACCAATTGTTAACTGAAACAAATGCACAGTTACAAAGTGGCAACTTAATGATGAGCGGTTTTGATTATGACGCCTACAATACAAGTCCAGACGGTAACGAATTTATTTATCAATGGAGTTCGCAACAAATTGGAGTAACATTAATTTAATTATGGACACAAATTTGGAAAACATATTTTACCTGGTATCGTTTGTTGGTACTATTATTTTTATAGGATCGTTTTACGGAACTACAAAAAAAAAATTATTAGAAATCGAAGTCGATATGAAAGAGATAAGATCCGATCGTTACGACATTATCGACAAATTAGCCAGGATTGAAACTAAATTAGATTACTTAAATAAAGAAAAATGAATAACTGGAAAACAACATTGGGGGGGGTACTAGCTGCAAGTGCGGAAGTAATACCCGTAAATACAGGCATACAGGGATTAATTAGATCAATTGGCTTACTATTATTAGGATGGGCCGCAAAGGATCATACAAAGAGTTTAAATGACTTATCAAAATAAAGTAATCTTATTAATTTTAGGAATTTTGGGTATTACTGCAATAACTAAGGCGGGAAGTTTATCTAGTGCATTAAACTTTATAAAAAAAGCGGAAGGGGGCTTATACCTAAAAGCTTACCTTGACTCAGGCGGGGTTCCAACAATTGGATGGGGTTCAACTTATGATTTTGATAAGCAAAGAAAAGTGCAAATGGGCGATGTTATAACAGAAGAACAGGCACAAAGATGGTTAGATATGGAAACGTCGCAAAATGCAATGGATATAAAAAAATTGGTAACGGTACCTTTAAATAACAATGAATTAAACGCTTTAATTAGCTTTGTTTATAACGTGGGAATAAACGGTTTTAAAGCTTCGTCAATGCTAAGATTATTAAATAGCGGCGCCGATAAAAATACAGTTGCAGCCCAGTTTGATAGATGGGTTTATGACAATGGAGTAAAAGTAAAAGGATTAATTAATAGGCGAACTGCAGAAAAAAAACTATTTTTGTCGTAGTTTGTTTTAAGAAAGAAGGATTTTCATAGATTTAACGGGATGTTTCTACATCCTGTTTTTTTTTGTAAAATATTTGGTTATATCAATTAAATTATATAATCTTTGTTTATTCTTAATCTT
>Ga0209499_1003047_pt1 | contig 10439 bp, 4 predicted proteins | sample C_130208_EF_Meta_FD_187306 | JGI IMG/M metagenome (GOLD analysis project Ga0209499, IMG submission 187306) | Freshwater microbial communities from Lake Croche, Canada to study carbon cycling - C_130208_EF_MetaG (SPAdes) (version 2) | ecosystem: Environmental > Aquatic > Freshwater > Lake | place... | reverse complement strand
TAATCGCATTAAAACCCGTATGAGCATCCGTATCTGTTAAGTAATAGCTAACGTTTAATGTAGAATTAGAAGTGATCTCAGAATCTTTCGTATGCAAGAAAAATAAACACGATACCCCATCATTATTGTCATCACAAACGATATAGTCGCTGGGCTGGGTGATGATTGGTGCGGAAATATGACTTACCATTCCCGATGCTGCTGCGCTCACGCAACCTGTAGCCGTATTGGTAACTACAACTGTATAAGTTCCCGGGAAAAGCGCCGTAAAACTTTGAACATTACCCGGGTTTACTCCCGCTGGAACACTCCAAACATACGAATAGATACCACCAACCGAAACAGTGGCCGCTAGTGTTGCTCCATCGCCTTGACATGCCGTTGGACTATTTACGGTAACAATTGGTAACGGATTCACAACCAAATTAAACGAACCTACCGAGTTACATCCTGTTATCGTATTTTTTAGATTAAACCAAATAGTTCGAGTAGTACTAGAATATGAAGTAGGATTTGGTATTGGACTTGTTTGATTAATAGCATCAAGTTGTGTCAAATAATAAGTCACAACCATCGATGTTTGTCCGTTGATAATTTCAATATCTTTTGTTGGCAGATTAAACACTTCTATTGCATCTGGTGAATTGTTTACATCACACAATTCATAATTTGCAATTACTGGTTTTGGTACTGGTTTTGGATTGACAATTAATTGTAAGGTAGTATTAGAATAACACGCTGGTGCTAATGGGTCAATTACTCTAATATACAATATTTGGGTAAAGGCATTGTTAATATTACAATAAGGGCTGTTTAATAGTATCGGGTTGTTTCCTGTTTGTGAATCGGTAAGAGTCAAATGATACGTTATATTTAAGGTAGGATTAGAAGTGATCTCAGAATCTTTGGTATGCAAGAAAAATAAACACGATACCCCATCATTGTTGTCATCACACACTTCGTAGTTGCTTGGCGTATTTACTGTTGGTGCGGTTAAAATCGAAACCGTTCCCGTTGCGCTTGAACTTACGCAACCAGTGGATGTGTCAGTAACTACAACACTATGCGTTCCAGTTACACTTGTTGTAAAAGAGGCAGTAGTTGGATTTGGAATAAACGATGTTGTCCAAGCATAGGAATAGGTACCAGTTGCTGGCAATGGTACAGCAGTTACCGTGGCAAGCTGTCCTTGACAAACAGAAGGGCTATTAACCGTTACTGTTGGTAATGGATTTACGGTGACCGTTCCCGATGCACTTGAACTTACACAACCAGTGGCTGTATCAGTAACTACAACACTATACGTTCCGGCAACACTTGTAGAAAAAGAAGAAGTACTAGTACTTGGATTCACTGCTAATGGAGTCGTCCAAGCATAAGAATAAGTCCCGGTTGCTGGCAATGGTGAAGCTGTTATTGTAGCACTTGCACCTTGACAAATGGCTTGACTGGTAACCGTAACGGTTGGTAGAGAATTTACTGTAACTGTTCCCGATGCACTTGAACTTACGCAACCAGTAGCTGTATCAGTAACTACAACACTATGCGTTCCAGTTACACTTGTTGTAAAAGAGGCAGTAGTTGGATTTATTGCTAATGGAGTCGTCCAAGAATAAGAATAAGTCCCTGTTGATGGAAATGGTGAAGCTGTTATTGTAGTACTTGCACCTTGACAAATGGTTTGACTGTTAACCGTAACGGTTGGTAATGGATTTACGGTAACCGTTCCCAATGCACTTATACTTGAACATCCTGTTGTTGTATCCGTTACTACAACACTATGCGTTCCAGTTACACTTGTTGTAAAAGAGGCAGTAGTTGGATTTGGAATAAACGATGTTGTCCAAGCATAAGAATAAGTACCAGTTGATGGCAATGGAACAGCCGTTACCGTGGCAAGCTGTCCTTGACAAACAGAAGGACTATTAACCGTTACTGTTGGTAATGGATTTACGGTGACCGTTCCCGATGCACTTGAACTTACACAACCAGTGGCTGTATCAGTAACTACAACACTATACGTTCCGGCAACACTTGTAGAAAAAGAAGAAGTACTAGTACTTGGATTCACTGCTAATGGAGTCGTCCAAGCATAAGAATAAGTCCCGGTTGCTGGCAATGGTGAAGCTGTTATTGTAGCACTTGCACCTTGACAAATGGCTTGACTGGTAACCGTAACGGTTGGTTGAGCGCAAGGACTTGCTGTACAACATTTTGTTGAACTTGCAAAACAGGTTCCTGCAGCACCTACTGGAGTAATAGTAATACAAACGCTATCATTTGAATTCAGACCAGAAACAAGGTAAGTATTTACATTTCCTATATTTGTAACTACAGTTGGAGTTCCAGAATTGACAGTGTAAGTTGCTGTATATGATGTAGCTCCAGAAACAAAAGGCCAATTAAAAGTAACCGAATTAGTAGAGGGTGTTCCACATGAAATTGATGGAGTTAAAATTGAATTTACAACTACTTGAATGAGTTGATATGGTCGGCAAGTAAAATCAGTTGGAGCTGGATTAGCTATAGCGTAGACATAATAAGTCGAAGCCGTATTGGGAAGTGAACCTGGATTTCCTAAAATTGGAGCATCAAAAGAGGCAACACCTGATGCATTTGGAGTAGCAGTTCCTAGAGGCATTCCTCCAGAATAGATAGCACTTCCAGTTTGGGCTGATGTAAAATAAACATAAGAAATCGAATTCGCTCCAGTAAAGGTTGTATTAACAGAAAAAGCTGAAGGATTACCTCCAATACATAAAGTTTGATCTCCAATTGGATTTGTAATTGTGGGGCAAGGAGAAGCGACACAAGTTAATGATGCCGAAGTAAAACAAGTAGTCGTATTTCCTTTAGGAGTTAAGGTTAATGTTACACTATCACCTGAAATCAGGTTATTAACTGTGAAACTAGTTGGTGTACTACCTATTGAACCTACATTAACAGGGCTATTTGAATTTACTTGATACGAAACCAAATAATCTGTAGCTCCAGCTAAAGAACTCCAATTAAATTGAACAGATGTTAAAGATGGTGTACCGCAAGTGATAACAGGGGGTATTAATAATGGCACATATATACTTCCAGTTAATGTTGTAGGTAAACAATTACTTCCAGTTGAAGTTATAGAAAAAGTGTAAGGCGTTGCCGAAGGAACAGTTGGTACTCCATAAATAAATACTGAATTTCCGATAACAGAATAGGAAACTCCTGGAGGCAAGCCAGTTACAACAGCCCCAGTATATTCACCGCCAAATTGATAAGTAATATTATCAATAACATTATTAGCACATACGGTTTGGTTAGTTGAGGCAGTACTAGATACCAAATCTAAATTCCATTTTTTTACGATCAGATTAAACGCTTTTACTCTTACACAAATATTATTTGTGCTTACTAAAGCCATATAAATAGTTTCACCATTGCTAATATATGCTGTTGGATTCCCTATTGATGCAATGTCATTTTCAGCATTAAACTGAGAAGTATAATAACTGATAACATAATTACCTGCCGGGACTGAACCAAGAACTATTGGCTCGTTTGTAGTTAAATCAAAAATATGATTTGGATCGCAATTAATTATATCTTGTGGCGTTTGCGTATCATCTGGATAAACATAAACATCTACTGATTGAGAAACAGTTCTAGTTACCCCACATTCATTGTATTTAACTTGAGCGGTATATGTCTTATGATCATTGGGCAATACTACAGATGGACATACTGATACAGTTGGTGTAGTACCAATAACAGTTCCTGAATCATCAAACCATTTAAAAGTAGATAATGATGCTCCATTTGGAGTAAAACGCCAGGCTTCATTGGTGGTAGTCCATGTACCCGTATTCCTTCCAGGTGGAACTACAGCTTGAGTTCCAGTTGCATTTTGAATACCTAAAACACCACTTCCACTGTTCCAGCTAGCACAAGTTGATCTTTTCTTAACATATATATCTATTATGTTTGTTCCTTCATACAATACCAATTGACTTTCTTGAAGTCCTTGATTTGTATTGCAAGAAAATAAAGGCATATTTTTGACATCAATAACCGCTTTTCTACAAGGAAAAACACCAAAAACAGTAAACACAATTGAAACTGGTGGTGAAGCCACTACACCAGGATTTGTATCCTGCATAGGAAAATAGATTGCATTTTTCCATTGCGGATTATTTGAATCGAATGAATTAAAAGAGGGTATTGATTGAGTAAATGCCCAATTACTTCCAACACCAGTTGCACATAATTTAGTTGGATCAATATTAAAAGTTAAAAATGTATTGGTACTAACTTGAAATTGTGTGTAACAATTACCAAAAAAACTGAAATTAAAAGGCAACGTGGCAACGTCTGAAAATCGATCATCCGTTGTGCATAAAACTTGAGAAAGTGGACTACCCGTGGGAACCAAAGGTGCGTAAGGAATACATTTTACAGTATAACTAGTTGTAGCTCTTTCGTCTTCATAAGAAGCAGTTAAAATGGTACAACTTGAATTGGAACAAAGCGATTCAGGTGGATTAACTTTTACTTGACTATTCAAACAAGCGTTAACTCCTACTTGTGGAGTACACATACTATAACTTATAGTTCCTACAGCTGAATCACTGATACAATTTGTAATATTATCTGTAATGATTACAGAATAATTTCTCACAAAAGCACCCGTACAAGTCAATAAAATTGGGTCTACGGGGCTAAAACTAGCTACATTACCTGGATTTGCAATTCCAGTTGGCACCGTCCAAGTGTAGGTATAATTTCCTGTTACTGCTGGAGTAGCGGTTACCACAGGAGCATTAGTATCTCCAATACATTTTATTATATTGTTAACTACAACTTTTGGTTTCGGATCAATTTTAATTGAAAAAGTTACAGGAAGTGAATTTTGACAGCCCAACAATGTTGCTGTAACAGTTATAGTAGCAACCAATAGGCTAGAAGTATTATTTATCGCAGATATAGTTGGAAAAGTAGAAGACCCTGCAGAACCTATTCCCAGCAAAGGATTATCACAAGTCCAAGTATAAATAATATTTGGATCAACAAAATTACTTGTAAAAACTACAGATGGAATCAAATCACCATTACAAACTCGTATGTTTGATATAGGATTTACAGATAGTACTGGAAAAACTAAATTTATTGAAACAACATCACTCACACAATCTGTAGCGGTGTTCGTTATTTTAACAGTATAAGTTCCAGAAACTGTTGCCAAAAATGAAAAAACATTCCCAGGATTAGCAGCTAAAGCTGGTACCGTCCAATCATAACTGTAATTACCAAATCCTAAAGTTCCAGGAGTTGCAGTAAGTTGAGACGAACAACCTTTAAAATTATTTAAAATAGTAACTGTTGGTTTAGGATTTACTGTAATATTTACTGATTTAGAATAATTGCAAGTAGAAGATGTTGTAAATGATATATCGTCTAAAGCAAAATCATTTCCTAGTTGTGAAACATTTGAATCATATAAACTTATTACTGCAGTTGTATAAGTTCCCGAATTCCATGTGTAAGTAAATTGTACCCAGTTTCCACATACAATAGTATTTGGTGCGGTTCCTATTCCTAATGAAACCCCGTTTATTTTAGCATTTATAGTTGCTGGATTTGTATTAGTTACTGATTGAATCCAATACGTAAAAGTATAATTTTGACCGGCAATAACAGGAATCGTTTGAGACCAAATTAAATCATTCCCAGCATTAGAAGTAGAACCATCCATAACCATCATATTTCCCATTCCAGAAGGGTGATCTCCACAAATTGAAAAGGGAGAAAACCAAGAACTTGGATTGGTAACTATTCCGTATCCTTTTTGAAGTCCGTTAGGAATAGGAGCACTTGCTAAATATTGATAGTCAGTTGTAAAACCAACATTTCCTTGAGAAAAATCTCCATTAAAAACTAAATTTTTAGGCGTTGAAACCGCCGAAGCTACTGTATAAGTAGTAGTTACAATTGGGCTAACAGTTGGTGAAGCACTTGTTGGAGTTGTTAATGTTACATCTGAAGGAGAAGCTGTCCAATTGTAGGAAGTACTGCCACTTACTGAAAGTGTAGAAGGAATACCCTCACAAATAGTCGCATTTGAAGAAACAATTAATGGATTACTCGGTTCTACAATAACAATTCCACTCAACGAAGTAGCACTTGGTGAAGAATCTGTTACAGAAATAGTATAAGTTCCGGGTAATAAATTAATAAAAATACCTGTTGTATTGGTTTGCGAAGAAGTTCCAGAAATTGAATACGAAGTATAGGGTGGAGTTCCGCCAGAAGGATAAATTGTAATAGTTCCATTATTGGCCCCATTACAAGTTGGATTAACCGAAAAATAAGTAACCGACAATGGCAATAGAGGAAAATTTCTAGATAAACCAATTTTAGTTCTATCAGTTTCCAAACCACCGCCAGAAATTTGGCTATCTGTTATCCAAATTTGAGAATTAGATTTAGTGATAGTAGATTCAAAATTTCCATTATCAATTAGCTTTTGAGCCGTTAAAAAATTAACAAACAAAGAAGTAATTACTAATAAAAAAGTAGTTTTTTTCATTACAAAATCAATTTTTATGGAGCGAAATATACAAAAATTTAACCAAAATTTATCATTAAATTTCTGTTTTTTAAAATTAAACAATGTAGTGTCGTTTATAAATCAATAATAATTATCTTTGCAAATAAAGATTAATATAAAAATTATTATCAAAAAAATGACCTACAACGAAGATTCTAGTGACGAAATCGGAAACAATCATATTGGTTCTAGCGACCAAACTCCACTTAGAAAAAATGCTTTCGACCTATCTGACGATGAAAAAATTGAATTGATCAAAAAAGATGTTGAAAATATTTTAACAACTATCGGTATGGATTTAACTGACGATAGTCTTAAAGGTACTCCAAACAGAGTTGCAAAAATGTTTGTTAAAGAGCTTTTTAGCGGATTAAATCCTAATAAAAAACCAAGCTCTTCAACATTTGAAAACAAATACAAGTATAATGAAATGCTTGTTGAAAAAAATATTACTGTTTATTCAACTTGTGAGCATCATTTACTTCCAATTGTTGGGAGAGCTCATGTAGCTTATATTTCTAACGGAACTGTTGTCGGATTGTCAAAAATGAACAGAATTGTAGACTATTATTCCAAAAGACCTCAGGTTCAAGAACGCTTAACAATTCAAATCGTAAAAGAATTACAAAAAGTTTTAAATACCGACAATGTAGCATGTATAATTGATGCAAAACACTTGTGTGTAAACTCTCGCGGTATTAGAGATATTGAAAGTAGTACTGTAACTGCAGAATTTGGAGGAAAATTTAAGGAAGAAATTACAAGAAGAGAATTTTTAGAATACATAAAACTAGAAACGAAATTTTAATCTCCCAGAAAATAACTCTATACATTAAAAAAAAACATGCAACATTATAAAAATTATAGTCTAAAAATATACAATTCTCTTTCAGGAGAAAAAGAAAATTTCTACCCTTTACAAGAAGGTTCCATTGGAATGTATGTTTGTGGACCCACTGTTTATAGTAATGTGCATTTAGGAAATGTTAGAACTTTTATGAGTTTTGATGTTATATACCGCTATCTTTTATTTTTAGGGTACAAGGTGCGCTATGTCAGAAACATTACTGACGCAGGTCATCTCACCGATGATGGAGATGCAGAAAACGATAGGTTTGTAAAACAATCACGTCTCGAAAAGTTAGAACCCATGGAGGTGGTTCAAAAATATACAGTAGATTTTCACAGGGTTTTAGAATTATTTAATTTTCTTCCTCCAAACATTGAACCAACTGCTACGGGACATATTTTGGAACAAATTGAGTTGACACAAAAATTAATTAACGATGGATTTGCATACGAAAGTAAGGGATCCGTCTATTTTGATGTACTTGAATATAATAAACGAGGTTTGAATTATGGAGAACTAAACAATAGAAATGTTGACGAATTGTTGGCAAACACTCGCGATTTAGAAGGTCAAAACGAAAAGAAAAATCCACAAGATTTTGCACTTTGGAAAAATGCATCTCCAGCACACATTATGCGATGGAATTCGCCTTGGGGAGAAGGTTTTCCTGGTTGGCATCTTGAATGTACCGCAATGAGTTCTAAATATTTAGGCGAAAAATTTGATATTCATGGTGGTGGTATGGATTTAAAATTCCCGCACCACGAATGTGAGATTGCTCAAGGAAAAGCATGTAATGGTGCATCTCCAGTAAATTATTGGATGCATACTAATATGCTTACAATGAATGGACTACGAATGAGTAAATCTTCAGGAAATTATATACTTCCTTTAGATTTAATTCATGGAGAAAACAATTTTTTTGAAAAGGATTTTCACCCTAACGTGGTTCGTTTTTGTTTTTTACAAGCTCATTATCGAAGCGTTTTGGACATCTCCAATGAAGCTATGGTTGCCAGTGAAAAAGGATTTAACCGTTTAATGGAAGGACTTTCGCTTGTTAATGAGATTCAATCTAATGAAACATCTTCAATCGATATTCAATCATGGAAAAAAAGCTGTTTTGATGCTATGAATGATGATTTCAATACTCCAATTTTGATCGCAAATCTATTTGAAGGAATTCGTTTTGTAAATCTTTTAAACGATAAAAGAGAAAGTATTTCAGCTTCAGATTTAGAAATTTTAGAAACTACTTTAAAGGAATTCACTTTTGATGTTTTAGGAATTAAAAATGGAAAATCTGAAAATAAAAGTTCCGAAAAATTAGAAGGTGTGGTAGAAATACTTATTGGAATGAGAAATGATGCCAGAGCTAATAAAAACTGGGGGCTATCTGATGAAATTAGAGATAAGCTTTTAGAAATAGGAATTCAGTTGAAAGATGGAAAAGACGGCACTTCTTTTAGCATTTAAATATTATTAAATGTTTAAAAAAATAGTTATTTTTCCATTAGTGATTATTATTCGCTTTTATCAAGAAGCCATTTCTCCTTTTACTCCTGCAGCATGCCGATTTGAACCAACTTGTTCAACTTACTTTCTAGACGCTTTAAAAATTCACGGATTATTTTATGGAATTCTTCTTGGAGTAAAACGAATAATAAGTTGTAATCCCTGGGGAAAAAATGGTTATGATCCTGTTCCCGAAAAAAAATGTTCTCACAAATAAGTTTGATTTAAAATATTTTAATTTTTAATTTGCTATTTTTGAGAAATATCACCTACTAAAATTAGACAAAATGATTTGGAATCCCTCAGAAGGAATACATATTGGTATTATTAACATTAGATTTTATAGCTTAATGTTTGTAATTGCTTTTGGACTTGGCTATTACATTATGAAAAAAATCTTCATAAATGAAAAAGAACCCATTGAAAAATTAGATACTTTATTTATCTGGACAGTTTTAGCAACACTTTTAGGAGCAAGGCTTGGACATGTATTTTTCTATGACTGGGATTATTTTAGTAATCATCCACTCGAAATATTGTTGCCTTTCAAATTTGAACCTACGTTTCAGTTCACAGGTTTTGCTGGATTAGCAAGTCATGGTGCAGCTATTGCAATTATTATTGTAATGTATTTTTACAGTAAAAATATTATCAATAGGCCCATTCTTTGGGTATTAGACAGGGTTGTGATTCCAGTTGCATGTGGAGCAATTTTTGTAAGAATAGGTAATTTTTTTAATTCTGAAATTGTCGGAAAAGTAACTTCAAATTCTACTTTTGGAATTCGATTTGTGAAGGACTATTTTAGCCCTCAAGACGCTGTGTTCAAAACACAAATACAAAATTCTGATAATGCTTATAACGCTATTGTAAATGATCCGAAATTTGCAGATCTCTTAGCTCAAGTTCCTTTAAGACACCCCGCACAATTATACGAATCATTTAGCTATATTTTTGTTTTTTTCTTTTTATTATTTCTATATTGGAAAACAGAAACTACTCAAAAACAAGGTTTTCTTTTTGGTGTATTTTTAATTCTATTGTGGTCGGTTCGATTTATAGTAGAGTTTGTTAAAGAAAGTCAAGGTGGCTTTGAAAATACATTGGGTACATTTTCGACCGGACAATGGTTAAGCGTTCCTTTTATTATTATTGGATTGTATTTTCTATTTATGGCAAAAGACAATACCCAGAAACTTAAAATTTGAAATATATAATACTATTTATAAAGAACTTAACGGTTCTTTTTTTGCTTCAAAACTAATATTTAGACTTTCAACAGAAAAATAATAATTCAATACATTTTCAAAGTTTACTATAATCTCATTTTTGGTTATTAACACCCTCAAATTTGAATTATAAAAAAGAAACAGAATGTCATTTCATTTTTTTTATCCCATCAATTATTAAACATAAAGAATACCACATTAAAAACGGTGAATACTAAATCACGCTATTCTAATTCAAAAAAAAACTACTTTATTT
>Ga0209499_1003037_pt1 | contig 10455 bp, 7 predicted proteins | sample C_130208_EF_Meta_FD_187306 | JGI IMG/M metagenome (GOLD analysis project Ga0209499, IMG submission 187306) | Freshwater microbial communities from Lake Croche, Canada to study carbon cycling - C_130208_EF_MetaG (SPAdes) (version 2) | ecosystem: Environmental > Aquatic > Freshwater > Lake | place... | reverse complement strand
GCCCTGCGCGTCCCGGCCAGCGGGCAGAGACAGGCCCGGCAAACCGGCCAGATTGGTCGTCACGGTGAAAATATCGTTCAAATACATGGCAATCGGATCATCCGACTGCTCGCCCAGCGCAAAGGCTGCCGACGGTGCTGTCGGGGTCAGTAGCGCGTCGCAGGTCTGCCAAGCCTGATCGAAATCGTCAGCAATCCGGCGGCGAACCTTCTGGGCCTTGAGGTAATAGGCGTCGTAATAGCCTGCCGACAGCACATAGGTGCCGATCAGGATGCGGCGCTTGACCTCTTCGCCAAAGCCTTGAGCGCGGCTTTCTTCATAGACATCGGTCAAGGACGGACCGCCCGCCCGCAGGCCGTAGCGCATGCCGTCATATCGGGCCAGATTGGACGAGGCCTCCGCTGGCGCGACGATATAGTAGGCCGGAAGCGCATATTTGGTGTGGGGCAAAGAGACCTCGACGATCTCGCAGCCCGCTTCCTTGAGCCAAGCAATGCCGTCCGCCCACAGCTTTTCGATCTCGGCGGGCATACCGTCAATGCGGTATTCTTTGGGCACACCAATGCGAAGGCCCTTAACGGACCTTCCGACATAGCTTGCGAAATCAGGCACTTCAACCGGCAAGCTCGTCGAATCTTTCACGTCATGACCGCTCATGGAGCGTAGCATGATGGCGGCGTCCTCGACGGTCTTGGCGATCGGTCCGGCCTGATCCAGTGACGAGGCAAAGGCGATGATGCCCCAGCGCGAACAGCGGCCATAGGTCGGCTTGATACCGACCGTTCCTGTGAAGGAAGCGGGCTGACGGATCGAGCCACCCGTATCGGTCGCCGTCGCGGCAAGGCAAAGATCCGCCGCTGTCGCTGCCGCTGAACCACCCGACGAGCCACCGGGGGTCAGGGCGGCATCTGAGCCGTTACGCCGCCAAGGATTGATCACCGGACCAAAGGCCGAGGTCTCGTTGGACGAGCCCATGGCAAACTCATCCAGATTCAGCTTGCCGAGCATGACGCCACCATCGCGCCAAAGCTGGCTGGTGACGGTCGATTCATAGGCAGGCACAAAGTTGCCGAGGATCTTAGAGGCGGCAGTCGAGCGCACCCCCTCTGTGCAGAACAGGTCCTTGATGCCGAGCGGCGCGCCTTCAAGGGCCCCGCCCTCGCCGCGTGCCAGACGGGCGTCTGACTCTGCGGCCATGGCCAGCGCATGATCCGGCGTTTCCAGCACATAGGCGTTCAAGCCGCGCGCCTGTTCGATGGCCTCAATATGGGCCTTGGTGATGTCTACCGACGAGAAGTCGCGGGCCTTCAGGCCGGCCAATGCCGCCTTGAGGGTCAGTTTGGTTAAGTCGCTCATCTATTCCACCACCTTGGGCACGATGAAGAAGCCATCAGCGGACTTCGGGGCGTTGGACAGGATTCGGCTTGTGTCGCCGCCCTCGGTGACCACATCGTCGCGCAGAGGCAGGGCCACAGCCACGACCGAGGTCATGGGTTCGACGCCATCGGTGTCAACCTCTTCCAACTGCTCGATCCAAGAGATGATGGTGTTGAGTTCCTGCGCGAGGGGCTCAAGGCGCTCTTCAGGTTCGCGGATGCGGGCTAGTCTGGCGACCTTACGAACGGTCGCCGCGTCGATGGCCATGGGGAGCCTCTCTTCAGCGGTCTAGAGTTAGGGGTGAGGCCAAAACAGCCGTCCCGCACGGGTTACCCGCAGGGCGCGCGCTTTGACAAGTCTTATGCGCATATAAGTGCCATTCGGTGAGATTCAGCCCCTCTGCGTGATATCCCTGCCCTTGGCAAATGCGCCGCCGGGGTCTAGGCCCAAGCCATGGCTGTTCTTGACCTTCTCGACCTTCCCGCCGCGACGGCGCGCTTTGCCCCGGTCATGGGCCTTGATCTGGGCACCAAGACCATCGGCGTGGCGGTGTCCGATGCCAGCTGGATGATCGCCAGTCCCATGGAACTGATCCGCAAGACCAAGTTCACCGACGATCTGAAGGCCCTGTTCAAACTGATGGATAGCCGAGAGGCGGGCGCGATCATTATCGGCCTGCCGGTCAATATGGACGGCACCGAAGGGGCGCGCTGCCAGTCCAGCCGCGCCTTTGCTCGCAATCTCCTGCGCATCAAGGACATCCCCATCGCTTTTTGGGACGAGCGGCTCTCCTCCGCTGCCGTCAACCGCTTCCTCATCGACGAAGCCGACATCACCCGCGCCCGCCGCGCCGAACTGGTCGACAAGATGGCGGCGGCGTACATCCTGCAAGGGGCATTGGATCGGCTGCGGTAGGGGTTGTGATCTCCCCCCTCTCCGCCGCGTTCCCCGCAAAAGCGGGGATCCAGCCGGGCCGCTTTTCCCATCTGTGTGTAAGGTTCTGGGTCCCCGCCTTCGCGGGGAACATGGGTTGGGGGAGTGGGTGAACACCCCCTCACCCAACCCTCTCCCCCAAGGGGGAGAGGGCTTTGCCGTTCTTAGCCCTCTCCCTGTGGGAGAGGGTTGGGTGAGGGCCTTACTTGTTTTCTTAATCAAGACCCCCTACCCCGGCTTCGCCGGTACTTCCCCCAAAGGGGGAAGATTTAAAGCACCAAGATCTTCCCCCTCTGGGGGAAGTGGCGCGCAGCGCCGAAGGGGGTTTTGCCCCATGCCATCTTGGAAAATCCTGCAAACCAGCCTAGAGAACAGGTCATGACTCAGACGAGCACGGATCTTTCCCTGATGCAGGCGAATATGTTCGCCTTTCCCCGTCGTCATTTCATTTCCGCCGCCGACCTCAACCGCTCGCAAGCCGAACAGCTTTTGAACCTCGCGGACAGTTTCGTCGGTCTCTCGCGGCAGAAGAACAAGAAGCTGGACCTGCTCAAGGGCCGGACGGTGATGAACCTGTTCTTCGAAAATTCGACCCGCACGCAAAGCTCGTTCGAACTGGCCGGAAAACGCCTCGGTGCCGATGTGGTCAATATGAGCCCGCGCTCCTCATCGATGAGCAAGGGTGAGACCCTGATCGATACGGCTATGACGCTCAATGCGATGCAGCCAGACCTTCTGGTCATTCGCCATGCCTCGTCGGGTGCCGCCGCCCTGCTGGCGCAAAAGGTCGGGTGCAGCGTCGTCAATGCCGGGGATGGCCAACATGAGCACCCCACCCAAGCCCTGCTTGATGCCCTATCGATCCGCCGGGCCTTTGGGCAGGTCGAGGGCTTGACCGTCGCCATCTGCGGCGATGTGGCCCACAGCCGCGTTGCCCGCTCGAATGTGGCCATGCTCCAGACCCTCGGCGCACGGGTGCGGCTGGTGGGGCCACCGACCCTGATGCCGTCGGGTGTGGATCGCTGGGGCGTCGAGCTGTTTCACGATATGCGCCAAGGCATAGCGGGCTGCGACCTAGTCATGATGCTGCGCCTCCAGCTTGAGCGGATGAACGGGGCCTTCGTGCCGTCCATGCGCGAATATTTCCGATTCTATGGCCTAGACCGCGAAAAGCTGGCCAAGGCTGCGCCCCATGTTCGGGTCATGCACCCCGGCCCGATGAACCGGGGCGTGGAGATCGATTCTGAGGTTGCGGACGATCCCAAGATCAGCCTGATCCAAGATCAGGTCGAGATGGGCGTTGCGGCCCGCATGGCCGTTCTGGCCAGCCTTGCTGCTCGACTGGACAATGACTGATGGCCGCCCTTAACGCCTCTGGCGCGCAGCCCTGCGCCTTCATCAATGCCCGCCTGGTCGATCCGGAGAGCGGCTATGATGGCGTGGGGGCCTTGGTGGTCTCCAAAGGCGTCATTGCTGACGTGATCCATCGGCCATCCTTCGATACCCTGTCTGACGACCTGCGGGTCATTGACTGTAACGGTGCGATGTTGGCCCCCGGCCTAATCGACCTTCGGGTCAAGACCGGTGAGCCGGGCGCTGAAACCAAGGAAACCCTAAAGTCTGCGGCCCGTGCGGCTGCGGCAGGCGGCGTCACCTCCATCGTCGTCCAGCCCGATACCGACCCTGCCGTCGATGATCCCTCGATGGTGGACTTCATCCTGCGCCGCGCCCGCGATATTGAGCTGGTTCATGTCTATCCCGCCGGTGCCGCGACCAAGGACTTGGGCGGTGAGCGGATGGCCGAACTGGGCCTGATGCGCGATGCCGGCGCAGTCTATTTTACCGATGCGGACCGCTCGATCGTCAATTCCAAGGTGCTTCAGCGCCTCCTGACCTATGCCAAGGCCTTCGGGGTCCTGATTTCGCACCGCCCTGCCGATCCGTGGCTGAGCCAAGGCACAGTCGTGACCTCGAGTGAATTTGCCGGGCGCATGGGCCTTTCGGGTCAGCCGACCATTGCTGAACGGATCATGCTGGAGCGCGATCTTGCGCTGGTCGAATTGACCGGAGGCCGATTGCTGGTCGATCAGATCACCTGCGCCGACGCCCTTCAGTCGCTTGCCCGCGCCAAGGCCAAGGGCTTGCCGGTCCATGCCAGCGTGTCGATCAATCACCTCTGTTTCAACACGCTCGACATTGGCGATTACCGCACCTTCTACAAACTCAACCCGCCGCTCCGCAGCGAAGATGACCGCCAAGCCGTGATCGAGGCCTTGGCCAGCGGTCTAATTGATGTGGTGGTCTCGGCCCACGCGCCTGCCCCCGCCGAAGATAAGCGCCTGCCCTTTGACGAGGCCACACCCGGCGCGGTGGGTCTTGAAACCCTGCTGCCCGCGCTCTTGGGTCTCTATCACGACGGTCGCCTACCGCTGCTCGATCTGATGCGCACGGTGACGCTGGCCCCCGCCAAGCTGCTGGGTCTTTCGGCGGGTCGTCTGACGCCGGGGTCCCCCGCCGATCTGGTTTTGTGCGATCTGGGCGCTCCGGTGGTGATCAATGCCGACCACCTGATCTCCAAGTCGAAGAACTCCCCCTTCGACGGACGCCGCCTGCAGGGTCAGGTACTAATGACCTTGGTCGATGGCCGCATTGTTCATCAGATCGAGCCTTGAATTTTTCCAACAAAATAATAATCGCCACCTAGGCGAGATTTTAAAATCAGATAGGGTGGACCCATGACTGTTCTGGATCTCGCACTTCCGGTCGCGCTTGGCCTGTTGGCTGGGGGCTATCTGCTCGGCTCCATTCCCTTTGGCTTGGTGGTCACGCGCCTCGGCGGGGCGGGTGATATTCGGCAGGTGGGTTCAGGGAATATTGGCGCAACCAACGTCCTGCGGACCGGACGCAAGGATCTGGCCCTGCTGACCCTGCTGGGCGATGGCGGCAAGGGCATTGTCGCAGTTTTGCTGGCTCGGCACTTCTTTGGTGAGACCGCTGCGGCCCTTGCTGGAGGCGCTGCCTTTTTGGGTCACCTCTTTCCGGTCTGGCTTGGCTTTAAGGGCGGCAAGGGCGTCGCAACCTTCTTTGGCGTCATGCTGACCGCCGCCTGGCCAGTGGGCGTGATGGCAGCGATCACTTGGCTGGCGGTGGCCGCTCTGATGCGCCTATCGTCACTGGCGGCGCTGACGGCGGTCGCCCTCGCACCGCTCTTTGCGCTGGCCACGGATCAGGCCCTGCCGATGGTGGTTCTGGCAGCCTTCATGGCCGTGCTGGTTTTCATCCGTCACAAGGACAATATCGCCCGCTTAAGAACAGGTACGGAGCCGAAAATCGGGGCCAAGAAGGCTGCCGAGGCTCCTCAACCGGTGCCATGACGCGGCGGGGCCTTTCGGACGCGGAACGCTGTGACTGGCTTCGGCTGTCGCGCACCGAAAATGTGGGCCCTGTTACCTTCGCCCATCTGCTATCGCGGTTTGGATCGGCCAGCGCGGCGATCAAGGCCCTGCCGAGCCTGAGCAAGCGCGGCGGGCGGCTCACGCCCCTGCCGGTTCCCTCCATCGCCGAAGCCGAGGCTGAACTTGAAGCGGGCGCACAGCTCGGCGCGCAGTTGCTGTGCTCAGTTGAGCCGCTGTTTCCGCGCCGCCTCGCCGCGCTGGACGCCGCACCGCCGCTGATCTGGACCCTTGGGCACCCTCAGTTGCTGGACCGCCCCAGCGTCGCGGTGGTCGGCGCTCGCATCGCGTCCGCCGCAGGCCAACGCTTTGCCCGCGAGTTAGCGGTCGGCCTTGGGCAGGCGGGTATCATTGTCGTGTCTGGGCTGGCCAGAGGCATCGATGCGGCCGCCCATGAGGGATCCCTGACCACCGGCACCGTCGCGGTACTCGGCGGTGGTATCGACGATGTCTATCCGCAGGAAAATGCCGGGCTCTATGATCAGGTCGCGCGACATGGCTGTATCGTCGCCGAACATCCTCCCGGCAGGCGAGCCCAAGCATGCGACTTTCCTCGGCGCAACCGGATCATTTCGGGCCTATCGCTGGGTGTGGTGGTGGTCGAGGCCGAGATGCGCTCTGGCTCGCTCATTACAGCCCGACTTGCCGCCGAACAGGGCCGAGAGGTCTTTGCGGTGCCCGGCTCTCCCCTCGATCCCCGCGCCAAGGGCAGCAATGATCTTCTACGCCAAGGGGCAACCCTTTGCGAAGGCATCGAGGATGTGCTGCGGGTCATCCAATCTCTGCCCAACACGTCAGAACGCGAACGAGACCTGTTTGACGATGCCCCCATCGACCATGCCGGGCTGGACGAGGAGGTCGAGGCCTTGCGCGAAACCGTCGCCGCCCTGCTCTCCCCGACCCCGATCCCCCGCGATGCTTTGGTCCGGTCCTGTCAGGCTCCGGCCCAAGCGGTGCATGCGGCACTGGTCGAGCTTGCCCTGGCAGGCCGCGCCCATTTTTTGCCCGGAGGCCTCGTAACGTCCGGCACGGGTGACTAATCTGTCGCAGAGGCCCGCGAATCTTCCATAGCCGCCTGCAAAGCCACAATATGAAGGGTCGTCGCCAGCGTCTCGTGACCGTTAGCAGAAGCCAATTTCGCTAATTCTGCTAGCATATCCGATATATAGCCTTGCACACCGACCCCGGGAGGTGGTTCTGGTGGCACAAGATAAAGAGGCATATAGACCTTCCACCTAACTCATGAGGTGAGTCAGAAAACCACACTATCGGGTAAGATGCAACATAACCCGCTTAGGCTGCGTTGACATTCTGTCTTTCTCACCCTCACTTTCGCCCACTGCGTCGCAGGCGACCTGCCGACGCGCCTTAGAATGATTTGATTGATCCCAGAATGAACGTCGTCGTCGTCGAGAGTCCGGCCAAGGCCAAAACCATCAACAAGTATCTCGGCTCGGACTATATCGTCCTGGCCAGCTACGGACATGTGCGCGACCTGCCCTCGAAGGATGGCTCGGTTCAGCCCGATGATGACTTCGCCATGAGTTGGGAAGTGGACAGCAAGGCGGCCAAGCGTCTGGCCGATATTGCCGATGCCATGAAGGGCGCCGACACCCTCATCCTCGCCACCGACCCCGACCGTGAGGGTGAGGCGATCTCGTGGCACGTGCTCGAGGTTCTGCGGAAGAAAAAGGTCCTCAAGACCGCCAATATCCAGCGGGTGGTGTTCAACGCCATCACCAAGTCCGCCGTCACCGAGGCGATGAAGAACCCACGTGACATCGATATGGAACTGGTCGACGCCTATCTGGCGCGGCGGGCGCTGGACTATCTGGTCGGCTTTACCCTGTCGCCGGTCCTGTGGCGTAAGCTGCCCGGTTCGCGCTCGGCGGGCCGGGTTCAGTCGGTGTCCTTGCGTCTTGTCGTTGATCGCGAAATCGAAATTGAAGCCTTCCGGACCCAAGAATATTGGACGGTCGAGGGCACGGTCAGTGCAGGCTCCGACCCGTTCATGGCCCGTCTGGTCAAGCATGACGGCAAGAAGCTCGGAAAGTTCGATCTGCCCGATGAGGCCACCGCCCACGCGGCGCGCGGTGCCGTCGCGGCTGGCGCCTTTACCGTCACCGCCGTGGAAAAGAAGCCGGCCAAGCGCTCGCCTGCGCCGCCATTTACCACCTCGACCCTGCAGCAGGAGGCCTCGCGCAAGCTCGGCTTCTCAGCCCAGCGCACCATGCAGGCAGCGCAAAAGCTCTATGAAGGCATCGATATTGGCGGCGAGACCGTCGGTCTGATCACCTATATGCGAACCGACGGCATCCAGTCCGCGCCTGAGGCCCTCGTCGAGGCCCGCCAGGTCATTGCTGGGCGCTTTGGCAGCGACTATGTCCCCGAGGCTCCCCGCTACTACAAGACCAAGGCCAAGAACGCTCAGGAAGCGCACGAGGCCATCCGCCCAACCAGTCTCAGCCGCAATCCAGGGTCCCTGCGCCTCGAATCTGATCTGGGACGGCTCTATGAGCTGATCTGGAAGCGGATGATCGCCTCGCAGATGGAAAGCGCCCGCATTGAGCGCACCACCATTGATATGGAAACCTCGGACGGCCGCACCGGCCTGCGCGCCAACGGCCAAGTTGTGCTGTTTGACGGCTATCTGGCCGTCTATGAAGAGGGCCGCGACGACGAGAACGACGAAGACGGTGGCCGCCTGCCGATGGTCAAGGACGGCGCATCGGCCAAGGTGCTAGAGGCCCGCGCCGATCAGCACTTCACCGAGCCCCCACCGCGCTATTCCGAAGCCAGCCTCGTCAAGAAGATGGAAGAGTTGGGCATTGGTCGGCCCTCGACCTATGCCTCGATCCTGACCGTGCTGCGCGAACGCGACTATGTGCGCATGGAGAAGAACCGCTTCATCCCCGAGGATAAAGGCCGTCTGGTCACCGCCTTCTTGGAACAGTTCTTCCGCCGCTATGTCGAATATGACTTCACCGCCGCGCTGGAAGAAAAGCTCGACCTGGTGTCCGCCGGGGAATTGGAATGGAAACAGCTCCTTCGCGATTTCTGGAAGGATTTCCATGCTGCCGTCGGCGAGATCGGCGACCTGCGTGTCACCCACGTGCTCGACGCCCTGAACATCGCGCTCGGCCCGCACATCTTCCCGCAAAAGGAAGACGGGTCTGATCCGCGCGCCTGCCCGACCTGCGGGGTGGGACAGCTGAGCCTCAAGACCGGCAAGTTCGGGGCCTTTATAGGCTGTTCCAACTATCCCGAATGCCGCTTTACCCGCACCTTGGCCAATAGCGAGGGTGACGGCGACGCCGAAAATGCCGACCGCGAACTGGGCGCCCATCCGGTGACCGAACAGCCCGTATGGCTGAAGATCGGCCGGTTTGGCCCCTATGTTGAGATGCCAGAAGGCGACAAGCTCAAGCGCTCCAGCCTGCCCAAGGGCTGGACACCGGCCAGCATGGACTTGGAAAAGGCCCTGCGCCTCTTAAGCCTTCCGCGCGAAGTCGGCATCCACCCCGAAGACAATGCCGTCATCTTGGCCGGCATTGGCCGCTATGGCCCCTATGTCCAGCACTCGGGCACCTATGCCAATCTGGAGAGCGCCGAAGAGGTGTTCGAGGTCGGCTTGAACCGGGCCGTTACGGTGTTGGCTGAAAAGCGCGCAGGCGGCGGACGCGGCCGAGGCCGGACCGAAGCCGCGGCCCTGAAAGATCTCGGTGTTCACCCCGAAACCGGCAAGCCGGTTAAGATCCTATCGGGCCGCTTTGGTCCCTATATCAAACATGGCGACACCAACGCCAACGTCCCCAAGGGCTCGGAGCCAAGCGACCTGACCCTTGAAGAGGCCATGCGCCTGCTGGCTGAACGCGAAGCCAAGGGCGGCGGCAAGAAGAAGGCACCGGCTAAGGTAAAGGCTGAAAAGGCTGCGCCGGTTAAGAAGGTTGCCGCGAAAAAGCCCGCTGCGAAAAAACCGGCTGCAAAGAAAGCGGCAGTGAAGAAGACGGCCGTTAAGGCAAAACCGGCCTAAGGTTAGGAATAGGTGGGAGCGGATAGGCCCCCTCACCCAACCCTCTCCCCCAAGGGGGCGAGGGCTAGCACCGATAAGCCCTCTCCCTGAGGGAGAGGGTTGGGTGAGGGCCTTGTATCCTTTCTCCCTTGTTCCCCGCGCAGGCGGGGACCCAGAACCGTTCACTCAGGTCGTGAGCGACCCACTGACCCCTGCTTTCTCCGACACGGCGGTGAGTTGAGTGGATGAACACCCCCCTCTCCCAACCCTCTCCCCCTCAAGGGGGGAAAGGGCTTGAGCTAAGGTCTTCCTTGTTTTCTTAAAACCCCCCTAACCCGGCTGCGCCGGTACTTCCCCCAGAGGGGGAAGATTTTCCCGTCTAAGATCTTCCCCTTCTGGGGGAAGTGGCGCGAAGCGACGAAGGGGGTCTTGTTTAATCGCCCCAAACCCGTGTTCCCACAATGTTCTTGCTGTTCAAGCCACTCCGCGTACTAGATAGAACAGCTTAGCCGCCGATGTTCGGGCGGTTGTCGAGAGCCTTCCATGTCTGAACCGAGTCATTTCATCCGCGTGCGCGGTGCCCGCGAGCACAATCTTAAAGACGTCAATGTCGACATTCCGCGGGGCCAGCTTGTGGTCCTGACCGGGCTGTCTGGGTCGGGCAAGAGCTCGCTAGCCTTT
>Ga0209499_1003036_pt1 | contig 10455 bp, 10 predicted proteins | sample C_130208_EF_Meta_FD_187306 | JGI IMG/M metagenome (GOLD analysis project Ga0209499, IMG submission 187306) | Freshwater microbial communities from Lake Croche, Canada to study carbon cycling - C_130208_EF_MetaG (SPAdes) (version 2) | ecosystem: Environmental > Aquatic > Freshwater > Lake... | reverse complement strand
AGAAGCGAAAAAATTGCAGCATTTGAATTTACGCTGGAGTTTCGCCACGCGCTTATGAGCGTCTTGATCTTGGCGAACATCCGCCAATTCTCCACGTTCAACTCAATGTTGGCAAAGTCAGCGTGGCCCTGGGTAAAAAACGTAAAGAATTGTCGAGAATTCTCGAAGGCAGTGCTTTTATACGAGTTAGACCTGCAGATACTTGCGAAGAGTAAGGATTGAAGCTGTAGTGGAAACTACAAAACCAGTGAGCAAGAGAAAACTTGAAGCTACCCAAACATCAGACCATTTAAAGAATTGCGTGAAACTCAAGAGCGGAGCAACCTTGGTATCAATTAGTAATTTAAAGAGAGCCAAAAATCCCGTGGAAACAAGCCAACCAACAATTGCAGAGAAGACACCTTCTAATAGGAAAGGTAATTGAATTGAGAATGAGGAAGCACCTACTAGTTTCATTACACCAGTTTCACGCCGCCGGTTAAAGGCAGCAATACGTAAAGTATTGCTAATTAAAAGGGCGGCGGTGAGAACACTTGCTAGTCCAATTGCAAGCGCACCGTCACGAAGCACCCCAAGCAACTTAAAGAATTTCTCGAGAATTGTTCTCTGGTCCTGGACGGAATCAACTCCCGGCCGTCCCGAGAAGGCACTTTGAATTACTGCAAAATTTGTTGGATCTTTTAATTTCACCCTAAATGATTCCGGAAGTTGATCCTGCGTTACGTTCTGTGCGATTGCAGATCCCTTGAAGCGTTCTTGGAAATGAACAAATGCTTGTGACTGTGATTCATAATAAACTTTTGCAACTGCGGGTAAAGCTTGAATGTCAGATTCGATTGAACTGCGCTGAGCAGGAGTAACTGGGCCACTTGCACAAGAAGCAGACTCTGAAAGCGAGCCGCAGAGGAAGACCGAAACTTCAATCTTGTCATACCAATAATCTTTCATCACGCGAACTTGGGAATTCGCTAGCAAGCCAATACCGAGCAGCGTCAATGAGATAGCAACGGTGATCATCACCGCAAATGTCATAGTTAAATTTCGGCGAAGTCCAATTCGAACTTCACTAAATAAGAATCCTGCGCGCATCTGCCTACTCCCCGTTATCCCGCATACCCATATACGCCGCGAACTTGATCGCGAATTACATGGCCATTTTCGAGTTCAATTACGCGTTTGCGCATTGAGTCAACAATCTTGGAATCGTGGGTCGCCATAACAACAGTTGTGCCTTCGCGGTTAATCCGATCTAGAAGTTTCATAATTCCAACACTTGTCGCTGGATCAAGGTTTCCAGTTGGTTCATCTGCAATCAAGATTGCAGGTCGACTCACATAGGCCCGCGCAATTGCAACGCGTTGTTGTTCGCCACCAGAGAGCTCGGATGGTTTGCGGTCTGCTTTCTCTTCTAGACCAACAAGTTCCAAAACTTCTGGGACTTCACGATCAATCTCTTTTTGGGAAAATCCGAGCACGTGCAGTGTGAATGCCACATTTTCGGTGACCGTCTTATTTGGTAATAAGCGGAAGTCTTGAAATACCGTTCCGACTTGTCTACGAAGCTCTGGAATCTTGTGAGCTGCTAATGTATTTAATTCCTTGCCAGCCACAACAATGTTCCCCGATGTTGGGCGATCTTCGCGAAGCACTAGGCGAAGGAAGGTTGATTTACCGGAGCCAGAGAGCCCAACCAAGAAAACGAATTCACCTTTTAGAATTTCCAGGTCGACCGAATCCAGTGCCGCATGATCTTGCTTTGGGTAGATCTTTGTAACGTTCTCAAACCGAATCACATCTACCTCCTTTACTGCTTCATAACTAAATCATTCATTAAATCTGGCCGCCCAAGTGTGAGCGCACTGCAACCAATCTAGTTGACTATGGTCTGACTCTCGGCTGGCTAAGGCTGGCTATGGTTGGAAGTTTAGAGAGGGTAGGCGTAATTCAACGCGAAATACGCGCGAAAAAACCTGAGAGATTGGGTGAATTTGGCTGATTGGCGTCAAATAGCGCCAAAATCCAAGAGATTCCAGAAAATCCTAGTTAGTTTGCTCAAGAAGCAAACCACAAAACCAAGTTTCGAAACTTATAAATTAATCGTCGTGTTTCATAGTTGTTCAGGAGTAAATCGTTAATCGCGACGCTTGCGCCACTTGATCCCAGCCTCAAGAAATCCGTCGATCTCGCCATCTAGAACCGCAGATGGATTACCAACTTCAAAATCTGTTCTCAGATCTTTAACCATCTGATATGGAGCAAGAACGTATGAACGCATCTGATTTCCCCATGATCCAGAGTTGTCGCCCTTAAGTGCATCCAACTTTGCTCGTTCCTCTTGGCGACGACGTTCTAACAACTTGGATTGCAGCACTGCCATTGCCGTTGCCTTATTTTGGATCTGGGAACGTTCATTCTGGCAAGAGACAACGATTCCGCTTGCTAAGTGAGTGATTCGCACGGCTGAGTCGGTCGTATTAACTCCTTGCCCGCCAGGACCAGATGAGCGATAAACATCAACTCTTATCTCTTTTTCATCAATCACAATATGGTCACTTTGTTCTACAACTGGCACAACTTCTACGCCGGCGAAGGAGGTATGTCGGCGCGATTGCGAATCAAAAGGCGAAATTCGCACTAAGCGATGAGTCCCTTGTTCCACTGAAAGTGTTCCGTAGGCATAAGGCGTACTTACTCGGAAGGTAGTTGATTTAATCCCAGCTTCTTCCGCATAAGAAGTTTCAAGGACATCCACTTTAAAATTGTGGCGTTCGCAATAGCGCAGGTACATCCGCATCAACATCTGCGCCCAGTCCGCGGCCTCAACGCCACCGGCTTCAGATCTAATTGTTATTAAGCAGTCACGATCATCGTATTCACCACTTAGAAGAGTCTGGACTTCTAGTTCTCGAATTGCCCTGGTTACATCATCAAGTTCGGTTCCGGCATCAGCCAGCGCTGATGAATCTTTCTCATCCTGTGCCAACTCCAATAAAAGTGGAATATCTTCAAGGCGACGTCGGATCGTAGTTGATTTATTTATTGTTGCTGAGACTCTAGATAGTTTGCTCGTCACTACTTGAGCCTTTTCTGGATCATCCCAAAGGTTTGGCGCACTTGCTTCGGCTTCCAAAGTTGCAAAATCTGCATGAAGCTTGGGGAGATTTAATACTTGTTCAATTGCGGATAGCGTCACTCTAAGTTGAGATACCTCTTCTAGGTATTCACGCGCTGCCATGGGATAAGGGTAATGGCATGGATGCCATTACCCTTATCCCATGATTAAACCAGATCTGAAAAAAACAACTGAGTTTGGATTGTGATGACTCTTCCAGACAATAAATCCCGCGTTAATCAGTTCCAAACCGCAGCGGTTTGGCTACTCCGCCTGGAATCTCTCGTTCTCTTCGGGCTTGTTATTTATTTAGGCATTGCTGCGCTTACCGCAACAGTTTCGGCACCTAGTGCTTTGATCGGTGAAATAATTTTTGGGCTTCTTGGATCGGTTGGTCTCTTTGTTTGTGCGCGTGAATTTGCGAAGGCAAGTGCACGGGGGCGAGCCCCCGCGGTTCTTGCGAATTTAATTGCTCTTGGAGTCTCCTATTTCATGATCACTGGGAAATTATTGATTGTGGGAATTCCATTGGCGATCCTCGCTCTGGTGACGTTTGTAGCCGCGCTCTTTGGATATCGCGAGTAGTTCGCTAGTCGTGCTTTTGCATTCCCCCGCCCAGTCTTGGTGAGAGGCTGGCTGGTTCCAGGGCAACAGCGCGGAATATTGCGCTCCGCATCACATAATCCACTCGCATCCAGGAATAGTCCAGGCGCGTGAGCCCTATTAGACTTAGGCCGTAATTGTTACTACGTGGTGATCGTTACAAGATAGCGTTCAACAGCATTGATCGTTTCTAAGAATTAGGAGCATCGCAAGTGTCAGCTACGGGAGCTAATACACCAGCGAATCACTTCGGCGGATCATTTGGTCCAAATGAGTGGCTCGTTGATGAGATGTACGAGCGCTTCCAAAAAGATCCCAGTTCAGTTGATAAATCCTGGTGGGAATTCTTCGCTGATTACACACCTGCTAGTTCAGCTCCCACAAATAATATTCCGCCGCTAAGTGGCGCTCCTAAAGGTGGCACGCCGCCAGTTCCAAAATCTGCTGCACCGACTCAAGTCGCTGCGCCCGCTGCACAATCCCAAGCACCGGCAGTTCCGCCGGTTGCGCCAGTAGTTCCGCCGGTTGCACAACCTGTTGCAGTTGCTCAAGTTGCAGCCGCCCCAGTTGCTGCTCCCGCAATCGCTAATTCGCAAATTCAAAAGGCAACACCAACTCCGGCTGATCCAGTTGTTAAACCAATCCCAACTCTTGTAACTCCTGGAGCCGCAACACTTGAACCAATTCGTGGTGTGAGCGCCCGAGTTGTTCAAAGCATGGAAGCTTCATTGGCAGTGCCAACTGCGACAAGTGTGCGCGCAATTCCGGCAAAGTTGATGATCGATAACCGAACTGTAATTAACAATAACCTCAAACGCGGTCGTGGTGGAAAAGTTTCCTTCACCCACATCATTGGCTATGCGATGATCAAAGCAATGCGTCAGATGCCAGAGATGAATGCCTTTTACGGTGAAATTGACGGCAAGCCAGCGATTGGAAAGCCAGAACATATTAATTTAGGAATTGCGATCGACTTAGCCAAGCCAGATGGTTCTCGCCAATTACTAGTTCCATCTATTAAGGGCTGTGAAGAGTTAGATTTCGCACAATTTTGGGCGTCTTATGAAGAGACTGTTCGCAAGGCACGTGGCGGAACGTTAACCGTTGAAGATTTCGCTGGCACAACTGTCTCGCTAACAAACCCCGGAACAATTGGCACCGTTCACTCCGTGCCGCGTTTGGTACAAGGCCAAGGGTTGATTCTTGGCGTTGGCGCGATGGACTACCCGGCAGAATTTCATGGCGCGAATGAAGAGACGCTCGCCAATCTTGCAATAAGTAAAGTCATAACTCTTACAAGCACTTACGACCACCGAATTATTCAAGGTGCACAATCTGGTGACTTCCTGCGCCGCATTCATGAAATTTTGCTCGGTGAAGGTGGCTTCTATGACGAAATTTTTGCCGCGCTTCGTATTCCATACGTGCCGATTCGATGGATGGTTGATGTTAAATCAGCGAGCACTGCTGCGGCTGGAAAAACTGAAAACATCAAAGAGCTAATTCATGCCTACCGCACTACCGGCCACTTGATGGCAGATATCGATCCACTTGAATATCACCAACGTAGCCATCCAGATTTAGATGTTGCAACACATGGCTTAACGCTTTGGGACCTCGATCGCGAATTTGCAACCGGTGGTTTTGGCGGCAAGCCAGTTATGAAACTTCGCAATATTTTGGGAATTCTGCGCGACTCATATTGCCGAACTATTGGCGTCGAATACATGTATATCGAGAATCCGGCAGAACGTGAATGGATTCAACAACACGTTGAGGTTGGCGCACCTAGAACTCCGCGCGAAGAGCAACTTCGGATCTTGCGTAAACTAAATAGCGCGGAAGCATTTGAAGCGTTTCTCCAAACTAAATATGTTGGGCAAAAGCGCTTCTCACTCGAAGGTGGCGAATCGGTAATTCCATTGCTAGATGTGATCATCTCGGCTGCCGCTGATAGCGCGCTGGATGAGGTCTGTATTGGTATGCCCCACCGCGGTCGACTTAATGTGCTTGCAAATATTGCCGGAAAATCTCAAGGCCAGATCTTCCAAGAATTCGAAGGCCACTACACCGAGAACCAAGTGCAGGGTTCTGGCGATGTGAAGTATCACCTCGGAACCTCAAGCGTTTTCACCGCCGAATCTGGCGCGACGACAAAGATTTATTTAGCCGCAAACCCTTCCCACTTAGAAGCTGTTAACCCAGTTCTTGAAGGTATCGCCCGCGCCAAGCAAGATAAATTAAATATCAAAGAGATTTACACAGTTCTACCGATTTTGATGCATGGTGATGCGGCATTCGCTGGTCAAGGTGTAGTTGCCGAAACACTAAATCTCTCACAACTTCCGGGCTATCGCACCGGCGGCACAATTCACATAATTGTTAATAACCAGGTTGGATTTACAACTTCGCCAACCTCAGCACGTTCTTCAACCTATTCAACTGATGTTGCAAAGATGATTCAAGCCCCGGTCTTCCACGTCAACGGTGATGACCCAGAGAGTGTGGCGAGAGTTGCCCACCTCGCATTTGAATATCGCCAAGCATTTAATAAAGATGTCGTGATCGATATGGTTTGCTACCGCCGCCGTGGTCACAACGAAGGCGATGAACCAAGCTTCACGCAACCACTTATGTATAAGTTGATCGAGGCGAAACGTTCAACTCGAAAACTTTATACCGAAGCTCTTATTGGTCGTGGCGATATCACTATTGAAGAAGCTGAAGAAGTTCTTCGCGATTACCAAACTCAGTTGGAATCAACATTTAATGCCGTGCATAACGTGGAACCAGATAATTCTCATAAGACGCCAGTACCGGTTGCGCCAGCACCAGAAAGCGTTAATACCGCACTCGATGAAGCAACACTTCGCAAGATTGTCGCCACTCAAATTGCAACACCGCAAGGATTTACGATCCATCCGAAGTTGCTTCCACAATTAGCAAAGCGCGTTGAGATGTTGGACGAAGGAAGTGTCGATTGGGCCGCCGGAGAATCATTGGCCATGGGTTCACTTTTGCTCGAAGGTCATCCAATTCGCCTTGCAGGTCAAGATGTTCGCCGCGGTACTTTCAGCAATCGCCATGCTGTGGTTGTTGATCAAAACACCGGTGAAACCTGGACCCCACTGCGCGGATTAATTTCCGATGAGAATCAATTCTTTGTTATCGATTCGCTGCTCTCAGAGTATGCCGCTATGGGATTTGAATATGGATATTCCACCGAACGCGATAACGCTCTTGTGATGTGGGAGGGCCAGTTCGGAGATTTTGCTAATGGTGCTCAAACAATTATTGATGAGTTCATCTCATCTGCGTTACAAAAGTGGGGTGAACGATCCTCGCTTGTGCTCTTGTTGCCACATGGCTATGAAGGTCAAGGTCCGGATCACTCTTCTGCGCGAATCGAACGTTATCTAGCGCTCTGCGCGGAATTAAATATGACAGTGGCCCAGCCATCAACACCTGCTTCCTATTTCCATCTGCTGCGTTGGCACATGAAGAATCCAGCGCGTCGTCCGTTAATTGTCTTTGAACCAAAATCAATGTTGCGCCTAAAAGCTGCGGCATCAGGACTGAAAGATTTCACAAGCGGAACATTTAAACCGGTAATTGATGATGAGAGCGTTGTTAATGCAACCCGCGTTATTTATTGCTCTGGCAAGGTTTATTACGATCTAATTGCTGAGCGAGCGAAATTGAATGAAACCTCAACAGCGATCGTTCGTGTTGAACAGCTTTATCCATTCCCAGCAGATCAATTTGCCGCTGTTGCTGCGAAGCATCCACAAGCAAATCTGCTCTGGGTTCAAGATGAACCTGCTAATCAAGGTCCTTGGCCATTTGTCGCACTTAATACCCAAGAAATTTTAGAGGGACGCACGCTGCGCCGAATTTCACGTCGCGCTACTGCTAGCCCAGCAACTGGTTCACATCATCTGCATGAAGAAGAGCAGAAGGCTTTAATGTTTGAGGCCTTTTCTAGATAACTCTAGATAACTCTAGATAAGTTAGTTTTTTTACAGCCCAGTAGGCTGCGCAGCCCCTTTTCGATAGCGAAATAAGAGAACACCACGAACTTCATGCAAACTAATTGGACCCCAAGTTCGCGAATCTGTGGAATGAATCTTGTTATCGCCTTCAACCCAAATTCCAAGTGCGCCCTCCTCATCACGCACCTGGACATCTAGAGCGCGTTTAACCTGCAAAAAGTCACTTCCAATAGCTGAATTACGTTGAATCAAAATAACTTTTCCGATTAATCGACCAGCTCGGGTTGCAACATGTGATCCAGTATCGGGGATCGAAATATTTCGAAAGAGCAGCCAATCCCCATCGTTATAGCCAGGTGCCATGGAACTTCCGCTAACACGTATCGCAACGAGCTTTAGCGGGGCGAGCGTGGGCAGAAAATGCAACCTTTTCATAGTAGTAGTACTCTCTCACAGTAAGGATGTGGAAAGACTTAAGCACTATTAGATCTAGTAGAAATCGAGAGTAAAAATGTTTCAGAATTTAACAACTCGCTTAACAAATGCTTTTGCACCAAAATCTTCTGCATTTGCACACTGCGACCTACCATGTGGAATCTATGACCCAGCGCAAGCCAAGATTGAAGCGCAGTCAGTTAAAGCCGCTATGGAGAAGTACGCAGCCTCAAGTGATGCAGATTTCAAATCACGTGCGGTTGCAGTTAAGGAAGAGCGTTCAGAGCTAGTAAAGCACCACCTCTGGGTTCTCTGGACCGATTACTTCAAGGCGCCACATTTTGAAACCTACCCACAACTTCACGTGCTCTTTAACGAGGCAACCAAACTTGCTGGAGCAGGTGGAACTAAAGGTTCAAATGACGTTGCAGTAGCAGATAAGTTGCTTGCTAAGATCGATGAGATCTCTGAAATTTTCTGGGCGACTAAAAAATAAACTGAAAAATAAAAAGTAATTAGTTAATTTGGTGTCAGCGTAGCCTCACCGAGAATGCTTTCGGCGGCTACTCTGGCACCAAATGAAACTCGATCGACAAGTTTGCGCAACACCGAACCGGAAGCGACCAACTTACTTCCATGATGTACTTCGATGCTGAACTTAAGTAGCGCACCATCAACCTCGACACAAGTTGCATGAGCCCTAATTTCGGCGCCAACTCCAACCGAAAGATTTGTTAGTAGATTAATTTCAGCAGTAACGGTTGTTTCCCCAGATTCCAAATGTTCGGCAAGTGCTGCGCTGCATGCACCTTCGAAAATATTTACAAGTGTTGGTGTGGCAAGAATTGGTAGATCATTTAAAGCCTGGGCGACCGAGGTGTCGGCGGGGCGAACAGTTAGAGACGCCATCCCTATGGCGCCACGAACTGCATCGCTATTCATAACGGCTAACTTAGCGGGAAATCACGCCTAATTTCATGTGTCGTTTGAATTTCAATAAGTGTTTCGCCATTAATTGTTGTCTCAGTACGCCGGTACTCCGTTATTACTTGGGTTGGATTGGACATCTGTGCGGCAAGCAGGGCGGTCTGCGCGGCAATTCTGCGGTTTAAATCCTCTGGGGCGCTCTCGCAACAGCTTGAAGCCAACAGACTTTTCAATTGATTAATGACTCGACTTTCATGTTCCATCTCAACCTGGCAGGGCGGGCACTGCTGTAGATGAAGTTGGAGAGCTTGTGCCTGACTTAAATCAGAAATTTCATTATCGATGAAGAGGAAGAGCGCTTGAAGGATGCTTTCACAGTCGCCGTCGTCAAAGGGAGGGAAAATACCAAAATCGTTTGAAGTCATTCTTTGCCCTCCGCATTCTTAAGAAAGCCACGATCCTTGGCATAGTCCATCAAAAGCTCGCGCAGCAGTTTGCGACCCCGATGTAGTCGAGACATCACAGTTCCGGCTGGGATCCCCAGAATTTCAGCGATCTCCTTATAGGCATAACCCTCAACATCAGCATAGAAAACTGCCAACCGAAACTCTTCTGGAATCTCATGTAGCGCGCGCTTCACATCACCATCTGGAAGATTTTCAAGAACTTCATCCTCAGCAGATTTTCCTTCGTTGCTGGTGTGGCTAGCTGCGGCGTGAATCTGCCAATCCTCTAACTCGCCATCTGAAATTTGTGGTCGGCGTTGATCTTTGCGATAAGTATTTATAAATGTTGTTGTAAGAATGCGATAGAGCCAGGCCTTTAAATTTGTGCCGGGTTCAAATTGATGAAATGAGGTAAATGCTTTGGCATAAGTATCTTGAACTAAATCTTGCGCATCATGTGGATTCTTTGTGTAACGAAGGGCCGCGGCATAAAGTTGATTTGTATATTGCATGGCATCGCGCTCAAAACGTGCGGTGCGAGCGCTAAGTGATTCTGTTGCAAGCGCGCCAGCGCGCGACCTTACTTCCAGAGCGCCATCTGCGCTATTCCCAGAGTTTGCGGGCTGGTCTAAATTTTCTGATTTTTCTAATTTTTTTGAGGCCATTGGCCATAAGGCTACCGCCACCAGCGCCTCCTTCTCTTTATCAAACCCTTTATAAACCCTTTATAAACCCTCGACCAGACTCTTGATCTAACCTGGATCAAATCTTGATCAAATCTTCTCCAAGTGGGACCACTTCGCGAACTGATCAGGTGAGCCGATCAAATCCACGCAGCGCTTCTTAACTAAGCAACCTCTCAGGTTGGATTTTTATTCCAAACGGTCCAAACGGTCCAAACGGTCCAAACGGTCCAAACGGTTCCAAACAGTATTGTGCT
>Ga0209499_1003034_pt1 | contig 10461 bp, 8 predicted proteins | sample C_130208_EF_Meta_FD_187306 | JGI IMG/M metagenome (GOLD analysis project Ga0209499, IMG submission 187306) | Freshwater microbial communities from Lake Croche, Canada to study carbon cycling - C_130208_EF_MetaG (SPAdes) (version 2) | ecosystem: Environmental > Aquatic > Freshwater > Lake | place... | reverse complement strand
ACCAGATCGCATCTGGGAACTCGAAATGTGGGGCGCGCTCTTTGATCGCACCAAAGAAGGCAAGATCTCACAGCGCAATTTTGGTGGCCACGAGTATCCGCGCTTGGCTCACGTAGGAGATCGCACTGGTCTGGAACTAATTCGCACCATGCAACAACGCATCGTTGCACTTCAACAACAAGATGCCCGTGATCATGGTGACGCTGAAAGCCATATAAAAGTCTTTGCCGAATTAACGATTACCGAAATTTTAAAAGAGGGTGGCAAAGTTGCTGGCGCCTACGGTTACTGGCGCGAAACTGGCAGCGAAGTTTTGTTTGAAGCCCCTGCTGTAATTCTGGCAACAGGTGGTGTTGGTAAGACTTTCAAAATTACTTCTAACTCTTGGGAAGGTACGGGCGATGGACATGCGCTCGCACTAAAGACCGGTGGCAACTTAGTTGATATGGAATTCTTGCAATTCCACCCAACTGGCATGGTCTGGCCACCATCAGTTCGTGGAATTTTGGTTACTGAATCAGTTCGTGGTGAAGGTGGAATTCTCACAAACAATCTTGGTGAAAGATTTATGTTCAAGTACATCCCAGATGTATTTAAAGATAAGTATGCGGATAATCCTGAAGAAGCCGACCGCTGGTATCTAGATCAAGATAACAACCGCCGCCCACCAGAACTATTGCCTCGCGACGAAGTAGCTCGTGCGATTAATTCTGAAGTTAAAGCCGGCCGTGGCAGTGAACACGGTGGCGTGTTCCTTGATGTTTCAAAGCGAATTTCTGCTGAAGTAATTAAGAGTCGCTTGCCATCAATGTGGCACCAGTTCTATGAATTAGCTGGCGTTGATATTACGAAAGAGGCAATGGAAGTTGGACCTACTTGTCACTATGTAATGGGTGGCGTTGAAGTAGAACCCGATACCGCAGCTGCAGTTGGCGTTCCGGGACTCTTTGCGGCCGGTGAGTGCGCTGGTGGAATGCACGGTTCAAACCGTCTCGGTGGTAATTCACTTTCAGATCTCCTTGTATTTGGTCGCCGCGCTGGAATCGGTGCTGCAGCATATGTAAAGAGCGTCGGAACTGTTTCAGTCAGTGAAGCAGCAATCACTGCTGCTGCAGGCCGCATTCAAGCGCCATTTACACGCACTGGTGGCGAGAATCCGTACAAGCTGCACCAAGAACTTCAAGAGATCACGCATAATCTTGTTGGCATTATTCGCACCAAGGTGGAACTCGATGATGCTATTTTAAAGATTGCTGATATTCGCAAGCGCATCCAAAACGTGACCGTTACAGGTGGTCGCGAATTCAACCCTGGTTTCCACTTATCCTTCGACCTAGACAACATGTTGTTGATCGCAGAGAGCACGGCAAAGTCTGCGGTTCTGCGTGAAGAATCTCGTGGTGGACATACACGTGATGACTTCCCAACTATGAGCACCAAGTGGCGCCAATTAAATAACATTTCCTCTTTCAATGGCAATGAAGTTGTAGTTCGCCAACAACCACTTCCTAAGATCCCTAAAGAGTTATTTGATCTCTTTGATCCACACGAATTAGAGAAGTACATGTCACCTGAAGAAATGGCAGCAGCGAAAGGTGGTTCCAACTAATGGCCCGCAAACTTAAATTACGTATCTGGCGCGGAAATAGCACCGATGGTGGACTGCAAAGTGTTGATGTGGAAGCCAACGAAGGTGAAGTAGTTCTAGACGTTATCCACCGCGTTCAAGCCGAACAAATGAATGATCTTGCAGTTCGTTGGAACTGTAAGGCTGGCAAGTGTGGCTCTTGCTCGATGGAAATTAACGGCAAACCTCGTCTAGCCTGCATGACACAGGTTGCTTCATTCCCAGAAGATCAAGAAATTACTATTACACCACTTCGTGCATTCCCAGTAATTAAAGACCTTGTTACTGATGTTTCATTTAACTACAAGAAGGCTATGGAGATCCCAGCATTTGTTCCACCAGTAGGTATGAAACCTGGTGAACCACGCATGGCACAAGTTGACGTCGAGCGCAGCCAAGAATTTAGAAAATGTATTGAATGTTTCTTATGTCAAGATACTTGCCACGTAATTCGCGACCACGAAGAGAATAAGAAATCTTTTGCCGGTCCACGCTTCTTTATCCGTATCGCAGAACTTGATATGCACCCACTTGATATGTTGCGTAATCGCAAGCAAAAAGCTCAAGAAGAGCACGGCCTAGGAATGTGTAACATCACCAAGTGCTGTACTGAAGTTTGCCCAGAACACATCAGAATTACCGATAACGCAATCATTCCAATGAAAGAGCGTGTTGTTGACGTTAAATATGATCCACTTCGCTGGTTAGGCTCGGTAATTCGAAAGCGCGAGGGTATTCTTTAGTACGTGAAGAACGTTCTAGTTGTCTCCCTTGGTGGAATAACTGGATCTCTCGCTCGTTGGGTTATCTCCCTTGCAATAGTTGATCATGGTTTTCCTTGGGCCACCTTGCTGGTCAATTACACCGGCTCGGTTTTATTAATGACCCTTGTTCTATATTCCAACCATCACAAATCACCGAAGTGGTGGTGGCGACCAGCACTTGGTGCCGGTTTCTGTGGTGGTTTTACAACATATTCCGCATTCTCGCTAAAAATCGAGCAGTACTTCCATGATGGGAAAATAAGCACTGCGGTTATTTATGCCCTTGTATCGTTAGTTGGCACCTACATTTTAGTTTTTGCAACCAATGAATTTTTCAAAACAAAGTGGGCAAAATGAGAGCCTTACTAATCGCACTCGGTGCAGGTATTGGCGCCCCGGCCCGTTATCTAATAGATAAAGAAGTTAAGAAGATTCATCGCTCGTTAATTCCAATTGAAACTCTGGCCATCAATACTGTCGGATCTTTCGTTCTCGGCTTAACTATTAGGTCAAGTGGAAACACTGCGCTTATTGTCGGAACTGGATTTGCTGGAGCATTTACTACTTGGTCAACTTTTGCGATTGAAACGCACCACCTATTCGATCACAAGCACAGAATTAAGGCTTGGATCTACCTAGGACTCACTTTGATTCTCGGAATTGGTGCTGCTGCGATTGGCGTAAAACTAACGAGTTAAGTTAGCGATCCAAACTTCTACTTCATCAGGGTGGCTTGGAATATTTCCCGAGAGAACTCGATAGCCAGTCTCAGTAATGAGAACATCATCTTCAATACGGACACCGATACCGCGATACTCCGGAGGAAATAGTTCATCATCTGGCTGGATATATAGACCAGGTTCAACAGTTAAAACCATTCCTGCTTTGAGCACACCATCGGAATATTCTTCATTTCTTGCCTGTGAGCAGTCATGCACATCCATGCCAAGCATGTGGCTTACACCGTGCACCGTCCAACGTCTGTGCAACCCAACATCTGGCTTCATGGATTCTTCAGCAGAAACCGGAAGGATTCCCATCTCTTCTAAACCTCTAGCTAAAACTTCTTGTGATGCTCGGTTGATATCTTTGAATGCCGCTCCTGGCTTGAGCGCAGCAAAACCAGCCTTCTGTGCTTCAAAGACCAACATATAAATCTTTCGTTGCGCCTCCGTGAATTTTCCATTAATGGGAAGGGTGCGGGTTATATCTGCGGTGTATAGCGAATCCATTTCGATACCAGCATCAATCAGAATTAAATCACCAGGCACAACAGCGCCATCATTTCTTATCCAGTGCAACACACATGCGTGGGATCCAGATGCGGCAATCGTGTCATAACCTAATTCGTTTCCTTCAACACGAGCGCGACCAAAGAATGCGGCTTCTACAACCCGCTCACCTTTTGTCACCTCGGTCGCAGCAGCAAATACCTTGATCATGTCGTTAAAGCCTCGGCCAGTAGCATTTACCGCGTTCTGTAATTCCCCAATTTCAAATTCATCCTTAATCAAGCGCATCTCGGAGAGAAAAGTTGCAAACTCGGCTTCCTTCTTTTTGCGCTCATTAATTTTAGAATCTACGAGTGGATCTTCACCGCGAATGGTAAGAGACTTCTTTTCGTCATCGAGAAAGTCCCCAAGAGTCGAAATATGTCGCACAGTTATGCCAAATTTAACTTGGGTTTCTTCTAGTGTCATTCGGCGGCCAATCCAAAATTCGCCATGACGAACATTTCGGTAAAACTCTTCACTATCTCGTGGGCTACGCGGATGGATAAAAAGCAGCGCCTCATGTCCACCATCAGATAGTGGTTCAAGAACTAATACCGAATCAGGTACGGCATCAATTCCGGTAATTCCAGTTAAGTAAGCGTAAGCAGATAGCGGGCGGAATCGGTAGTCCGTGTCATTACTTCTAACTTTGAATCCACCAGCAGGAATCACCATGCGAATTCCTGGATATGTTTGCGAGAGAACTTTGCGTCGCACCGCAGCAAAGGTTGATGCGCGAGATTGTGAAATACCTTCGAGCGGTGTCGGCGCCCAACCAATCTTCATGAAGGCTGCTAGTGCATCAGCGTTTGGCGCATCGTAAGAGCGCGTGCCATCCTTCTTCTCGTTCATCTAGAAAGCCTAACTCTTTAGCTTGGCCCGAACTAGTTGTTTTGCCCATTTTATTTCTTGCCCAAGCACATGGGCAGCGTGCAGTGGCCATCTTGGATTGCGAAGGAATTCTCTGGCCAACATAACCGCATCAGCCTTGCCGTTACTGATTATCTCTTGCGCTTGATGTGGATCTGTAATCAACCCAACCGTAGAAGTTAGTGTGCCAACAGATTCTTTAATCTCTTGCGCAAATGGTGTTTGAAATCCAGGCGCAACTGGAATTGTTGCATCGTGGACTAGCCCACCAGTTGAAGTATCAATTAGATCAACTCCAACAGCTTTCAATTCCCGAGCAACCTTTACCGTCTCCTCAATATGCCAACCGCCATCTTTCCAATCGGTTGCCGAGATTCGAACAAATAGTGGCATTTCTGTCGGAATTACTTCGCGAACTTTTTTAGCAACTTCCAATAAGAATTTAGAACGGCCAGCAAGATCGCCACCGTAGTCATCAGTGCGATGATTTGAAAGCGGTGATAAGAATTGATGTAAGAGATAACCGTGAGCGGCATGAATTTCTACCAGATCAAAGCCAGCGGCAACCGCACGTTTTGCAGCGGCCCCGAAACTATTAACTAAATCAGCAATCTCGCTGACGGTAAGCGCATGTGGTTCTGGCATGCCGTGAAAGGCAATTGCAGAAGGCGCAACCGTAGTCCAGCCGCCTTCACTTGGTTCTGCTATCGGATGGTCATCCCAAGGCCGCATTGTTGATCCCTTGCGACCTGCGTGGGCTAATTGAATTCCTATTTTTGAACCCTGCGAATGTGCGAATTCAACTATCGGCTTTAGCTCATTTGCTTGTTCATCGTTCCAAAGTCCAGTGCACGCCACCGAAATTCTTCCCTCTGGCGTAACTCCAGTTGCTTCCATCATGATTAATCCAGCACCGCCGCTTGCAAAGGAACCGATGTGAACCGGATGCCAGGCACTGACAACACCATCATTTGCCGAGTATTGGCACATTGGACTTACCCAAGCTCGGTTTGCAATCTCAAGGCCACGAATTTTAATGGGATCAAATAGGGAAGTTGTCATAACGCTCAGTATCTCAGATATATTGAAGTTGTGAGAATTGAGGATTTCTTCGACGATATCTCATCGATTTTGGCAAGCAATTCAGAGCGAACTTTAATCGGCATTGTCGGCAAACCTGGTGCTGGTAAATCAACAGTTGTAGATGCAGTCATCAAGAAATTTCCAATCCCAGAGGTAGCAATCATCCCAATGGATGGCTATCACCTCAGCAATGAAATCTTGCTTGAGATGGGTGCGCGCGATAGAAAAGGCGCACCAGACACTTTTGACGCGCTCAGATTTACCGACTTACTAAACCAAGTAAAGAGTAAACCAACTGAAGAGATCAGATTTCCCATCTTTCATCGTGAAATCGAAGCATCTGTTGAAAACGAAGGGGTTGTTTTACCGAACGCTCGCGTGGTTATAACTGAGGGAAATTACTTATTCTCCACCGATCACAATTGGTCGGGCGTCTTTCCGTTATTGGATCACACCTATTACATAAATATCGATGACGAAATTCGAATCGCTAGATTGATCGCCCGTCACCACTCGTATGGCAAAGCCTTAGATGACGCCGAAAGTTGGGCACGGGGCAGCGATGAGGCCAACGCTCGCTTCATTGAGCGCACGAGCGGACGGGCCAAAAAGGTAATTAACCTGTCGTAATCTCTGGGGAATTTTCCCTGTAAACTTTCCTCACCACTTGGAGACGTCGCATAGCCCGGTCGAGTGCGCCTCACTGCTAACGAGGTAAGGGGTAAAACCCTTCAAGAGTTCAAATCTCTTCGTCTCCGCCAGATTATTTAGTTAGGAGCCCAATGCCACAATTCAAGATTGCAATTGTCGGCGCTGGTCCCGCGGGTTATTTCACTGCGCAAGCTCTTCAGAATTCACAGACCGAAGATTTAACTTTCCAAGTAGACATGATTGAACGATTGCCAACCCCTTGGGGTTTGGTCCGTAGCGGCGTTGCGCCAGACCATCCAAAGATAAAGACAGTCGCAAAGGTCTTTGAAAAGGTTGCGGCCGAGTTAAATTTCAATCTCTATGCAAATGTTGAACTCGGTACCGATATAACTATTGAAGAGTTGAAAGATAGATACGACGCTGTTGTCATGTGCACCGGCAGCCAGATCGGGAAAAAACTCGGTATTCCTGGTGAAGATTTAAGTAATTCAATCTCAGCCGCTGATTTTGTACCTTGGTATAACGGCCATCCAGATTATGAAAATTTTCAAGTAGATCTCTCTGGGAAAGTTGCTGCCGTTATTGGCGCCGGAAATGTTTCGATGGATTGCGCTCGCATGTTGGCAATCGAAGCAAGTGAACTAGATGAAACCGATACAGCAGATTATGCGCTCGCAAAATTGCATTCAAGTGAAATAAAGAAGGTTTATGTTCTTGCTCGCCGTGGCGCAGAATTTGCTGCCTTCACCGCACCGGAGCTTCGCGAACTTCCAAAGCTTGAGCACACAGATGTTTACATAAATCCAGACGCTATTGATCTAGCCCAAACCCGAGCAGAGCGCGCTGGCGAAGTAGAAAAGCATGTTGCAAGTAATTTAGAGGCAATGCGCCTCGTTGCCGAAAGCCAAAAGTCTGGCAATGAAAAATCAATGGAATTCTTATTTGAGCATGTGCCACTAGAAATAACTGGGCGTGAAAAAGTTGAAGGGATTATTGTGAAGACCCCAGATGGCGAAAAGACAATCCCATGCGATTTAGTAATTACTGCCATTGGCTATGAATCACTTCCCATTGCAGGCATTCCTTTTGAAAAGGGCAGGATAAAGAATGAAGATGGCCGAGTAGTAGCAACCAATATTTACACCGTTGGCTGGGCCAAGCGCGGACCCTCTGGCGTAATTGGAACCAACAAGAGTGATGCCGCTGATGTTGTAAAACTTTTGATTGAAGATTTAAAAACTCCAAAATCAACAAGCGATATTCGTGAATTACTGAAGCCGGACCACGAAATAGTTGATCAGGCTTTCTGGACTCGCATCAATGCCGCCGAAGTAAAAGCTGGCGAAGAGCACGGGAAACCACGCGTTAAAGCCACCTCTATTGCGAAGTTAATGAGTTTGGGGCGGGGATAAGTAACAGGTAGGATTTCCTAGCACCACCGGCGCTTGTAGCTCAACGGATAGAGCATCTGACTACGGATCAGAAGGTTAGGGGTTCGAATCCCTTCAAGCGCACAAACTGACTGCTAACGATCTGAATCTAACCTTGGCGGGCTACTCCTAGTACGCCTAGGCACATTTCATCCGATGAACCTTCGCCCCATGTCACATAACGTGCAGGCAAGTTCTTCAGTTCTGGGAGTACTTGTCTCAGCGTTGGATCGAAGGTACAAATAACCCGAACTTTGTCACCAACCTTTAATTGAACTGGATCTTTAAGCACCGTTGGTGATTGATCATCGAAGTTGTAATTGGGGCGGTCCAGCAAAATCTTCTCACCAGGCGTCCCTGGATTTAGAATTAATTGAAGTGAACGCCCAAGTAAATGCATATGTGGCGTTGCCTTCACAACTAATTCATTCTGCTTGATTGTTTGATCACAAGTTGAAGTTGTGCTGGCAATCGGCTTAATTGGATTTTTTCCACAAATTAAGTTGAGCCCCATCGATTCCAAGGCACTTGATTGGCTGGTGCGCTGAGCTAGGTTGATGAGTGACTTACCTCGGTCACAAAATTCCCCAGTTACTCCGGGCGGACAAGCGAGTTCTACTGGTGCTGCGATTAATTCAGAGTACAAAGTGGCAAGTTTCGCGCCCTTTGCTGGCACGGCAGTTATTAGAACTTTGGATTGGTCAGTAGGAATCTTTTTCCCATTCATCGCAAGCAGGTTGTAATGAACCTGGAGAACTATTTGATCACCTTTCGCAATTGGTGTTCCGTAACCAATTGGCATTACATCTTTATCTCGTCCTGGCGCCCAGGAAGAAAGCCATGGCGATGTTAAGAATGAGGAAAAGGAAGAACCGAGTCCAGTTCCACCAAAGCATGGCCAACCTGCACCTTTGTTATCAATGGTCTTGGCCTCTGCTAAATCTTTCTTACCAACCAAAAACATAATTGCGTGATGCATCATTATGCGTTGCTGGGGTTGGAATTCAACCTGAGTTATGAGTGAATCCTGTTTTACTTTTGGATCAATCAAGAAACAGCGATAGTCATCCGTCCCGCCATTTTGCCCTTGCGGTAAATGGGCTTTCGGCATCTGAGCGGTGAAAACAATTGCATCAGAAGCCGGGCTAGCACTACTTATAAGTGGAGTAGTGAGTGAAGCTAGAAGAATTAGTGGAACTGTTAGTACCCAACTGGATCGGCGCATGCGCTAATAATAAAGTTTATTTCCAAATAGCGCCCCTTTGAATTCCTGACTATCTTTGAGCAATGAAGCGTTTTAGTTCACTGGTTGCGGCCGTAGTGATGGTGATCTCAACCGGGATAATCTCACCAGTTCTCACATCTAACGCTCAGGCGAACTCAAGTATTGCTACTGAGGAACTTCGGCTTAATGGTGCCGGAGGCGTTGCCCTTGATGCCACTATTTATCTCCCACAAACAAAGCCAGCACCCGCAATTTTGTTGGCCCATGGATTTACCGGTGATAAGAAAAGTGTTGCGTCTGTCGCTAAAGAATTAGTTGCAAAGGGTTATGTAGTCCTTGCGTGGACTGCTCGCGGATTTGGAAATTCTACTGGTGCAATCTCAATGGATTCCCCCAGTGGTGAAGTAGCAGATGTTTCAAAACTGATCGATTATCTAGCCACTCGAAAAGAAGTTAAGCAGCAAAGTTCTGGTGATCCACTTGTCGGTATAACTGGAGATTCTTACGGCGGTGCCATTTCATTAATGACGGCAGGATATGACAAGCGCATTGATGCTGTTGCAGCAAATATAACTTGGAACAACTTGGCACAAGCCCTCTTCCCACAAAACTCAAGTGATCCGTCGGTCGGACCTTATAAAAAATTCTGGGCTGGAACCTTCTTTGCATTAGCAACATTGCCTAATTCAGCGGCAGGAGAGTGTGGAACATTCAGCCCTGCCTGGTGTGGCGCATTCAAAGATGCGGTCGCTACTGGAGTGCCTACGGCTGCTGACTTACAGCTATTGAACGCATCGTCTCCTTCAACTATTACAAATCGCATTACCGCCCCAACGCTTTTGATGCAGGGCGAGGCAGATTCGTTGTTCCCGCTTTCCGAGTCAATTAACACTGCGACTGAAATTCACACCGCACATCCAAAAACCCCGTTAGCAATGATCTGGCACAGTGGTGGGCATGATGGTGGCACTGATGAATCAGCTCGACTTCATCAGAGTGTTGCAAATTGGTTTGATATTTATTTGAAGGGCGCCAAGAAGAGTTTTCCAACTTTCCAGATCACTAATACAAATGGCTCAATCTCACTTGTGGATTCATCAGTGATTCCGAAATATCTCACTAGTTCAGAGCTACCGCTAGCAGCACCATCTCTTCCAGTTGAAATTACAGTTCCCTATACCGCTTTGGTCGCACCGATTGGTGGAATCCCAGGTGCAATTTCTTCATTACCGGGTGTTGGTTCTGCCCTCGCAATAGCGGGAAATATCGGCGGTGTAAGTGCGGCATTCTTGCCAGGACAGAGCGGATTCTTAGAGAGTGCTGTTCTGACGAAACCACTGCACGTCGTTGGTGGATCGTCTGTAAAAATTCGGATCTCATCTAATAAGAGCGATGCAACTCTCTTCTTCTCACTTGTTGTGCGCACTGCATCTGGTCAGACAAAACAACCTAATGGAATTGTTAGTGCTGTTCGATTAACTCATATCGCAAGCACCGGCTCTGACTTCACAATTCAATTACCAGCCGCATTATTAGA
>Ga0209499_1003033_pt1 | contig 10462 bp, 8 predicted proteins | sample C_130208_EF_Meta_FD_187306 | JGI IMG/M metagenome (GOLD analysis project Ga0209499, IMG submission 187306) | Freshwater microbial communities from Lake Croche, Canada to study carbon cycling - C_130208_EF_MetaG (SPAdes) (version 2) | ecosystem: Environmental > Aquatic > Freshwater > Lake | place... | reverse complement strand
GGCAGTCCTCTTAAATTTTTCGTAAATTAAGTTAGTCATGTGATTAATAGTTTTTTAAAAGTGCAATTTGATTTAGATGAAAATTAGAGTCGCCAAAAATTTCCTGCAAAACACGGGCTCTTTTCATAAAAAAACCAATGTCGAATTCATCTGTCATGCCAATACCTCCGTGCATTTGTATGGCTTCTTGAACAGCCAAATTGGCTGTTAACCCAGCGCGAGCTTTTGCAACTGAAACGTCCCAACTTGAGGCTTCCGGGAAAGAATCCATTTGCTTTTGTGCAAAAATAATTGCTGAGCGTGTAATTTCAAGTTCACAGTAAAGTTGCGACATTCGATGTTGTAATGCTTGGAATTCGCCAATCAAACGACCAAATTGCTTGCGGGTTTTAAGGTGCTCAATGGTTCGTGCAAAAGCTTCATCTGCCAGTCCAAGGAGTTCAGATGCAGCGCATATACGGGCTGCATTGAGGGCAAAGGTCAGAGGGATCCAACCATCATCAACTTGCCCTAAAACACTGTCGGTTGCAACTTTGACATCTTTGAACGTAACTCTTGCAGCATTGTGGTAATCCACCATATGTGTTCGTTCTACAGTAATGCCAGGTGTGTCACTGCTGACAAGAAATAAAGTGATGCCCTGCTTGTCACCTGGTTCACCAGCTCGTCTAGCGGCAACAACTAATAAATCTGCAACATGTCCATCAAGAACAAAAGTCTTTGAACCATTCAGAACAAAACCGAACTCATTTGCATTTACTTTAAGAGAAATTAATTCCGGTTTATGTTTAGGTTGCTCATCGACCGCAAGGGTTGCTATTGCTTTGCCACTCATTAATTTTGGTAGCCACTTTGTTTTCTGGAAATCAGTTCCTGAATGGCAAATAGCCGAAACTGCGGCGATACTAGTAGACAAAAATGGAACTGCAGTCAGTTGATGTCCAATTTGTTCAGAAATGATTCCCGCCTCCACATAGCCCATTCCCATGCCTCCGAAATGTTCAGGCACAAGAACACTTGCAAAACCCATTTCAGTCAAATCATTCCACACACTGGCTGCAAAACCTTTGGAGTCATTTGAATCGCGCAGATATCGTATTTGACTAATAGGTGATTTTTCCTTAAAGAACTTCTGCGCACTGTCTTTTAGCATTAATTGCTCGTTTGAATAAATTAACGACAAAATCAAACCCCTGGTAAATCTAAGATACGTTTAGAAATTACATTCAACTGAACTTCATTCGTTCCACCCTCAATCGAATTAGCTTTTGTACGTAACCAAGTGCGAGGGATAATTCCAAGATTAGATCGCTCGCTTTCCATTTCGAGCGCATCACTTCCATGGCAAGAAACAATCAACTCCCAACGACGTTTGTTGATTTCTGCACCATAGTATTTGAGTACCGATGACATCGAGGGACTTACTTGTTTGTTCGCACTCAGTTCACCCAGACGTTGCAATGTCAGCCTGTAAGCCGCTTCGTCTGTCTCAAACAAAGCAATATTTGAGCGCAATAGTGGATCAGATAATCGACCCAATTCATCAAGGCCCACTGCAGATATCGCTAACTTAGAAACAGATGGCGAACTTTTAGTTTCCGCATCCGAACTAATCATGTGACGCTCTTGAGCCAAGAGATATTTCGCAACCTCCCAGCCACCGTTGTATGAACCAACAAGATTTTTCTGATCTACTTTGACGTTTTCGAAAAATGTTTCACAAAACGGAGAATTCCCCGAAATAAGCCGGATAGGTCTTGTACTGACGCCAGGTGATTGCATATCAAACAAAACAAAACTAATACCAGATTGCTTTTTTGAGACGTCTGTTCTGACTAAACAAAAAATCCAATCTGATTCATTTGCATATGAGGTCCATATTTTTTGGCCATTAACAATGAGGTGCTCACCTTGTACTACGGCGCTTGTATTCAGAGACGCAAGGTCTGATCCTGAATTCGGTTCTGAATAGCCTTGACACCATCTAATTTTGCCTCGTGCAATTGCCGGTAGATGTTCTAATTTTTGTTCGAACGTTCCGAACTTTAAAAGAGTTGGTCCTAGCATGTGTATTCCAAAGTTTGACAGTGGTACTCGGCAACCAAGAGATTCCATTTCTTCAATCAGCGTATTTGCCTCTAAGTTCGAAAGACCACCTCCGCCAAACTCCTTTGGCCACGTTGGTACAGTCCATCCTTTATCTGCCATCTGCTGCAACCATAATTTTTGTGCCTCAGACTCAAATTTAAAATTTCGCCCACCCCAGCAAATTTCACTTTCCTTAAATATCGGCAGTCGCATTTCAGGTGGGCAATTTTTTTCTAGCCAGGCCCTGACACCTGCCCTGAATTCAGTTATTTCAGACGAATGGTTCATACGTTAATCAGCGAAATATCGCGAATGCTTAAATGAGTAAATGCTATTAACCTCATAGTCCATCACATTAAATTTCGTTTCGCCTGCTTGCAATAATCGCAAGATTTTCTGCATGTCGAAATCTTGTGATTTTGAAAGCAAGTACACAAGCAATGCTGACTAAATTCAGTATCAAAAATGAAATGATAAAAAATTGAATCAGTTGATTGATAACACTTTCAGGAACGGTACCTGGAATTGCTTTCTCAGGAAAACCTACTAGCGTGATCAAAGTTGAAGTTAGTAATACACCCAGCCCAGTTGCACACTTTCTGACAAAAATATTTGCAGCAAAAAATACGCCCTCATTCCGTCGTCCGGTTCTTACTTCATTTTCTTCAATGACATCGGCAGACATTGAAAAATAAAGCGTAGATTGAACAATCAAGAAAGTTGACCCCAAAGCACTCAGAGAGAACAAAATTGGGATCAACCAAACTGATCCTGATTTTGGTAGTACCCCGGATAGTTGAAGAAGAGCAGCAATTGGTGTGGTAACAAGTGCAGCAACAGTAATGATGATAAAAGCTTGTCTTTTTTCCCAGTAACGGGAAATGTAAGGTGTAAAAATTAGAGCAAAAAATGCTGAGAGAAATCCAGAGCCGTACAAGATTGAAATTTCTTGCGGAGATAGAACAAATAGATAACCGTAAACATAGGGTGTAATGCCCCCCAGTAAGCCCATTGACAACATAATGGACATACCAATGGCTAAATTAATCAGCGCAGAACGCGACGATAACGATTCACGTAAATTTTTAAAGAATCCAGAAGTAATGTCAGAATTTTTTTGAAGTGACAATGCTTTTAAGCTCGGGATAGTGTGATGCGTACCAGCAGAGGAAGTTAGCATCGCTAGCAACATGATTGATCCGGCTGCCATTCCATATGCCTTGTAGTTCTCTATGACCTGTGTTCCCGGGATTGGTCCCTGCCCTTTGCTTAAAAAAATCCCAAATGCGAGGACCGACATTGTCAATCCAGACATCCAAGAAAAGAAAAGTCGCCAATTTAAATAGCTTGTTCGTTCATCATAGTTTTGTGTAAATTCTGAAATGAGAGATGCATTTGGAATTTCAAAAATGGCAATAAATACCCTGACCAAAATAGCGCCTACCAAAAGATAAACAAATAATTCTGTTTGACTTAGGCCCACTGGAGGCGAAAATAAAAATGCATAACTCAAAGCTGCAGGTATTGCAGCTGCATACATGAAAGGATGCCGCCGTCCCCAACGTGATTGGAATCGGTCTGATGCGTAACCAATTAACGGGTCAATGAATGCATCTACCAGCAAGGCAATTGCGATTGCAAAGCCTGCCAATCTTGCATCAAGACCTAACGCTTGGTTGTAAAAAAGTAGTAGTAATGCACCAAATCCATTATCTTTAACACCATAAGCAACCGAACCAAAGCCATATGACAACTTTGTTCCAATTCCAAAACTTTTTTTTGTGACTGATTCGGTCAATTGATATCTCCAGATGAGCGCAAAATTACTTCCACTGAATTTGATTCATATGGGTGCTGGCGTTTAACCAGCACCCTTGATCAATCCAGATTAAAAAGTCTGTGCAAGTCTTACCCCGAATTGACGAGGAGGTCCTGCAAAATCAAGATTGCCACTGCTGGCCAACCAATGAGCCGCAACGTATTGCTGATTGGTTAGATTGGTGCCGTAAATGGTGACAGTCGATTTACCAGATTGATAAGTTAATTGACCACCTAGAATATTCCGAGCACTCAAGCGGTCACCAGAAATGACGTTTTGGAACAATGAAGCCCATTGCGAAGATACATGGCCTAGATTGACAGCAGCTGTTAACTTACCATCCCAAATAGACATGTCATATTTAGCCGATAAGTTGTATGTCAGTGAAGGGGCGTAGGTCAGTTGACGTCCCGTCAGATCAATACACGTTGAACTTACCGGACCACTTTTTGAATCACAGGCTATTGTTGACAAAAAGCGTTGATCTACAGCTAAGAATTGCCCCAAGGAGCTATTCACAATACCAACACCACCACCTAAGGTCAAAGCACCAATTTTGTAATCAGCTTCAGCTTCAATTCCAGAAACTTTTGTAGTTCCTGTCGCATTTCCAATGATCGGAAATGTTGGACCTGCTGGGTTACCAATCATGACTTGGAAACCCTTATAGTCATTCTGATAGCCTGTTAAATTTAAATGACCCTTGCCTTCATCAAATGTTGATTTCCATCCTAGTTCAAAGGACTTGATTTCTTCCTTAGCAAAAGGTAAGGCAGGTAAGACTTGAGCAACCTTGAGATTCATGCCTCCTGGCTTAAACCCAGTTGAATGAGTCCCATAGACATAGTTATTACTATTTAGTTTCCAACCTAGCGACACTTTGTAAGAAGTATTCCGCTCTTCTAAAGTTTGATTTTGGTCGAAAAATGTACCTAGCTGGTTAGTTTTAAGATTGTTGTTTGCACTGCTGGAAGTCGAGCGTGCGCCCAAATCAATTTTCAAATTTGGAGAGAGGGCGTAACCGACTTGTCCAAATAAGGCATTGGATTCTTGAGCTACCCTACCGTTAAATTGGTATTTGAAATATGGCGCATACGGTCCAACTGCTAGTGCCGTGTCATAGTTGATTTCAAAGGTTCCATCTGGTGCAGGAAAATCGTAATGATTCTTCACAGCAAAGGCACCTAACACCCAACTCAATTGCTGGTTATCAGGGGAGATGATATTGAACTCTTGACTTAGCTGAGTCTCATTTGCGTTGACGGTTGTTGTTTTATTACCAGGCACGGCAACCCATGGGCCAATCGCTGGAATGCCATTTGCAGTTCCGTCAAAGTCACTAATCCATTTTGTGTTGCCTTTCGAATAGCCACTGATTGAGCGAAATTTTGTGCCATTTTCTGTCTCATATTCGGCTTTCAAATTGTGGCGCGTGAATTTGTCACGTGCCGCACCCGGTGCGTTTGCCGATACGTTAAATAAGCTTTTGCTAAAGTAAGGATTTGGAGTATTCGTACCCGGAATAGTACTAAAAGTACTTTGGGGTTTAGATGCTAAAAATGATCCGTTGTCAGTATCAATTGAGTCAGTTTTCCAGACAACACTGAATTCGTCAGTGGGTGCCCATAAAAAGCTAATTCTTGCAGCTTGGTTTTTGAAATCACCTGGATTACCTTTGAACTCTGATCCGTTTGGACCAGTCACTTTGTAAAAGCTTTTTCGCTGGTCCTCATAAAAGGCCACACGAGCCGCAAATGTTTCACTGACTGGCAAATTGATCGCACCTTGCAATCCTGCGCCACTGTAGTTACCCACGCTTCCACTGATGTAACCACTTTTTTCGCCTCCAATTACGGGGTTTTTTGAGTTAACGAATACAGCGCCGCCTGTGGAATTCTGGCCAACAACTGTTCCTTGAGGGCCACGAAGAATTTGAATGTTGGAAATATCGTAGTAAGGCTCCCCCTGGAAATAACCGGGAAAACTAGGTATGCCGTCTCTGTATGTAATTACACCAGTTGTATTCATCGCGCCTGCTTCAGCTTTACCAATTCCGCGAATGTTGAAGTTCAACCCTTGACCATAGTTATTCACAACAACCGATGGACTAATGAACTGCAGTCCATCGACGGTCACGACATTTTTCTCCGTCAAAGCAGCGCCAGAAATAACACTTGCAGCAAGTGGTGTCTGAGAAAGAATTTCATTTCTTCGTTGAACAGATACGATGATTTCGCCTGCAGCAGATGCATCTTCTTTTTTGACATCTCCCATGTTTGGGTTCGACTGCGACTGAGCTAGTACTGCAGCTCCAATTCCAAGCCCCATCGCCGATACAACAGTTGATCGGAATAATTTTTTCATTTTTGCCCCCTATTTCCCATTAGTCAAAGCACATTGTTTGGCATTGCCGCCGAATTGGATCACCCTTAGGCACAAGTTCAGTTGTGCTTCGTATGAGCCAGACACCATCTCCCCATCAGAAAACATCTTCTTTTGCGAAAACTTGATCAATCATATATCTAGTATGTTTATTTATTTTTAGGGTATTCCACTAGATTTACCAATGGGAATTTCAAATTTAGAACTTAAAAAGTAAAAAACTTTAAAAATATTTTGACCTTTTTTGCAGATCACTTTCAATTTTTAGGTCGAAAATTTAAGTAAAAAACGGTAGATGCCTAATGAAAAAATTTGAGCCTTAACTACGCTTAATCATCTGAAAGACTTATTTGACGGTGCTTTTAAGTTCATCTTTGCGTCTTGGTGCTAGGATATTTTTGAAAAACTCATAGATCAAATTATTTTTTTGGATGTTTTCTTAAATCATTTCGGCCACATACTACATTTATTAATTAGCATGCGATACAATTAAAAATGTAAATTCATCTTCAATGCTCAAGCTTTAAGATCTGGAATTCAAGCGGTCTAAATAGACAAAAAGCTCTTACCAACCATTAAAAAATTTGAGTCAATATGGCTAAAGCAGGCAGAAACAATCTTCGCTATCAAGAAAGCAAGTCAGCTGTAATAGGTGCGGCTATTGCAATCCTTAACAGGCAAGGTGTTACTAGGATGACCTTGGCTGCGGTTGCTGCGCGTCTTGGGCTTTCTGCACCAACCATCCAGTACTACTTCAACAAGAAAGAAGATCTCGCTTCAGCATGTTTAATACAAGGGTTGAACAGGTTAGGGGAATTTCTTTCAAATGCGGAAACTAAAGACACCAAGAAAGATCGCCTCGAAATTTTCTTCAAAGAGTATTTCAAATTTAGAGAAAGAGCTGTACGTGGGGAGGTTGAAGAATTCCCAAGTTTCAGTGATGCACGCGGATTAAATACTGGGGCTGTGTTCGAAGAGTACATCGTCATTTTCCGTCGACTCAGAACACTAATCTCAGAAACAGATACTGCACCCATGCAGAAAATTTGTACAACCTCTGAAGCCCACTTAATTTTGTCCGAACTCCATTGGTCACCTGTTTGGTTTAGAAGAGTCTTTCCCGGTGATTCAGCAAGATTTGGCGAGCGAATGTTCGAAATACTAAGCAAAGGGATTGCTGCACCCGGAAAGAATTGGGCGCCAATCTCGATACCTGTCGCAATACCAAAGGCGGACACTTCAGACGGCGCAAGTTTTGAAATTTTTTTACGTGCAGCAAGTTCTCAAATTAACGAGCAGGGCTATCGGGGCACATCTGTTGACAAAATTACCGGAAGATTGAATCTCACTAAGGGCGCTTTTTATCACCACATCAAAACAAAAGACGAGATTGTTTTATCTTGTTTTAGGCGTACTTTTGAAGTCATGCATAAAACGATTAAGGGAGCCGAAGAAATTAGCAGTAACGGACTTCAAACCCTATCAACGATAGTAATCGCACTTGTAGAACACCAAATCTACGGTGACGCCCCCTTACTCCGCGCCTCGGCTGTCAACAACACGAGTGAAGCCCATCAGGTAGAAATATTTACTGGTATTGATACGGTGGTAACTCGCATTGCCTCCGTCATCAGTGATGGAATTCTAGATGGATCAGTTAGACCGCTAGATGCAAATGTTGCTGCAAACATGATCATGGCAATCATCAACGGCGCTGACGAATTGCCTTATTTCGCCAGAGGTATTACCCCAGCCGAAGTCTCAGATTACTTTGTCCGACCGATTTTTAATGGGCTAATCAGTCAATAACTTTAGTCATCAATTTGATGACTTGCATTTAAGGAAACGCTAATGAGCATACACCTCGTAGACCCTGAACTGAAATCACTGCTCGATTTGATTCCGACCATCAAAATCACCGAAGAAACGCTTCCTTTAATTCGGTCGGCCGGCATTCCATTTCCGTCTGACCCAGAAGTAGTCAAAGCTGTCGATACCGTTGTTATCAGAGTTCCTGGCCCTTCTGGCGAACCGGAAGTTGGGGTGTCCATCTATTCGCCCAAGGATATGAAAGAGTTACTCCCCTGCATATTTCATATACATGGTGGCGGCTTTGTCAGAGGATCATCTGCAGAACTTTGTCCAGTTCATCAAAAGCTTTCGCTCGAAGCAAACTGCGTGATTGTCTCAGTGGACTACAGGCTAGCACCAGAGACTCATTTTCCAGGAGCGATTGAAGATTGTTATGCCGCTCTGCGTTGGGTCTTTGAAAACGCACGAAAACTTAATATTGATAAGCTACGAATAGGCGTCATGGGTGAAAGTGCTGGAGGTGGTCTTGCAGCTTCACTTGCTCTGCTGGTTCGTGACCGTGGCGAGTTTTCGCTTTCATTTCAGCACTTAATCTATCCTATGCTGGATGATCGTACTTGCGTTACGCAGCAACCTAACAAGTATGTGGGAGAGTTTATTTGGACTGCAGATAGTAATTTTTTTGGCTGGAAGTCATTACTAGGCGTGAAACCTGGCTCTGAAGGCGTCTCTATTTATGCTTCCGCTGCGCGTGCGGAAAATCTTTCTGGTTTGCCTCCAGCCTATATCGCAACTGGCAGCTTAGATTTGTTCTTAGAAGAAGACATTGAGTACGCTAGAAGGCTTATGCGTTTCGGCATACCCGTCGAATTGCATGTGTACCCCGGCGCTTTTCATGTTTTTAATATCGCACCCAAATCGCATGTAGCAGCCAATGCTAGAAGAGATAGCTTATCGGCACTTAAGCGATCTTTACACTTATCGACATGACAATTTACTTGGGAGTTATATATGTCAACACCATCAAACCTTAATTCCAGTAATTTATCGCGTTCATCCGTTGGAATACTCGCCCAAATTGGAGCTTGGTTGTTTATGCTCTGGGGTGTTCTTCATGTATGGGTGGGTTATGAAGGGATACATCAATACACTACAGCAGGAACAACTGGACTTTGGAATACTGTCATCGGTGGCAGTTATGTTCCCCGGCCTGCATTTATTCACACCGCAGATACAGTCACAGCATATGCGCAAGGACAATTACTACTGAACTTCTGTATAGATGTTGGTGGATACGGTATTTTGGGGATGATCGTAGGATGGCTTATCCTTAAGCATGCCTCTTGGACTGCATATTTTTTAGGTGTTTTTGTGATCGGCATTGCTGATTTAACCTTTCTATTTGCAATGGTCTTGCCAGGTGTTATCGAATTGAATGCCGGCACCATTGGCGGCCCGATACTTTGGTTTGCTGCGATTTGTTTAACGCCTTTTGGTATGCACAAAAAGTCAAATATTGAATAATTAAGATCAGTAATTAGTCAATTGACATCAAGATCTTTTGAATGACAAACCAATCAACCTAACTTAAATACAAAAGCAAAATAACTGGCGAATTAGTAAAAGTACCCAAAACCTCAGAAAAGTTGCGAAACGCAACTTTTGGCTTAATTGCACGAAATATTACACGTTTGTTAAAAACACCTATAACTCTTTGATTTATATATATTTTTTACTAGCCTATTTTTCTGTTAATTCGTAGGTCCCTGGTTCTTGGGTACACACTGGAGACATCGTTTACAGCTTAGAAATTTAGCGCACCAGACCCCTGCATCCTAAGTGCAGTGACCATGAACCGCCCCCTTTCAATACCGAATTGATGAAAAAGTCTGAAACTTTCTAGGTACAGTACCTATGCTCCCTGCATGACCAATGCAGGGGCCATAACAAACGTATTTAAGGGCCTGCCAAGAAGGCTTCCATCGCCAATGACTCCTTGGTTACAGACTTAACAACACCGACTCTATGGCCAGGTGTCAAACCAAGCTCTTTCATGATCTGCAAGATCCGATTTAACGCCTTGTCAGCCATTGAAAAGTAAAGGCTAGGCCCGGAGGTCACCCCCTTGTTGTATTCAGCCACAAGGCCCTTTTCAGCTATCTGTCTTGAGCATTCCACATACAGGTCAATTTGATGGGTCAACATCCCAATAAGAACCATGTCTGGTTAAGCATTAAGCCCCTGCGTCTATTTGTCGATCAATTTAACAAGCCAGCAAAGCAATCTATCGCTAGTTTTTGAACACCAAAGTAATCACACTTGATTTGGAGCCAATTATTGGTTGCAATGTGCTCAGAAACT